>Ga0182030_10003615_pt1 | contig 33036 bp, 32 predicted proteins | sample 812S3MmetaG_FD_121299 | JGI IMG/M metagenome (GOLD analysis project Ga0182030, IMG submission 121299) | Permafrost microbial communities from Stordalen Mire, Sweden - 812S3M metaG (Illumina Assembly) | ecosystem: Environmental > Terrestrial > Soil > Wetlands > Permafrost | place: Sweden... | reverse complement strand
CGTGGATGACCTTTATCCGCCGCTGCGGCAGCTTCCGCGTTTGGCTGTCCCTTACGCGGATCTCTACCGAACGGTCAAGGTCCAGGAAACTGTGTTCGAGTTGCTGACGCAGCAATACGAAATTGCCCGTATTCAGGAGGCAAAGGACATTCCCGTAGTCAGCGTGATTGACTCGCCAGGAATCCCGGAGAAAAAATCGTTTCCGCCACGATTGCTGCTGGCTTTGCTGCTGACGATGTTTGCAATTGGCATGACCACCGGAGGAATCCTTCTTGAATATCGTTGGGCACAGATAGATCCGACGGACCCACGCCGGCAACTCGCCGACGAAATTCTGTCCGATCTGCGTGCCAGGATGCATCGTGTCGTTCGATCCAGTAGGAAAACGCGATGATTGCCGATCGCTTCCCGTCGATGGCCGCCTCGCGCGCCGAGAAGCCGCGATCGGGATATGTCGAGCAAGCTCATGCCGGCGAAGCGGTGCCCTGGCTATTGACCCCTGCTCTTGTTGGCTTCTACTTCTCCTTTCGTGCCGCCATCGTATTGATCGCGGTACGAGTGTTTTTGCTTGAGCCGCAGACAGGCGCGGCTGCGGCTCTGGCCGCCGATTTCGCACTACTGCTCGTTGTTGCCTTTCAGGCGATGGGACGCGCCACGCATTCCCTCCGATGGATGTTGCGACAAACGACTTTTCGATGGGTCATCGCATTTTTGATATTCGCAGGATGCAGCCTGGTATGGAGTGCGACGGTGTCGAAGTCAGCATCATTCCTCTACTGGTGCGGCGTTGCCGCCGATGTCGCGATTGTGGCTCTGACGCTCCGCACTAGTCCGGTTGAGGGAGTCGCGCATTCCCTCATGCGCGGATTTATTTGGAGCACCTGCGTTCTCGCGTTGATCGCCTGGATAATGCCCACTCAGCCGGATCTTCGGCTAGGCGACATGGAGTTCTTCAACACAAATCAGATTGGCAATCTCTGCGCATTTGCGATTTTACTGGCTCAGTATCTGATGTGCCGCAAGGATGGGAAGTGGGGCCTCCCGATACTGTTTCTGACCGTCACCCTTATTCGAAGCCTCAGCAAGACGACGCTGGTCGCCTTCGTACTGAGCGAAGGTTTTCTTTTGATCCGAGACCGTTCGATGCGTCGAAGGACCAAATTGCTGATCGCTGCGGCAGCAGTGCTGGTTGCCCTTTCGTTTTGGGGACTCTACGAAAGTTACTACGACGTCTACACCACGGCGGGCAATCAAGCGGAAACTCTGACAGGCCGCACCGCGATCTGGGTCTACGCGTTGAATGCGGCGATTTCAAAGCCCTGGCTAGGGAATGGATTTGATGCTCTATGGAAAGTGATGCCTCCGTTCGGGGCCGACCAATTTGAGGCGCGACACGCGGAGAACGAGCTGCTGCAGCAGTTCTTCGCCTATGGCGTGGCAGGCATTGTGATGCTGGGCGGAATCTATGGCAGTCTCTATTGGAGGATCCGCAGACTTCCGCATAGACCGACGAAGATCATCTTCTTAACGATATTGCTCTTCATCGTCATTCGCGGAATGGCCGAAGCAGAGCCCTTCGATCTGCTTCTGCCGCTTTGGGCAATCACGCTAATTAGTTCGATCATCGCGACTCCGTTCGAAGCGAACGGCGAGCGCACGGCGGTCACCACAGCCCCAAATCCCGGCGCTACAAACTTAGCCTCCCGGCCGGCCAGGAGAGCCGACTTATGAAAGTCGTCGTCGCTGCTGTTTCAGCACCCGAGCATTTAAACGGCGTTTCGCGCCATGCGGCCAACGTAGTGCGTGGGCTGCTCACCCGCACCGAAGTCTCGGAGGTCCATCTGCTGGCCGGTGCATGGCAGCGGCAAACCTATGCCGAGGCAATTGCGCGGCATGATGCGCGGCTTCATATTCACCCCATGGCGATTCGCCGGGCGACCATTTACCGCAATTTCTGGTATTACTCGGAGCTTCCCAAAGTTGCCGCACAGCTTGGAGCGGACGTGGTCCATCTTGCTTATCCCATGCCACTCGCGAACGATTTCCCCTGCGCGACGGTGGCAAGTCTGCACGATCTTTACGCGTTCGACATTCCCGGGAATTTTGGATTTTTCAAGAGCATCCTGAATCGCCAGGTAGTACGGCAGTGTCTGAAATCGGCGGATGCGATCGCATGCGTCTCAGAGAGTACGCGACAGCAACTCGGCCGCTGGCTCGGCAGCAACTTTGCCGATAAAGCGATTACGATTCTGAATTCGGTGGAATCTGCCGCCTCAAATTGTATGCATAGACCGCAGCCACTGGTTAAGGGTCGGCCATTTCTGCTGTGTGTTGCGCAGCATCGCCGCAACAAGAACATCCCGCTTGCGGTGGGGATCTTCGAGCAGTCTCTGCACACAGGAGCGATTCCATTGGAGACCCAGCTCGTGATCGTCGGGGTTCCCGGACCGGAGACGCGTCGGATTCAGATGCAAATCCGCAGTACACGTCTCGAACGAAAGGTCGTCATTCTTTGCGGAATTAGCGACGCGGAGCTTCAATGGTGCTATAGAAACTGCGAGCTCCTTCTTGCGCCCTCGATCGTGGAAGGCTTTGGCTTTCCAGTGGTGGAGGCGCTGTTGGCCGGATGTCGTGTAGTGTGTTCCGATATCGCCGCGTTTCGCGAGGTCGGCATGGAAGGCTGCCACTATGTTCCGCTTGGACAAGGAGAAATCGACGCATTTACGCGCACAATCAACGCAGCACGCAGCGCACCGCGTATTTTGCCGATGTCCATGCCGTGGCTATCTGCCTCGGCAATAGCGGAGAAGTATATAATACTGTACCGGCATCTGCAGAATCGCCTTGCTAACCAGGATTTAGACGCGCTAAGGATTTCACATCTTGGAAGCCGGGATGGCATGTAGCCTTGGCATTATTCTCTGGTCTTATACTTTGACTTATAAGGCGAAATGTCACCTCTTTGTCATTTGTAGACATATATTTCCGAAGCTTATTCCGATTCGATGGAGAATAGATAGATGGTAAAGGAAATGGAGCTTTCTTTGGGCGAACAGGAGGAGAGCGCGTTTGCTCCCAGGCTGGGCACAATCCTGATCGTGGAAGATGATCCGCGCATGCAGAAAGTGCTCCAGCGGGTGTTCTCCGTTGAGCACTACTCCGTGGTCACTGGAGGTGACGGGCAAACGGGCCTCGACTTATTTCGGACCCATCGACCCACCGCTGTCATCCTCGATTTGATTCTGCCGGAGATATCGGGCCGCGAACTTTGCCAAACCATGAAAGCAATATCGAATGACACACCGGTGATCGTATTAAGCGCCGTCGCCGAGGTTGTAGACAAAGTATTGCTCTTGGAACTTGGCGCCGATGACTATGTGACCAAGCCATTCAGCCCGCGGGAACTGATGGCGCGCGTGCAGGCTGCGATTCGGCGGAGACGCCGCCCCGCCGTGGCGACCACTTATCGCTTTGCGGGCTGTGAGCTTGATTTTGAAAAGATGACGGCTCGCCGCGGTGAAGTTCCCATTCCGCTCACATCGCATGAATATCGGTTGCTCAAATTCTTTACCGAACATGCAGAGCGGGTTTTGAGCCGCGAAGAACTGTTGAATGAGGTCTGGGGCTATAACTGCTATCCGACGACGCGCACTGTCGACAACCAGATTCTGAAACTGCGGCAGAAACTGGAACCTGATCCGTCAAATCCGCGTCATCTGTTGACGATTTACGGTGCAGGATACAAATTTGTCCCATGACACGAAAACTACGGATAACAAGTCTCGTCACTTTGGCTCCATGACTTTCCAAAGGCATGAGAATCAGGGTATCCGTACGCGCGTTCTGCTGATTGCCGCGATGGCCGTCATAATCACGACAACAATTTGTGCAAGCTTGCTCACGATTCGCCATAGACTCGAAAGCGTGTTGACGGCGAACGTATCTTCGGACCTGATGCGTTCGATTGCCACCTTTGAGAGTATGCAGGCGCAACGCATGACCGCCCTCGATCGCGAGAACGCTCTGCTTGCCGATTTGCCCAGCCTGAAGGCTTTGATGACAACCAGCGACGATCGCACAATTGAAGACGGCGCCATCGAGTTCTGGAAGGTCGGCGGCAACGACCTGTTTGCGCTGGCCAACCGGGATGGACGTATTGTTGCGGCCTACGCAGGAAAGTCTTCGGCCAGCTCGACTCTGCGCGCCGATCTAGTCTCGGCATTGGGCCCGTCGCCTCGCACGTACGTCATCAGCGGAGATAGTCTTTTCGCCACTTCAGTGCGGCCTCTCTTTTTTGGCAGCGACGCAAACGGAACGATTCTCGGTTATGTCATCAGCGGCTTCGCGATTGATCGGATAACAGTCGGTCAGCTGAGCAAGGCGACCAGTGTCGATGCAACATTTGTGAGCCGAAATCGCTCCCTGACCGGTTCACTCACGCCGGAGCTGGAATCGAGCCTTGGGTCGCATCCGATTTCCGGATCGAACGATCGTTCAGATGCAGTGACCGTGAAGCTTGGCAACGAACGTTTCCTGGTGGTTGGCCGCGATTTATCCGCGCAAGCCTCGGCGCCCCTCGAGCTGATCGAGCTGAAATCGCTGATGGCGGAAGAGCGTTCCATCCATGAAATCGACCGCCTGGTTTTAATCGCGGGACTGCTTGCCTTGGTGATTGGCGCGGTATTAATGACGGTCCTATCCCGCGCTGTCACGCATCCACTTGAGCAGCTAGCCACGGGCGTTCGCGCTTTTGCGGCGGGAGATAGCGCGCACATCCTGCCTTATCGCGGCACAATGGAAGTGCGTGAGTTGAGCACGGCTTTCGCCGGCATGCGTCAGGAGATCCTCACCACGCAACAGGCGCTGCTGGAATCGGAACGCCTGGCAACGATCGGCAGGATGGCGAGTTCCGTCTCTCATGATCTGCGCCACTACCTCGCCGCTGTTTATGCGAATTCCGAGTTTCTCGCATCGGGTCATCTCTCCGACGAAGAACGCACGGAGATTCTGACCGAAATCCGCGCGGCCGTTGACGGCACAACGGAGTTAATCGAGTCTTTGCTCATCTTCAGCAGAAGCGGACCCGGGATTCGGCGGTCGCATCAGCTTGTGGCAACTTTGATGGATAGGGCAGTCGGGATGGTACGCGCGCATCCCGACGCCTCCCACGTCGAGTTTTCCGTCCGCAATCAGAATCCTGCAGATACATCGGCGGTCGTGGACGGGAAACAGATCGAGCGGGCGATATATAACCTTGTTTTGAATGCTTGCCAGACAATCCACGGGAGCGGCGAACCTGCTTGCGTTGCAATAGGTCTCGACGTGCGACCCACGGAGATCATCCTGAGCGTGGCGGATAATGGCGATGGCGTTCCAGAGAACATCCGCGCTACTCTTTTCGATCCGTTTGTGAGCGAAGGGAAACAAAAGGGGTCGGGTCTCGGATTGACGCTCGCACAGTGCATTGCTGCGGAGCACGGCGGCAACGTAGTCTTGGTGAGCAGCTTTCCTGGAGAAACCATCTTTCGCATGTCGATTGGGCGCGGCCTTGCGGAACAGACCACGCAGACAGCGGATGAGCGAACACGAGTGAAGACTGCATGAGTCGAGGTACCTCTATGCCCTCTCATCGTTTGTGCTGTGCAACCCGCGGAAAGAGCGCGCTTCTCCTGACACTGTTTTGGGCTTTGATTGGATATCTCAGCTCGGGCGAGGCGCTGGCGCAAGACGTGACAGATAAAGTGAGGCAATTGACTGAGGCCATGAGCCGCGTTCAGGCGCAACTGAATGAGTCGCAGCGCCAGCTTGAACAAATGCGTCACCAGCTTGCGGCGCTCCAGGGAGAGACGGGGATATCCAAAGATTCCACACCGGCGCAAACAGCAGAATCGGACGCGGCCAAACTGGCCGCACAGGTTGAAGATTTGCGGGAACGGCAATCTCTGCAGGAATCGCAAGTCGCCGTGCAGGAGCAGACTAAGGTCGAGAGCGAATCGAGGTTTCCTGTAAAGGTGAGCGGTTTGGTCTTGATGAACGGATTCGTCAATACACGGAATGTGGACATGGCGGCAACCCCAACGCTTGCCGTTCCTGGAGGGGGGAGCACGGGCGCATCGTTGCGGCAGACGATTATGGGCTTGGATATGCGCGGGCCGCATCTCTTTGGAGCCCGAAGTCACGGCGACCTGCGTGTCGATTTCGACGGGAACTCCGCGGTGACAGGCGGCTACGCTGATGGGTACGGGATCGATTTGGTCCGCTTGCGGACCGCACACGCGGCGCTGGACTGGGAACACACGGAGGCATTCTTTTCGATGGACCGGCCAATCGTCAGCCCGAATGTGCCGGACTCGGTGACTGCGGTTGCTGAGCCCCCGCTCGCATGGTCAGGAGACTTATGGAACTGGACTCCGCAATTCGGAGTCACGCAAGACGTTTTGTTTGGCTCGGTGCCCAGGTTGCGCGCACAAGCTGCACTGATCGACATCGCAGATGCTCCGTACACCGCGAGCCTGGCAGCTGCGAATGGTGCGGGGCTTACGCAATCCACTACGGAAGCGAGTCGGTGGCCCGGTGTTGAAGCGCGCATCGCCGTACCCGGAGGACAATCGGAAAATGGTGCACAGGTTGGTATTGGTGGATTGTTCGCGCCACATCGGAGCACCGGTGGCACGCGGTTCGACTCCTGGGCAGGAACTCTCGACTATCGGCTGCCACTGCCGGCGCGCATGCAATTGAGTGGTGGTTTCTATCGCGGACAAGCGCTCGGTGGGCTCGGCGGCGGTGCGTATAAAGACTATGTCTATCGTCTGGCTGCAGACGGCTTCTACTTTCGCACCCTTGACGATATAGGCGGCTGGACGCAGTGGAAACAGAAGCTCACGCAGAGACTCGAATTCAACGAAGCTCTGGGTACGGATACTGTTCCTGCCGGTGAGTTGCGCCCCTACGCTGGGGCGGCTTCCGCCGTATATCAAAACATTGCTCGCAATCGAACTGCAACGGGCAATGTCATCTTCAGTCCCAGTGCTTATCTGCTCTTCTCCCTCGAATACAGACGGATTGAATCCTCCCCAGCGAACGGTCCTACGGCTGCCAGCGACATTATCGGATTGGCCGCGGGATACAAGTTCTGACGATGGCGACCAATCGGAATCATTTGGCGGGTTTGCTGCTTTGCGCTTTCGCTGTTGTCTCTACGCTCGCTGGTGCGCAGGCGGATAGCCGTGTAACAACCGTCGATGTGCACGTAAGAATTCAGCTGCCCAAATTGCGGTCGCGTGAGCATGCGCCTGCCGCAGTGGTCTGGCTCAGGCCATTGCCAGGGACGCCGTCGCAGCCATTCTTGCCCAATGCCCGCTATGCGTTGCTCCAGAAGAACCGAGTGTTTAATCCCCACTTGCTGGTTGTGCCCGTCGGCAGCGAGGTGCATTTTCCCAATGCCGATCCGTTCTTCCACAATGTCTTTTCCTTATTTAACGGAAAGCGATTCGATCTCGGGCTCTACGAGACGGGAACAGACAAAGAAGTCTTGTTTTCGCGTGAGGGCGTTTCTTACATTTTTTGCGATATACACCCCGAGATGAGCGCTGTGGTTGTTGTATTGTCGACGCCGCTTTATGCAAGCGCGGGGTCGGACGGAAACCTTTGGATTCGTGGCGTACACACGGGCGAATATGAGATGCACGTGTGGATCGAAGGCTTGACGCAGCCAGCGCTCGATCGATTGAAGCGACACGTGCAGATTTCGGCAGACGGCGGAGATCTGGGAGTTATCGACGCATCGGAAGCGCCGCTCAAGCCAGCGGCTCATTTGAACAAATTCGGGCAGCCGTACGATCAGGATTCCAAACCCACCTATTGACGCAGGTGCCGACGCCGAAATTGGTTGAGTCGCATCTTCGCTCTTACGAAGATGTTACGAATCGGAGTCGCCTGAAGCCCGCTCAACCTGCCCTTGACCCCTCAGTGGGGAATAGATACGCAGACCCATCAATTGCAGGCCGATATGCCAGAGGAATGCAGGGTTGGTGCGGAGGTAGCGCCACCAGAGACGCTTCGGATCCTGGATGAGCCGGTGAAGCCACTGCAGGCCGGCTCGCTTGATCCAATCGGCGCAGTCATGAATGCGTCCGGTATGAAAATCGAACGCAGCGCCCACGCCAAACATGACGCGCGTGTCGAATTCCGGGAGATAGCGGCTCATGAATTTGTCCTGTTTCGGTGTGCCGATACCGACCCAGATCATGTCCGGTTTGCAACGATTCACTCGCCCAATCAACTCGCGTTCTTCTGCCTTGGTAAGAGCTCGAAATGGCGGAGTATAGGTGCCAACAATTCTGACCCACGGAGCGAGCTTTCTGAAATGGGCGGCGAGCTCTTCCGCCACGCCTTCTTTGCCGCCGTAAAAGAAATGCGTGTAGTGTGCGAACTCGTTGCGGAGAAATACTTCGTTCATCAAATCAGGTCCGGCGACGCGCTGCATCTTACGATGTCCTTGAAGACGCCCAACCCAGGCAATAGGCATGCCGTCGGGAATGGCGATGGCAGCTTCGGCATAGGCGGCTGCCAGCTCTTTATCGCGCTGAGCCTCCATCACACCATACACGCAGATCGCGGAGAGATAACTTTTCTGCCGGGCGCGAAGGATGTGGGCAATCTTCGAGAGAGCGCCGTTCATCGAGAGAGCGTCAACCCGCACTCCTAAGACGTTGACCGAAGATCCGGTTCCGGAAGAAGTACGTTCTGTAGATAGCGTGCCTTCGCCACGCTGATAAGCTGCCGTGGGCGTGACCACAGCGGGTGATTTCATCGCGATGTCTCCTCGCAAATTGCGATTGCGGCGACTGTCGGGCATGGAACGCGCGCATTGCGAAAAAGCATCGCAGCCAGAGGAATATAGACGAGCAGGGGGAACGGTCCATAGAAAAGACGGGCTGTCGCCATCCCCTGCATGCCGTAGATGGGTAATAGCCAGCGGGTCGCAAGCACCATGGCCGCACCACCGCCGAGGTTCAGCAGAGTCACCAGACGCGCCCGGCCGAGCGCCAGCATCATGTACGAGCCGGTAACGCTGAGCGCCTGTATCGCAGTGCTCCAGACCAGAAGCGGTAGGACGGAACCGCTTGCGGCCGCGATCGATTTCCCACCCCATAGGACAAGCAGGCGTGTACCGAACAGAAGAAGAATTGAAGCGCAGGCAGCAGAGACGAGCAGATTTGCAACGAACGCCAGGAGGACGGTGCGGCGTAGCGATGTGAAGGAATCTGCGGAACTTCTGGCCGACACATAAGGAAAGAGAAAGTGCAGACCGGAGGCGGCGATTCCATAGATCGGTTGCGCCAACTGCGCGCACATCGAGTAGGACGCCAGCGCGGCAGCACCCAGATAAACTCCTGTGATGAGCCGGTCGGCTTGTCCAACGAGAATGCCCGAGACCGCTTGAATCCAGGAGAAACACCCAAAACCAAGCAAGGCGTATGTTGCCTTGGCATCGAACGACGGCAAAAGCGAATTGGCGCCGAGCAATCGCCGGAGTTCCAAGAGCTGCAACCCCAGGCTCGCCACGGTGAAGATCGCCATCGCGATCATCACGCTGACAACTCCCCGTTTGAGCATCGGCAAAACGGCGGCAGCGGCAAGCGCCAGCAGGCGCGTCGCCAGGCTCAAGCGAACCGCAACACCATAACGCTCGTATGCACGCTGCGTGCTGACGCAGACAGTCTCGATGGCGCGCGCAAGGGTCAGCAGACTCGCGATGCGAAGCGACCAGAGGCATTCAACTCGAAGATCTGCGCTGGACGATGCAGCGTGAGCAGCGGCCGCAGGTGCGAGAATCCATACGATGAGAGCCGTCGCGGCGCCCAGGGTGACGTGAATACCCATTGTGCTGCGGACAGCACGCAAAAGATTCGCTTGGTCCTTTCCGCCGCGTCCCATGGAGACGTAGCGGATATTGGCGTCGCCGAACCCGGAGGCGATTACGGACCCCGTAGTCAACGCCGCATTCGCCATCATCCACACGCCGAACTGCGCAACTCCCAGATTGCGGAGGGCGACCGGCGCAACAATCAGCATCCCCACCGGGTACGCCAGATAATCAAGCACGCCATAAGCTGCATTGGAAAGATGCGCCCTCATTGCAAACCCCGAGAATGAAGCTGGCAATACCGGTGCTTCCTGCACGATTTTGCGCAGGCCATCTGGGGCAGATTCATTGCGTCGGCGGCGGACGCTGGGGCGACATACGTCATCGATTCTTAAGCTAAATCCGTGCGCAGAGAAACCTGTCAGGCAGGGGTCAGATGAATGTCATCAATTTGTCACGTCCATGGCCGGCCAAAAACGTCAGGACGCAGAGCCGCTTAATTGTTCACCGGTTGCCGAAACTGACACGGACTTTCTGGTTGTGTGCCCGAGTAGCAGGATAAAGAGCATTGGCGCGAGCAGAGCTGCGCCGGCATTCGCCGAACAGCACATTCGCATACCCAATCGCACGAAGCCACGGTGAAGACCAAGGAATAGGTTCAAACCAAAATCACTGACATAAACGCCCAGAGCTTTTCAAATCGTGCGGGTTCGTCGCGATGTACTTGACGGTGTGTTGGGTGTTGCGGTCTCCGAGATAATCCAGAATGAGCCGCGTATCCGCGCCCTTGGTCGGCCATGGCGAAGCCGCAGGCGTGGCGCAGCATGTGCCGCTGGGCAGGGGCAGGGAAGCGGCGGTGCTGTATTTTCGCAGGGCGTTCCCGCCGGCGGCCTGGCTCTCGACGGTTCCAGATGGATCGATTCCTCGCGGCGTTTCTTTCTGCCCGTTCACGCACTGAGTCGAGTCTTCCGCGACAAGTTCATCGCTGGACTGAAGCAATTCTTCACGCAAGGCAAGCTTCAGTTTCGCGGTTCACAACAGCGTCTGGCCGCTTCCGGTTGCTTCCCCAGTTTCCTTCGGTAGCAATATCAACAGGACTGGGTCGTCTATGCCAAGCCACCGTTCGGCGGCGCCGAACATGTTCTCAACTACCTGACCCGCTACACCCATCGCGTCGCCAACCGCAAACGCGGCGCGCGCGGGGGCTACGGGTTGAAGAACCGGAGCAGCGCTTCCTCTTCATGCTTGCTGAGGTTGGCACGGACGCGCATGTGGCGTAAGACGGTGCCTGAAATCCGTGAAGAGAAGCCATTGGGCGCAGTGTGGCAGCGTGAGCATTGCTGCTCGAAGACGCGCTGCCCTTCATCCTGCGATTGGGCGGCCTGCTCGTGCGTTGCGGAGGTCTTGGCTGGCGCTGCAGTCGGGGTGCTGCTTTGCTGCGCGGCCACCGTAAGCGCGGAAACCGATGCCAGGATCAAGATTGCCGGGCAAAAGTACTTCAAGTTCATGGTTGCTTTCCTTTCCATGCTGGGAAGAGGAAGCGGTACACGATCCCAGTCTGCCAGATATTGAAGTTGTCGGTGGATGCGTATTGCCGGAAGTAGCTGGTAAGAATCCTGGTGTTGTGGGGAAGATTGTAATCAAGTCCAAAGTCGGCTCGCTGAGTGTTCACCGACGGAAGGCTATCGCTGGCGGCAAGGTTGTCTCGAGTGAAGGTTTGCTGGATGCGAAATACCGGCTCAATACGGCCGATGGCGCTATCCAGGCCTCCGAAAGCTTGGGTGCGATAGTCGGCTTCGACCCAGTAGCCTTGACCGTGATGGCCGCGCGCGAATTCGGAACGCAAGCGGAACGCCGTATCTTTCGGCTCCCACCAGACATGCGTGCCATAGAAATTCTCATGGGTTCCCTGCAGAATGCGATCGTAGGACACACCCACTTCCAAACGTTGATCCGGCAAGTAGAGGCTCACTCGACCGCCGTTGCCGTGGGCGCCGCCAAATTGCTGATTGCTGCTGCGGACGGAATAGAAGTATGAGTAGTCGACTGAGTATTTGCTGCGCGAAATGGCGTTTCCCCGGATCATCCCGCCCAGTCCGCTGCCGACGGAAAACTGTCCGACGGACGCAATCAGCGGACCAGACTGGAAATTGCCGATCCATATCGGTGAGAGGCGTTCGTTGTAGACGTTGAAGGGAAGCAGATAATCGCCGGCCACGATCGTAATATGCGGATTGACGATGATATCGCCTTGCAGGTAGGTGAAGCCGGCGAAATGAGCGTGGTCGTAACCTGGGTCGCTTCCGAATCGCGGCGAGAAGTTTTCGAGGATAGCCGCGCGTGATTCCACCATGAGGTGGTTGCCGATAGACGCTGCGATCAGCGGCTCAATGATGGGCGTATAAGTGGTATTACCGCCATTGGTGTTGCTAAGGAAGCCAACACCTCCGGAGAGGAGAGGCGCGTCCTGCGCAAAACCGAAATGCGCGGTAGCGAGCACGGCAACGGTAAGTCTGAGGTATCGGATGGCACGTTCGCTAGTGTGGCGTTTAGGGGTAAGAGTCGGATGCAACATAGAAACAACGTTAGCGAATGGCAAACTGCCATGTGTCGCGGGAGCGTCTTCTGCTTGTCAATTGATTGTCACTTCGCACAATATGCTCGATCTCTGCCATCACATCGCGCGATCGCTGAATCCGACGAGCCAGGGGGATTGCGTTACAAAGCAACGGTCAATCAATGGAGCAACATTGCGGTGACAATCGCCTTACAGCCACATGACAACCCTCGAAACCGAGCCGAATAGACTCAGGGCAGTTCCTTGCTTCACTACTTTCGCTTTCTGGAAGGTGGAGGCAATCAGCGGCCACATAAGCCACTGAAATTCCCATTGTTAAAGTTTCCATGAAGCTGAAGTTGACACAATTCCTGTTTTCGTCGCAGCGCTCATCTCCGGTCCATCTACCTCGGCATAACCCGCACTGCGCCGCGCATTGAAATATCAGCGAAGCGTCTCGTTTTTAGTTCCGGCGGGATCGCTGTTGAAAACAGAGAACCGGTGGCTCTGGCGTTTAAGAGCACCGATGCGGCTTATCAAGTTCGCTTCAAGGAACTCGGTGTAGATCTCTAGGCGGGCAAAGGCCCGACCCATGGAGTTACTTTACGCACGCAAGTTGATTCTTTCGATCAGGCTGGTCGAGCCGGAGATGTACACAAGTGAACACCAAGCCAGAACAGCGCAAAAAGACGGGGAGCCTTCGTTTGAGCCGGGACAAGGAACTGCGCGAATCCGTGCTACTGACCATCTGCGAGCATGTGCCGTCGAGGCATGCGCGGTTGCTTCATGCTTCGCAAAGGGAGTGGCGGGCTCTGTTGCATTGGCTTGATACCAGCGGACTTGCGCTGTATTTTCTCGATCGCCTAACTGAGTTGAATCTGTTGGAAGTGCTGCCGGCGACTGTGCTTTTGCGCTTACAGCAAGATGTGTGCAACAACACGGAGAAGATCGGCGGCATGATTGCGGAGCAAGTTCACATCCAACGACGATTTCACGAAACTGGGCTCTCGTATGCAGTGCTGAAGGGATTCTCCTTATGGCCGGTCTCGGTGCCGAAGCTTGAACTGAGGTCGCAACTCGATCTGGATTTTCTGGTTGCCGAGGAATCTGCGTCGGAAGCTCGCAAGATTCTCGAAGAATATGGGTACCGGCTGAACTCGATCAGCGGTGGAACCTGGGAATTCAAGGCAAATGAAGGTCAGTCCTTCTCGTTGCGAGATCATTACAAGGCCGGCAAGAGCCGCTCGGTAGAACTTCATCTTGAAGCGCGCGGAACTGAACGTCCCTCATTGCTCTCCCGTTCGCAGAGTACGATGTTTCACGGAGTTCCGATGCGAGTGCTTTCGCCGGTGGATCTCTTTCTGGGACAGGGGCTTCATTTCTACAAGCATATCTGCAGCGAGTTTTCGCGCACGGCCCATCTGGTCGAGTTTCGTCGCCATATCATCGCTCGCCGCGACGATGAAGCATTTTGGAAACAACTCCGGCAATGTTATGCAGATGACCCGCAAGCCTGCCTGCGGCTGGGAGCAGCAATTCATCTGATCACGGTAGCAACGGGAGAGTTTGCGCCTGGTGCCTTGACTCGGTGGACAGCAGATCGTCTTCCTGCTGGCGCACGACTTTGGATCGAGCGCTATGGGCGCCGCATGGCCTTAGCGAGCTTTCCTGGAAGCAAGCTGTACCTGCTCCTACAACAGGAGTTGGAGTTTGCGGGAGTGCCTGCGAAGCGTTCGCTGCGACAAGCTTTGATTCCTCGTCGACTACCGCCTGCGATCACTCATGCCGAATTGGGAGAAACACTTCCCGCGCGTGTGCTTCGCTACCAGCGGCAACTCAACTTCATCTTCTTCAGGCTGCGCTTTCATCTCGTAGAGGGGGTTCGTTATCTTTGCGAATCGATCCTCTGGCGGCAATGCCGTAACTGTAGCCTGCATTTGGAAGCGCAGACGTTGCAGGACGCACGACTGTGACTGCATCGTTGTGCAAACAACAAGACAAGACCATTGCGTCGCTATCCTTCGGGGAGAATCGAGAGATTTCCCTCAATGGCAAGCTACCCTGCCTTGCGGCTGGAAGAACTCCCCTGCCGATCACATCGCAGGGTGAATTGTCTGAATTTTGTCGATGGCCCATGCGATCAGCGCGGCATTCGCCTTATCGGTCCCCTGCATCACGCGCAGCGTTCCCAGAGAAGCCGCATCACTCTGCCACGCAACCACCCGAATCGCCCGCCTTCGGAGTTCGGCATTGTCGCTGCCCAGGGACTTGCGCACATCCGGCAGTACACCAGGCCCCCCCTGCACCAAAATCCATTCTGCCCTGTCGGCAATCTGCGCCGAGCCGGAGCCCATCGTCTCGATTGCCGGCATCGCGTCCACCCCAATCCGGTCCCATAGCTGAAAGCTAGCCACCAGCCCGTTCATCTGGGAAAAGTCGTCTCCGGGACGAAAAGCCTGCTCTTCTAGCTCCCGCATCGCGTCTGGGCCTTTGAGCATGGAAAGAGCCTGGACCATTTTCATCTGGCACCGAAAGTATCCCATGATCTGGTCAATCTCCGGCTGAGCAAGTTGCGGCTTGCCGCGCCTAGCCCAGTCGTCATAGTGCGCCAGGGCGGTTTTTACTTCAATCCGCAACTGCTCAGGAACGGCCTTGATTGCCACATTCGGCTGGTGCCTGGCCAGAGCCATTGCTGCCTCGCCCCGCACTGTCGAGTCTCCGTGAGACAGCGGTAGCAGCAGCGCCGTCGCGCTTACATCCCCAGGCATGCGGCTAATCGCCAGCAGCGCCTCCTGCTGGACGTGCGGGTCGCTATCGGTGAGCAGGGATGTCAACTCTCCCGCCGGCGCTTTGATCATCCCCAGCGCCCAGGCAGCATTGGCGCGCACATCGGCGTGTTCCGCTCGCAGGGCTTGCGCAAAGGCCGGGGCTGGCGCTTGCGGCCGGTAAGTCACCATCGCCAACGCCGCTGCCCGTGAAACCCGATCGTCGGCATCCAGCAGCCAATACGCAAACTCGTCCTGCAAGGGAAATCCATAATAATGCGAGAGTTTCAGAATCGCCTCAGAGCGCGCAGCGCTGTCCCCAGCATTGGCCTCTGCCACCAGCTCAGCCAGCTTCCGCTCCACCGGGCGGCCCACCGCATCCGCGCCCAACCTTGGATAATCCACATTGATGCCATCCACTCCTGCGGCGACAGCTGCTTTCATCTCCTGCAAATTCATCTCGTGGCCGTTGGCGGAGAAATTGGCCACCACCGCTTTGCCCTCTGCGTGATACGCGCGCACCTGTTCCGCCGTCACCCCCGGCTGCACCCACTTTGTGCCGTATCCGACGTCGGTCGCATCCGGATAGAGACGCTTTACATCCTCCCACTCGCCGTTGAACTGCACCCGCTCCAGCATCCCTTCGCGCTGCAACAACTCCAGCACATCGGTCCCAATCCCCTTGGTCTTGATGTCCAAGACCAGACGGATATCCAGCTCCCGCGCCAGCCGCAGCACATCCTCCAGCAACGGCATTTGCATATGCTGAAACCGCTCCCCCATCCACGCCCCGGCATCCAGCAGTTCCAGGTCGCCATAATACCGCTCTTCAGGCTTACCCACGCCGTCGGTTAGCCGCTCCAGAAAACCGTCATGATTGAGGACGATCTTCCCGTCGAGCGTCTTGCGCAGATCCAACTCCACCACGTTGCATCCGAGCAAAGCCGCCTCTTCCAGAGATTCCAGCGTATTCTCCGGAACTTCTTCATTGGCCGTGCGATGACACAGTAACGCGACCCGGCCCGGCAACAGCGTGGCGGATTGCAATGCGCCGGCCTGCATGGCCGAGGCAGCAATCGTCAGAATGGCGGTATAAAAATATTTCATCGTCTGGACCTCGCGAATCATGAGTGAAAACAAATGGGGAGAGTGTGTCTTCTATTGAGCTATCAGTTCCGGGCTATCGATTCGGCTCGTGCCGTCCGTCTGTCCAACCACCATCCAGAAAAGCACCGCCGCCACCGCCGCAAGTCCGGCAATGACCACCAGGACATGCGGATACCCGAATCGAACAAACAGTATCCCCGCTCCCGCCGTTGCGCCCGCCCCCACCAACGCATTGCAAAACATGGTCATCGCTGACGCCGAGCTGCGCTCCTCGCCCGGCACCCTGCTCATCAGCAGGTTGTACAGCCCCGGAGAGCTCATCCATTGCGTTGCCGAGAAACTCAGATAGAGTGCCAGCGCCAGCCCTCGGTCGTGCGTTCCGGCCAGGCAGGCCATGGCTGCCGCTGTGGCAACCTGCGTGGCCACAATTCCTCTTACCAGGCCCAATGTGCGAAAAAGCAACGGAGTGAGCAAGCCAAGACAGAACTGAATCACCCCCGTTGCAGTAAAAATCAGCCCGATGTGCGACAGCGAAATGTTCAGGTTTCGCGCTAGATACACACTTGCGAATGGCGTAAACGAGGTCAGTGCGACCGTCCACAGAGCCATCGACGGCACGAATCGTCGCAGGAAGGGGTTCATCTTCCAAGTCTGTTTCTCGGTCTTGTTCGAAGCTTGCGGCTGGCTCTCTTCCAACGGTAGTCGCAGGCGCAACAGAGGAATCAGCGCAATCGATGCAATGCCGCAGGCAATCAGCAAAATCAGGCGCTTAACATCTGAAGCCTGCATCGCATAACCGGCCATCTTCAACCACTGAGGCAGATAGCCGCATACTAACCCGCCCAGTGCGCCGGCACCGATGTTCATAGAGAAAATAATGCTGAACGCCGATGCGCGGTTTTCCTCCGTCGTAAGCCTTGCCACCGCGGGTAGAAAGCAGACTCCCCAGATGCACATTGCCAGGCCGGCCAGAAACCCAAGGCCAATCTGTGCCGGCTCCCACATCATTGTCGTGCGCACCACCCCCAGCAACGGCGCGGCTATCATGCAGAACATCAGCATTGGTCGCAGCCCGGTCCTGCGTGCAAGCCAGCCAGCCGGTAGTGTTCCGATCATTGACCCAAATGTCAATCCGCCGCCCACCAGGCCCATGGTTCGTTCGTTGAAGTGAAAGTCCAGCAGAAACAGGTTGAACAGGAAAAAGTAGATTGAGAAACCGAAGTCGAAAAAGAAGGCAACGGCAAAAAACACCCAGAACTCCCGGCTCAGCTTCGTCTCCAGCAGCCATGCACCGGGCTTTCCCCAGATGGAGGCGCCACCCGCGCTGCCGGCATTGGCCGGCTCGGCATGCGCCAGTTGCTCCACTAGCGCCCTTCCCGTGTGAGCGTTTCCAACCGGCGCACTGCCCAGTCCAGGTCCGAATAATGGAGTTCCAGGATAGGTACACTCAACAGCCTCTCGATCGCCTGGTACTGGACTGCAAGCAAATCCAGCGGTGCGTGAACCTGCCGCATGTAATACCGCGCCACATCCTCGCGATACGACACGAGCCTTGGCGACTCTCCCGAGCGCCGGTTTAGAAAGACAATGAAGTCTACCTGTGCGGTCCGTGCGCAAGCTATGTTTGGAAACGTTGCGGTCGCCATCTCGATCGATGGCTTACCCACCGTGTGCGGTGCAAGTTCCTGCCCATCCAGCTCCGGAAACAGCTCAGTCGCGGTGGGCCGGAAGCGCACTTTGTGACAGTTGCCTATCACCGTCCGATCACTGTCGCCGTTCAACAGATTGCTGCCATCATCGGTCACGTACGTCCATCCCGCTCGCGCGCACGCGTAAGACAGCGTGGATTTTCCTGCACCGGCGTCGCCGCACAGGAGCACCCCGCGTCCGTTCAGCGCTATGCAGGCCGCATGCACACACGTCATATAGCGCGTCCTGATGTGCACCGCCGCCGCCGTCTCCAGAAAGTAGCCTTGCACATAGAGCTTGTGCCTCAAGGCCGCCTGTGAAATCCTCATCTGCGTTTCGTTTCGCCCAAAATGAGCGACGCCATAGTTATTCGCATCGGCCATGAACACCATCGTATGTTGCATCGTATGAGTCGACAGCGCTGGAGGGCATTCCGTCGAGTCGCTCTCCACCACATGAACGTCCACTCGGATCGCCTCTGTGTTGAATTCGTTTTCGCACATCCCCCACATTTCGTCATACAAGGTCAGGACATCGGCCGAGTTCGTCCTCACCTCCGCGGGAAATCCTGATGGATGAAACATTGCCCGTAGTGAAAGTTCAGGAGCTTCCATCGCGTGTCTGGAAAAGTCGAGCGGCCTAGATGCGTCGCATGCGGCCTCGATCTCTTCAATCGTCATCGTTCATCTTCTCCGCCAATCGAATTGCGCTGGCTCGCGCTTAGAACAGGTACTTCGCCGCGAACTGGATAATGCGCGGATGCGGGCCGCCTGCTTCCGAGGTAATCGCCCCGAACGAAGGATTCAGGTTGGCGGGACCATTGGGACCCTCGACATAATCGACGCCAGTATTGGGGTTGGAGAATTGAGGCGTGTTGGTCAAGTTGAAGAACTCGGCCCGGAAGCGGAAGCTCTTGCCCTCTGTCACGGGGAAGATGCGCTCTACGGCCAAGTCGATATTGTGCTGCCCGGGTCCACGCACAATGCCGACGCCGCTGTCGCCGAAGTCCGTATCTTCGGGGCCGGTTCCGTTTGGAGCCTCCGGCGCGAGGGTAAATGCGTTCTGGGTGAGGTATCCATTTTGCACCCGTGAATAGAGCGAACCCTTTGTGGAGGGATTCGATCCGGTGCTTTGCGCCCGGTTCTCAAAGTTGCCGTAAACTGCACCGGCATTGCCGTCTGAGATCGTGAGCGCATTTCCCGATTGGATCAGTGGGATGCCAGAGAACTGCCAGTCGCTGAGCAAGTGCCGAGCCAGTGCGGGCGCAGACTGGAGCCTAGGCGCAGACCAAGTGAAGTTCAGCACCGCCCTCTGCGCGCGGTCGAAATCCGTCAACCCGTATGCCTGGCGCGGATTGTGCTGGTCGTTCGTCAGTAGAAACAACTCGAACAGATCGCTTCCGCCCGACCCGCTGGTCTCGTCCAGGCTCTTGGACCACGTATAGCTTCCTTGAAACTGAAATCCACGGCTGAACCTCTTGGAGATACTGCTCTGCAATGAGTTGTAGTTCGCCGCGAAGTTCGACTGCGTGAAGAGCGAACCCTCACTGATACCGGCAAATGGCAGCCTGTTGGTCACATTGTTCACCGAGTTCGTTGTCTCCCCGTTCACCGGGTTCTGCGGGCTGGCCAGCAACGCCTGATCGAATTCGATCTGTCCCGGCCGGTGCATGGACCTCGTCCCCACATACCCAACCTGCAGCACATAGTCCTTCGCAAACGCATATTGCACGTTGAGGTTGTACTCCTGAGTCTGAGAGTCCGCAAGGTTCGGGTCCGTCCCCTGGAGGAACGGAACCGACGTCGGAGTGCGCGGTATGAAGATCGGATAGCTTGAATCCGGCAGCACCAGAGGAACGAAGGGACTCTGCAAAGTCGCTGCCCCATTGGCAGCGCCCGACACGATTTGCAGCGTCGAAAACGGTGGCTGCCCCAGTGTCGCTTCCGCAATGTTTCCCGAGTGCCGGTCATAATAGATACCATACCCACCGCGCAAAACCAGAACCGGTTTTTCCGCCATCTGCCATACGAATCCAAGCCGTGGCGATACATCTCCATAAGGTGTCTTCCAAAATCCTGGGAACGACGTCTGGGTCACGCCCATCGGGATCGCACCGTTCGGGGACTTAAAATTCGAGGGCACGGTAAACCCACTGAACGATCCCGTAACCGGCACCTGACCCGAGGCAATATTTGGGTCGAAGTTTGCCAGGCGCCCGTTGATGTCCGTTGGAGCGCCGAAGATTTCATACCGCAAGCCTGCATTCACCGTCAGCCGCGACGTCAATTTCACGTCGTCCTGCGCAAAAGCCGCCAAGTCCGTATATCGCTCGTCCCTGCGGAAGATTCCGCCCCCGGCCTGGCTCCCCGTTACATTGCTGGTACCGGTCGGACTGCCATTTTGCGCTGCGCTCAACCCCAGCAGAAAGTCGTCGAAAGTAGCGATCTGCAGAAGACCGCTCGTCTCTTCCGGCTGATCCTCATCCACCTGGTTACGCTTGACCTCTCCTCCGACTCGCAGGTTGTGCCGGCCATGTGTCAGCGCAACCGTATCTTGCCAAACGTAAGTGTTTGTCACCTGCCACGCCGAAGGGATGCTCGGCGCGCCGATCGTGAATAGCCCGCCGATCGAGAGTCCCGGAGCGGGAGATGTGGGACCCACCTGGCCAGTCGTTGTGCCCTCTCCGATCGCCGAGGCGAGAAGCGGACTCCGGCTCGCCGAAAGCCCGTCGTATCGCATGTACCCAAACCGCGCAACATTGATGAGGTTGGGGTTGAAGACGTGTGTGTCCGCAAGCGCGAATATCGTGTTCCGAGCCAGCACATCCGTGCCCCAGCCGGGAAGATTCGGCCCGTCCTCGGAAAACGCTTCAGCCGTGGTCGCTCGCGAGTAAAAGAACCGGCCCGCCAGCGTGTTTTTGGGGCTCAGTGTCTGGTCGATGTTCGTGGTGAACTGGTCCTCCCGGTAGTGCGCCGGAGGGGAAAAGATCGACTGCCCCACCGGCAGCTGGTCCGCGTTACTGCTTGGCACCGGCACCTGCGGGCTCGGCACCGCGACCTGACCACTTGGCAGCTTCGCGTTCAAGATAGCAAGCGCCACGGGGTTGATGTTTGACCCGTCGCATGCCACCTGCATTCCGCCCGCTTGCGTCAGATATCCGGAGGCCACCTGGCCCGCGTCGTCCAGGTGCCCAGCCGGGCAGAACTGCGCACCGAGAGTCGCCGCCGTGCGGTCCGATGTCAGCTGCGGCAACGTCGCCGTTCGCGCGCCGCCAAGGCCATTCACCTGGATCGAGCCTTGGTACTCCACGAAGAAGAAGGTCTTGTCCTTCACGATAGGTGCGCCAGCCGTTGCGCCAAACTGGTTCTGCTTCAGATCCGCCCGTGGCTGGCCATCAGTTTTCGAAAAGAAGTCATTCGCATTGAAGATGTTGTTGCGCACAAACTCCCAGGCGCTCCCGTGAAACTGGTTGGTCCCGTTCTTGGTCACTAGATCGACGTTCGCTCCGGATCCGCGGCCATATGCCGCATCGAAGTTAGCCGTCTGCACTCGGAACTCCTGGATGGAGTCCGGCGCCGGAAGGGCCACACCCACCTCTTCGCCGGCATTGGCAACCGAATTTTCCGCCAGGTTGTTCGCGTCAACGCCGTTGAACTGGATATTGTTCGCCGTCGTCTTCCCTCCATTGGAAGCCACATTCTGCGAGCCGCTTCCCAGCGCCGACGGGGTCGGAAGCGCTACCACCACGCCCGGCGACAGCCCCATGATCTGCGTATAGTTGCGGTTCGACAACGGCAGTGCCTGAATCGCCGTATCGTCTACCAGTCCTCCTAATGTCGAACTCTCCAACTCGGCCATCTCCGCGCCGGTGCTGGTTACCTGCACATTCGTGCTCGCTGTCGCCAAGGCCAGCGTCACATTGAGAGACGAGGTCTGGCTTACCGTCACTTCGATCAAACGAGAGGTGTTCAGTGCAAACCCGCTCGCCTTCACCGTGACCGTATACACGCCGGGCGGCAGGAGCAATGCGCGAAACACACCTTCGGGCGTTGTCATCACCAAACGTGAAATATGCGTCGCCTCATTTACCGCCTGGACTTCCGCGTTGCCAACCACCCGGTCCGACGGGTCATACACCACCCCAGCAATCGCGCCAGTACCCGGCGTCTGCGCAGAAACTCCTCCCGTCCATACGAGCAAGAGCAGTCCGAGAACTGCAAGACAGGGTCCTAGCCAACCGGCGCTCACAGCGTTGTCTCTCAAATGTCCCTCCGGAAATTCACCTTCCGTCAAGGAAAACCATAAAGAGAGCACTCCCGCGACTTGTCACCGACTCGTCATTTTGTTGTATCTATACCTGCGAACTGCGGGGAATTGTGTCATGACAGAGATGACTGACCTTTTATCTGTCAACTGACGAAAGAAGAGCATTGACTGCCCTGTCAGCCGCTGCGGCCTTGCGTTCTACCTACTGAGGTGGCGACGTAGTCTGGTTTTCATGAGAAGAGTTCCTTGCCAACCAATTGAATTAGCAATAATGGCGAAGTATGGCTTGGGGAAGGGCACAATCGTCCGCTGATCGCCGAAAGCAGCGAGACCAGCAAGAACCGGGTAGGCACCTGGCGTACCTGAAAAGATCAGAGATGGTGCTCGATCGCCGCGACGGCTATCGCGTTTTCTATCGCCTCGCCAATGTAAAGAAGTCAGAAAAGAAGCGATTATTTGAGTTCCTACGTCGGATATTCGAAAGCGAAGCGCAATTGAGTCAGGACACGGAGCGATTGAAAAAAGCCATCGCCAGCGGTTCATGCACATTGAGTGAGTGGAAGCCGTTTTCGGCTATCGAGAAGAATCAAACTCACAGAAAGACCGCCTGAGGCCGTTCCTGCGCTATTGCGCGAATCGACCGGCGTGGTCCGCAGATATTTGGCTGTGCTCCACGGATGTCCTATGGAGCGTCTTCCACTGGATGGACCGAGAAATCTCGGCCATTAGTCGTAAAGAATCGTCTCCGCATCCAGAATGCGACGTTAACGAGCCCGATGAGTGCCGGCACTTCAATGAGCGGTCCGACTACGCCGACGAACGCCTCGCCGGAGTTCAATCCGAAGACAGCTACTGCTACGGCAATCGCAAGCTCGAAGTTGTTTCCCGCGGCGGTAAACGAAAGAGTCGCTGACTGTGCGTAGTTTGCACCAAGCTGCTTGCCCATCCAGAAGCTGACCAGGAACATGATGAGAAAGTAGATGACCAGCGGAACCGCTATGCGAATCACGTCGAGCGGCAGTCGCACGATAAGATCGCCCTTCAGGGAAAACATCACAAGGATCGTAAAGAGCAGAGCAACCAACGTGAGCGGGCTGATTTTGGGGATGAAGCGCGTGCGGTACCACTCCTCGCCTTTGATCCGAATGAGAGTGAAGCGTGTGACCAATCCGGATGCAAAGGGTACGCCAAGGTAGATTCCCACACTCTTCGCGATCTGGGCGATGCTCACCTGCACGATGCTTCCTTGAAGGCCGAACCATTTGGGAAGCACCGTAATAAAGGCCCACGCATAAAGGCTGTAGAAAAGAACCTGAAAGACGCTATTGATGGCGACGAGTCCTGCAGCGTAGTCGGTGTCCCCACTCGCCAACTCGTTCCACACCAGGACCATCGCAATGCAGCGTGCAATCCCGATCAGGATCAGTCCGCGCATGTAAGCAGGCTCATCGCGCAGGAACACGATAGCGAGGAGGAACATCAGCGTCGGCCCAATGAGCCAGTTCTGAACCAACGACAGTGCGAGTACTTTCTTGTTGCGGAAGACTTCGCCGAGCTTCTCGTATCGAACCTTCGCCAGTGGCGGGAACATCATGATGATCAGCCCAATGGCGATGGGGATATTCGTTGTTCCCGATTGAAACCGATTGACGAAGCCGGCGGAGCTTGGGATGAAGTGCCCGACTGCCACTCCAATCGCCATTGCGAGGAAAATCCAAAGGGTAAGAAAGCGGTCGAGAAAGGAGAGCTTCTTACGCTGCAACGGAGCGCATATTTGACCTTGGGTATAGGGGACGCTCGGCATGTTCATTTTGCCTCGACTGGAATCGGGGAATCAATCGGATTCGGTAAGGGAGCTCCTTGAAGAGCGGCGAACTTTGCCGGGCTGCAGCAAGCTCTGGACAGGCGCATCCGGTCCGCCTGCATCGCTCGCTCCTCTCTCAACCACGTAAGCGTCTGGCGCAATACGTGAGCGGCGCCAATATTTGGGGGTATGACGATGCGGTAGTGCATCCACTTGCCGTCCCGTCGGGCGGCAACGATCCCTGCGCGGCGAAGATAAGCCAGATGCCTGGATATCTTGGGCTGGCCCTGCCCCAGAATCTCGACGAAGTAGCAGACACAGATCTCCCGATCTCCCATCAGGTTAAGCAGGCGAAGACGCGTATTGTCTCCTAATGCCTGAAAGAATCTCTCCATACTGAACGCGGATGATTTTCCCGCCATAAAATGTTTATATGCCTTGACGAATATGTTTGCAAGGAATATAGTCGCTTTTGCAAATATGTTTTAAGGAGCAAGTCATGGCAGAGCAGATTCTGGAATCGGTGAAATCGAAGTACGGGGCGGTGGCTGAAAGCTCGTTGTCGAGCGACAATGCGGGCGTGAAGGCCGTCGCGGAGGCTTTTGGCTATACCTCCGAGGAACTTACCTCAATTCCGGCTGAGGCCAACATGGGTTTGTCATGCGGCAATCCGACGGCGACTGCTCATATCAGACCCGGTGAGGTTGTAGTCGATCTTGGTTCAGGCGGAGGTCTCGATGTTTTTCTCGCGTCGAAGATGGTCGGGCCGGAAGGCCGTGCCATCGGCGTCGATATGACGCCGGCCATGATTGAACGAGCCCGTGCAAACACCAAATCAGGTGGCTACACCAACGTTGAGTTTTACCAGTCCACCATCGACCAGATTCCGCTTCCGGATGCTTCGGTCGATTGCGTCATCTCGAATTGCGTTCTCAACCTGGCGCCCGACAAGCCCGTCGTCTTCCGTGAGATCGCTCGCGTTCTGAAGCCTGGCGGTCGCGTGGCCATAAGCGATATCGCATTGAAGCGTGAGTTGCCCGAGGAAGTCGCGAATAGTATCGCCGCATATGTCGGGTGCATCGCCGGCGCCATTCTGATCGACGACTACCGGGACGGATTGCTTGCCGCCGGATTCGAGCATGTCGAAATCGTGCACAGCGGTGCAGATCTGAATGCTTACGCCAAGGTAGAGAATCAGTCCGGTTGCTGCTCTCCGAAGATGGACACCTCGAATCCTTTCCAGGTTGTAGAGGAGCCGTGTTGCTCACCTGGACCCGCTTCTTCGACCTCGCTGCATGAGGAGTTGAAGACTCTTCTCTCGCAACATGACATCAATGCAGCCGCGGCGAGCGTGAAGGTATACGCGATCAAGCCGGTTGTCGGACGTCAAAAATCTTGCTGTGGACCGACATGTTGTTCGTGAAGGATTGATCAAACAGGCTTAACTCGACACTGACTGCTTCTCGGAAGGACGCCCGACATGGCCCGCTATAACGTGTTGTTTCTCTGCACTGGAAACTCAGCTCGCTCGATCATGGCTGAGGCCATCATGAACCGCAAAGGGTTCCCGAACTTTGTTGCCTATAGTGCAGGGAGCCACCCTGCGGGATTTGTACGACCGGAAGCTCTTCGTCAGATCGAAGCGGCCCACATGAGCACCGAGAATCTTCGCAGCAAATCCTGGGATGAATTCTCTGGACCTGATGCGCTCCCGCTCAACTTCGTGTTCACAGTCTGCGACAAAGCGGCGAGTGAGGTCTGCCCTTATTGGCCAGGACAGCCGATGACAGCGCATTGGGGCATCCCTGATCCAGCGGCCGTGCAGGGAACACCCGAGGAGATTAAGCAAGCCTTCTCCAAAGGTTTCGTCACACTCGACCGCCGGATCGGGCTCTTCCTCTGTCTGCCGTTGGCAACACTGGACACTTTTGCCCTACAGAAGGAAATCGACAATATCGGAAAGCAATAGGTCCAAAATGCAGTTGCTCATCATTGGTGGCAGCGATGCAGGCATCAGTGCGGCTCTTCGCGCACGCGAACTCGATCGAAACGTCAAAGTCACCGTCCTGTTGGCGGATGATTTCCCCAACTACAGCATCTGTGGTCTCCCTTTCTTTCTAAGCGGCGAGACTCCCGATTGGCACAGCCTCGCGCATCGGACCGAATTCGAGGGCATCGACATACGCCGCGGGCATCGAGCGACGCGCATCAATGTAGCTTCGAAAACTGTCGATGTTGAAAGCAAGAGCACCTGCTCAATCACCTTGCCGTACGACAAGCTCGTGATCGGCACCGGCGCGGGACCTATGGAGCCCCCAATCGATGGATGGCGATCTACCGGAGTGTTTTTGCTCCACACAATGCACGACAGTTTCGCTGTACGCGATTATCTCGATGCAGCAAAGCCCAGGCGCGCCATCATTGTCGGCGCCGGTTACATCGGGCTTGAAATGGCCGATGCTCTCACTCATCGAGGCATTGAGGTCACTGTTGCCTGCCGTCCTGCCACCGTGCTGTCTACCGTCGACGCGGAATTCGGGAGGGCTGTCTCCGACGAACTGCAACATCATGGCGTGAAGGTTTGTACGAGTGTCGAAGTGCACCAGATCACGCGGAATGGGGACCACCTTCAGGTCTCAGGAAGCAACCACTTCGATCAGGATTGCGAGATGGTACTAATCGCCGTGGGTGTAAAGCCCAATGCGGCCCTCGGGGCTGAAGCTGGCCTGGACACCGGGGCAAACGGCGCTTTAGTGGTTAATCGCAAGATGGAGAGCAAGCTGCCTGACATCTACGTAGCCGGAGACTGTGCTGAAACATTCCATCGGCTTCTGAATCGGCACACTTATCTGCCTCTTGGTACGACGGCTCACAAGCAAGGGCGCATTGCAGCAGAGAATGCATTGGGTGGCAATCGCGAGTTCGCTGGTTCCCTGGGAACGCAGGTGGTCAAGATCTTCAACCTTGTTTTTGCGCGAACTGGCCTGCGGCACGACGAAGCGAAGCGAGAATCATTCGATCCGTTTACAACGGAGAGCGCGGTGAATGACCACAAGGCCTACTATCCGGGGGCAACTCAGCTTCGCATCCGCGTGACTGGTGACATCGGAACTGGCCGCTTGCTTGGAGCGCAACTCATGGGCGCCTGGGGCGCGGAAGTATCGAAGCGCCTCGATGTATTCGCGACGGCACTCTTCCACGGAATGACCGTTGACCAGATCTCCGATCTCGATCTCAGCTACACTCCGCCCCTGAGCAGTCCGTGGGACCCAGTCCAGATGGCCAGCCAAGCCTGGTGCGCCAGCGTCAATTCCTTCACGACGGAGAAAGAGCATGTATAAGGTCATTTTTGCCTGTGTTCATAATGCCGGCCGTTCGCAGATGGCAGCTGCTTTCTTCAACCTGCTTGCCGATCAAGAAGAGGCCTAGGCTGTCTCTGCAGGAACAGAGCCCGGTTTGCGTGTGCACCCCGAAGTGCTCGCAGTCATGCAAGAGATTGGCATCGACCTCAGCAACGCCAAGCCTCAGAAATTGACGGAAGAACTGGCACGAGACGCACAGCTGCTCGTTACCATGGGCTGCGGCGACAAGTGCCCCCATGTGCCGGGCCTGCGTCGAGACGACTGGCCGCTCCGCGATCCGAAGGGCCAGCCGATGGATTTAGTCCGCGCGATAAGAGACGAGATTCGGGTCAGAGTGCAATCGTTGCTTGATCAAGAAGGCATTTGCAGCAGTCGGTAAGGTGCGACGCAGAGTTTCAGAGGTGGCCTCGACGAGGACCATTCCATTGACCTTCAATGCAGATCGCCGCGGCTGGAGCTACTTCATGGTTGGCGGTAATTCGATCGGAACGCTCGAGATCGACGCCATTTCGCCTTTTCTCGCCTCTTTGTTGGTGGTCCAGAGTGGGCCGTAACTGATTCGAGATTCTTAAGGACGCGATCAGAATCACCGATTCAGTGCACAGCCTGCGCGTATTCTCCTTGTTGAGATGAAGCGGCTCACCCAATTCGTAGCATCTTTTGTTTTGGCAATCGTGGCGGTTCAGCCCGTCCTGGCCGCGACAAACTGCTCCGAGCCATCCCAATTCCGCGGCGCATGCTCTCACAGTCGCTGCGTCAGTCAAGACCACTCGATGGCGCTTGGCGTGCACCCGGGTTGTGGGCCACAGTCGGCCTCGTCTCTTGCCAATCCAGCCTGCGGACAAAGCGGATGTTTCGCAACCCAGCAGACTGCCGTTCAGGTCTACAAGCCGATGACCGTCGAGCATCACGGTTGGACGCCTGTCTTCCTCGATCCCTCAGCCACAGCCCCCTTGGCGAATCGTTTCTCAAGGCATGTTGAGTTCAATACTTTGGCTGCGGCGCCTCCCAAGCGCCTGCTCCTTCAGGTCTTCCGGATCTAAATCTCCTCCTCCTTCAAAGCCAAATAAAGCAGCCCTGGGAACAAATGAGTCCCGGCGGCGAGCAATTCATTGTGCGCTCTTCCATTCGCATCAAGTGCGATTCTTTCGACCGCCGCGCTCTGGGGAACTGGACAGACCGTTGGCTGCCAGGCTGGCCATTGCGGCGTTGGAGAAAGCTATCGCGGAGCGAAAGCCGCCTCCCGGCCTGGTGCATCACTCTGACCGGGGAGTGCAGTATGCAAGCGACGATTAAGTTAGAACCCTCAGCAGAGACGAGATGATCCGGAGCATGAGTCGGCCGGCGAATCCCTACGATAACGCCAGTTGCGAGAGCTTCATGAAAACTCTAAAACGAGAGGAGATTTACGCCAACGAGTACCAGGATCTCGATGACCTGCGCACCAACATCGAGGCGTTCATCGAGCAGTACTACAATCGCCAGCGGCTCCACTCAGCGCTGGGCTACCGACCGCCGGAAGAGTTCGAGCAAGCCGTGGAATCGGGCGCAGCATCGACCGGAGCGACGATGAGTTTTTTCATGCATAAGGAGATCTTTCGATCCGATGTAGACTCTCTGCATAGCGGGGAGACGGTCGAAACCATCTCCCCGGCTCATCGTCTCGATGAGTCTCCGGCTGGCTATTCCTTGGCGGGTTGGTCTCCACCAGAGCCCGCTTCTGCTTCACCAACCGAGGACGATTCTGGAGGAGATGAGGCTGTTTGGGTAGCAAAATTCAGCGAACAGCAAGTGTGCCAATTTCAAATTGTCTCAACAGAGGGGTCCACCCGCTTCTGCCTGATTCTGAAAGCCAATTCAATTCCGCTCATCTGCGGCATAGCCACATCGGTGATTAGAAGATCGGGAGGATCGGACTTTGCCGCATTCAGAGCATTGAGTGGATCAGAGAAGGAGTGTGCATCAAAACCCTGGTTCAGCAAAAATGAGTTCCAGGGTTGAAGCAATGATGTTTTTGTCATCGACCACAAACACGCGCTGCTTGAGTTTTGATGACATCTTTCCACCCCGTTCTCGAACAGTGAGACGCGTCAGTCGTTGTGAAGGAATGACGGCATACACATCGGTTCGTCGGTTGGAAATGGTCTAGATTTGAAGCGCCTAAGTCCGATATCGGATAGAAGCCTTTCGGTGCTTTGAGCAAGATTGAAAGATGGAAAATCCACGTGTTCCCGAGGTCATCGAGGCCGTGAGATTGAGCGGTGATCTGGTGATCACATTCGATGACGGCAAATGTGCTGTCTACTCAGCGGTTCTTCTCTATTGCATATTCGATCAAGCCGTCGAAGTGACCGATCTTGACTCGAACGACCAAAGTTGATCCGGCCCAAAAGTTGCTCCACTACGCATTGAACAGTTTCTCAATCGATTCGAGCAGTCCCTTCGGGTGAAAAGGTTTCGGCAGAATCTCAAAATGATGACCGTCTAAACCAGCAGCCACAAGCAGATCGATTGTCGTTACCTGCCCAGACGAGAGCAAGACTCTGCAATCAAAACAGTCCTGCTTGATCTGTATCGCGAGTTCTATTCCATTCATGCTTGGCATCACGACATCTGTCAGCAACAGATCGGGAGACGCAGACTGTGCGGCGGTCTCTCGCCTCGCAGACATTGCTCAATACTTATAATGGCTGGTTGGAGCGAGGTGAAACGGCTCAATTTCCTCGAACCCCGCCGTACGAGCTAAGCGGATCGCAATCAGAAGTTCATTCAGATTCTCTTCGAGAATTAGGATTCGCAAGCGTTTCACTTCCAAGTCTGGGAGCATTGACTATGCGCTTAACCAACAGTCGTTGATATAACAATGTCAATGCGATTGGTCGGCACAAAATCGACTACATTTTCGGCGCTTGATAAACATCCAGCGGCGGTCACTCTGAATAGGCATTGAGCGCGCGGTTGATTGAGACGCAAATTCTGTCCAACCTCGCCTGCATCTCAATCGGAACCAGCGAGACGCCCTCACGGAATTCGCCCTCGTAGGCAACGCCATACATTGATGTCAGAAACAAGGATGGTTGGCGTTCTGGGGAAGGCGTATCCCCCCTGGCCTTCGCATGCCGCGCAATCTTGATTTGCGCTCTTTCATGAGACTCCGAAGCATCTAGCTTTCTGTTTGCCTTACATCCGATTTGTAGAATCATCGATTGGACAGTATCCGTCTTCGTGTCGTCCGAAACCAGTTCCTCGACTTCCTTAACGTTTACGAGCAGTTCTTCCAGAAAGGTCTTCTCGTCCGCCGTCAATTCGCGCATTTAACCTCCTTGCGTTTGTCTTGTTGAGCATTTGCTGCAAGTACGGCAGAGAGACGTTGCATCGCCGTCAATCTGGCAGGACCCGTTCTGTCTTTGCGGAAAGAGCATCCCGCAGTGCGCGCCGCGCCTTATGCACCTGGGATTTAGAGTTGCCCACGCTGCAACCTTCCATGGAGGCAATTTCACGATGTTGAAGACCATGGACATCATGATGGAGGAAGAAAAGCCGATAGCCAGGTGCCAGAGTAGCCACGGCGCGTTCGATTGCTACGCGGTCGACGACGCCGGTTTGCTGGCGATCACAAGTGCCAAAACTACGCCCGACGTGTTCCTCAGGAACATCTGTCATCATCTGATCGAGTGAGACAACGGGTAAGACGCGCTTGCGCACGTGCATCAGCACGATATTGACGGCCATTCGATGGAGCCAGGTGGTGAAAGCGGAGTCACCGCGAAAGGATGCAATTTTACGGTGCAACTGAAGAAAGGTTTCCTGCGCGAGGTCTTCTGCCAGCGGGAAATTATGCACCATGCGCATGCAAATTGAAAGCACGCGCTTCCTGTGCCTGAAGTAAAGCATAGAGAAAGCATCGGGGTCGCCAGCCTGGGCCCGGACCAAAACGTCGTCCAAGGGGGATTCGGTCGATGTTGCGAACCTTCCACTCCGGGGAGTTGCAAAACGATGTGAATCGAGTAACGAAATGGGAATGACGGGAGCTACCATACGCCTCCAAGGCGCACGCGGGCGTAATCCTGAGTGCCAGCGATGTCGCTGCTTGGCACTGCTTTGCTCAAGGGGGTGAGTTAAGCAGTCGAGTGGAAGAAGCTAAGGCAGGAAGACAGTATCGGTATTCTGTCTTGTTCTTGTGCAGGGCGCACGAGTTCTGCCAAAGTGATCGGCGGTTCTGAAATCCGCCGTTCTGTATCTCCTAGCTTCCCAGTTAAGTCGCGAGGCGTCTGAGCCGGATTGCTCAGTCTCAATAATCGCGACTCAATTCCTTGAAGCCAAGCGCCTGAACGCAAGACCAAAGATGGGTGGCGCGCCCACACTTCGGAGGTTATCTCAGGTGACTGGCGGAAAGCCTATGCTGATCGAAGCTCGCGATGACAAACCCCTGCTATGGCTTCGTGAGAGAAGGGCTGATTCGGCTATGCTCCAGTGAGCCAATGTGATCAGACAACCGGCTGGGCCGCTCTTAGCATCACGGGTAGAAAAGAAGTGGGACAGTCGTTACAAGGACGGGTCCGCTTCGTTTTGCGAGTGAGGTCACAACATGGAAACAATCTTGATTGTTCTACTGGTGCTTTTTCTGCTTGGAGGCGGGGGCTGGGGATATTCGCGGTGGCGGCGCTAACGAAGCTGTCGAATGAGCACATACACGTGCTGTTTGATCCTATTTGCGGATTACCTGGAGGAAGATCGGCTCCGAATTCGATACGGTAATTCACTACTCTTCGTTCAAAGAGGAGCCGTTGATGAAAAAGAAAAGCATAACCGAGATCGAAAGAAGCATTGTCTCCCGCGTAAAAAGGGAGATGGATAAGCCGCGACTGACCGAGTCGGTCCGGAACGGTTTCAGAGCCCAGGCCGCGCCGACCGTGGAAAAGCCTGATGTCCGTTCTGCGCGAACGTGAGCCCTGGTCCTCTCAGCGCCCGCCACACCCAACTCGAATTTGCTCAATTCTGCCCGTGCTAGGCTCTCCTGGCGGGCTTCGATCGAGTTCGTGCAGCGGCAGAAGCAGGCGGTCTCTGGTGGTTAACCTCGGGTAATCGATCAAGCAGGACCGCGTTCAACAACGACTTGTGAACCTTGATGCGTCCCTTGTATTCGACAAACCCGAGTCTGCGAAATCGATTCATGAAGAAGCTCACGCGGGAGCGGGTCGTCCCTATCATCTCCGCCAGGGTCTCCTGAGAGATCGGCGGAATAAAGGTTTCCGGTTCGCCAGGCTTGCCAAGTTCCGCCATCAGCAGGAGTATCCTTGCCAGGCGCTTTTCACTGGAGTTGAAAATCTGATCGACCAGATCGGCTTGAATACGCATGCTGCGTTCCAGTATGACCCTCAAAAAAAGGTCTTGGAAGCTATGCTCCACATGCATCACACGGATCATCTCTTCCCGGCTGATTTTGAGAGTGGTGCAAGCTGTGATGGCAGTTGCGGTGGCCAAACGCGACCCAACCACCGTCGCGAGCGCTTCCTCGCCCACAAAGTCGCCTGCGGAGAGAAGCGCGATGGTAGCTTCCTTCCCAGCGGACGAAACCACCGTGACCTTTGCGCGGCCTTTCTGAATATAAAAGACCG
>Ga0182030_10003614_pt1 | contig 33037 bp, 33 predicted proteins | sample 812S3MmetaG_FD_121299 | JGI IMG/M metagenome (GOLD analysis project Ga0182030, IMG submission 121299) | Permafrost microbial communities from Stordalen Mire, Sweden - 812S3M metaG (Illumina Assembly) | ecosystem: Environmental > Terrestrial > Soil > Wetlands > Permafrost | place: Sweden... | reverse complement strand
TTAAAGGTGTAAAGCATGCTCACGCCTTCAATCGGTGTCTGGACAGTACCATTTACAGACTTTGGCTCGGGCAGTCCGGCGGCTTCAAGAATTGTCGGAGCAACATCGATTACGTGATGGAACTGCGCGCGCGTTTCACCTTTAGCTTTGATGCCGCTGGGCCAATGCACGGCCATGGCATTTTTTGTGCCACCATAATCTGAGGCCACCTGCTTTGTCCACGTAAACGGTGTATCACCAGCCACGGCCCAACCAGCTGCATAGTGTCCGTATGAATTCGGTCCACCAAGCTCATCATAATGCTTAAGTATGTCCTCAACAGTCTCCGGGTGACCGTTGAAATAACTCATTTCATTGTAGAGTCCGTTGAAGCCGCCTTCGGCACTTGCACCATTGTCGCCGGCAATATAAAAAACAAGAGTGTTATCCATTTGACCGGTTTTTTCAATTGCATCAATCAACTCACCAGCATAGTGATCCGCGAATTCACCATATGCAGCAAAAACTTCCATTTGGTGTGAAAACAGTTTCTTTTCATCAGCACTTAGCTTATCCCAGTCTTTGATGGCCGCCGGCTTCGGCGCAAGCTTGGTATCGGCAGGAACAATACCGAGACTTTTCTGTCTCGCCAGAGTTTCTTCACGCAATCTGTCCCATCCTTGATCGAATTTACCTTTGTATTTGGCTATCCACTCAGCCGGAACCTGGTGTGGCGCATGTGTTGCCCCCGGGGCAAAATAAATGAAGAACGGTTTGTCCGGCGTTAAAGCCTTTTCGTAGTTCATCCAGGAGATGGCCTTTTGAGTCATATCTGGAAGCAAATGATAATGCGGATCTTTCGGCAGCTCGACCTGAGTCAATCCGTCATAGAGGGTCGGAGCCCATTGATTAGCCTCACCCCCGATGAATCCATAAAATTTGTCAAAGCCAGAACGCGTCGGCCAGCGATCTGTCGGTCCTGAAGGGCTGACTTCCCAAACGGCTGTCTCATGCGATTTACCAAAGGCAGCAGTGGAATAGCCATTCAAGCGCAGCATTTCAGCCAGTGGTGCCACACTGTTTGGTCGCTTGCCCGTTTGACCAGGAAAGGCCGTGGCGATTTCTGTAATTGAACCCATGTTGCCCGTGTGGTGGTTGCGACCACTAAGCAAAGCTGCACGCGTTGGCGAGCAAAGTGCAGTTGTGTGGAAGTCGACAAAACGGAGTCCATCGTTTGCCATTTTTTCCAATGTCGGCATATGGATCGGTCCGCCAAATGCACTTGATTGACCGAAGCCGAAATCATCAAGCAAAACAATCAAAACATTTGGAGCACCGACAGGAGCCTTAACTTGAAAGGCTGGAGGTGCAGTTGCATTCTTTGCATCCATTATGGTCGAATGAGGAATCACTGGCTCGGGAATCGGCAAAATGCTGCGATCCAGTTTGCCAGTGCCTGCTGATTGGGCATAGGCTGGACCGAATGGGAGCATCGTCAACCCGAAAGACTGCAAAAAGCAGATGCTTAATGCTAGGGTTGTACACCGCCTACCAGAGATGTTTTTCAAAATCAATTTCACAGATCACCTATCAAGACTACCGAGACAGACTCCAATTTCGACTAATTCTGAGTTCAGAATAGTACGCGACCGCAACAATGCATTGTATCTAATTGACAACTGGAATCGCATGTGGTGCTTTATCGTTTCACTTTTATGATACCGTTGCACTTTTTTATTGCTATCAGAAAAGGACTTTTCAATATTCAGCCGAGAGTCTGAGACGCACATTGTTGAGCGGGTCGGTGGCAATTGATTGTGGTTGATTGATTGCCGATTGGTACACATCAATGCCACCACTATCTGCTCGCATTATGAGACCTCGGTTTTTAGATTGATAGCCGACTGCCGGCTTATCGAAATGCAGTCGTGTCCAATCAATAAACTCGTGGGAATCTCCTGAATAGTCATCAGCGATCCAGGTGTCATTTAGTCAGCTGGGACATTGTCCACCGCCAGGCTGGGAATACAGACGCGACATAATTGCAATCTCTGTGCGTTACTCTCTTGCTTGAAATTGAAAACATCCAGCGGTTTCAACCGGCAGAAACGCAGCTGATAGTCCAGAGCTGCCAGAGAAGGAAAACAGTAATTTTGCCAGGTATAAAAGCGACCAGAAGAATTGAAATAGTTACAGATTTCATCACTGACCTTGTTTGTTGCTAATGGCTGAAATGGTCTCATCGAGACGTGGCGAATGTGAGTTAATCGTCAGTTGATTAAACCAACTAATAATTTCTTGTGACTTTTAGCGCGTCGTTTAGCACTGGCTTTTAAAATTTCCGCATTGTTCGCCAGTGGAGAGAAAGGCAATAGCGCCTCTGGTGAATCCACAATGGCATCAACTGAGGGCAAATAGGTGTGCGATGACAAGCCGAGAAAGCGCTGAATTTTGATGATCGTCCAGGTTAAATCAAATTCGTTTTTCGCAAGACCGTGACGCGCAGAACTTGGGAAGGCATGATGATTATTGTGCCAACCGTCGCCACCAGCAATGATGGCAATCCACCTGATGTTTACAGCATCATTGACGGTGTCGAAATTTTTGTACCCAAATTTTGGTATATGACAAAACAAATTGAGTACCAACGGTAATTGCAAAATCATCAGGCCAGCGATGAAGCTTGCAAGCGCAACCTGCCAGCCAAAGAGAAAATAGAGTGCAACTCGATAACCGACATTCGCCACTAGCAAAAGTGCATTGTCGCCTTTATCCAGAATCCTGTAGACAGGATCTCGCAAAATATCAGGACAAAGAGTAGGGACGTCGATTATGTGCGGATCCTGTTTAAACATCCAGGCGAAGTAAGAATGTTTGTAACCATCACGCGGAGAATGAGGATCATCGGGAGTATCGGCATGTTTATGATGCGCGCGATGGACTGCCGCCCACCAGGCGGGCGATCCACCTAGAGCCAGGTAGCCGCCAAGGATCCAGAAATATTCAACAAATTTAGGGCAACGATAAGATCGGTGCGAAAGCAATCGGTGATATCCAACTGTAACTCCTAATCCGTGCCAGTAGTAACTGAAAAACAGGACAATAAAAAAGGTTACCAACTCAATACCCGCCCCATTTCTATTGGTAGACAATAACAGGTCGACTGAGCTTCGTCACTTTTACACCTATGGCCCATGGGTAAGTCGTATCCCACGTCTCTTGCTTGGAACCGACGATGAACGCCAAGCAATCGCCACCACCGAATTCATACTCAAATGAGATTTGATGCGAGCCCTCTCGATAGGTGATAACACCGCATCGTCCACGTTCTTCAATCTTGATTGAATACTCAGGCATATCGGAGCTTCCCCCTATGACCTTTCGAGCTTGTTCTGCTGCTTACGGTGTCCTTCCGCTTCCTTGATTTCTTCTTTTGCAGTCAGTTTGTTTTCTCCAACAGACTGCCTGGTCTCGGTCGCAGTCTGCGTTTCCTCGGTGGTTGTCATGCTATTTTCGGTTGTCGTCACCTGGTTTGAAACTCGATCGTTTAGATCCCGCGAGGCTATAACGCTAGCGCCCTGACCGTCAGCAGCCGAGTGCAATCTTGTTATTTCTGTCAGCAATAGTTCAAGGTCACGTTGCAAGCCGTCCAAATACTCTTGCAGCGCTGGTGTCCACTCTTGTCCTTGCAATAGGATTCGAAGCTGCTGAAGCTCAGCTCGCTGCTTTTCAATAACCATTCTTTGCTGTTGAATGTCTTTGCGTGATTCTTCGGTGAGACAGCGCTCCATGACCCGGCGTAGCTCTGCATCAGGATTTTGGTAAACATTGTATGCATGCTCAGCCAGATACATCCAGGCTCCAAGCGCTTTGGTGCTGTATTCTAGGCTTTCATGTATTTGGCGTGACAGTGGAGTATCGCGCGAACAAAAGCAGATGATGGGCTTATCAGCATTCTTTTCGCTTTTCTTGACTACTCGGATAAGCTCAAACATTTGGGAGTCATCAAAGTGAAGACCAGCAACTATTAGATCAAATGTCCCCGTTTTGAGCACTGTCTCCGCTGCTATCATCGTGGTCACGGAGGTACATTCGTGACCCTTTAGGATGCGCTCCAGGGTAACGGCACCTATTGGTATATCAGCAATTAAAATTCTAGGCACTACACACCTTCCAAATTCAGCTATTTTCTCATGCCAAAACCCAAACATACAAAAAACAACCAAAAACGTGCGCTGGAGATGACTGCAGTCATTTTTTATTCGACTTTATCGACAGCGCATTATTTAATTAGCCTGGTGAGGCAAGGCGATGACGCAAATGAATGACCAAGATAACCTTAGAAAACAGGCCAGGCTAATGCTGATAGTCGCTTCCGTGCTGCTCATTTTAGCTGCACCAGCGCTTCTGGTGGCGCTGGTGATGTCTCTGGCCGCTCCAGGTGGGCCATCGCTCTTTGCTATCGTCGTACCGGGCGGCCTGACGGCTTTGCCCTATTTGAGTATAGCAGCCGCCTGGATTTTGTATTTCAGGAGAAATTATCGATGGGCGGATCTATGCGCTAAGGCGCCGCTGGCCCTTTTCCTCATCCTGATTGTTGTTTCGACGGGAGCAACGGTGCTTGGCTCAGTCCTGGGATTTCCGACCTTGACGACAAAAACGTACGGTCGTTAGGCTGTCAGCCGCTCGTATACAAGTGGACAGAGATTAACGAGGCAGGCAAACGAGCTAATTTTGGAGCATTAGAATTGAGCAAGGCATTGTTACACTATGCAAGTCTTGTGAGCATGGAGCCTTATGGACGAGTCCACGAACAAGTCCACGAACAAGTCATTCTATTAGAGCCTGGACAGGTGAATGTATGGTGCAAGCGCTATGACAAATGTCATGTCAGTTGTTAAGCTCATTTGTTGTACTCCATAACCAGCGTTCTCCCAGGCGGCTGTGCCCCCAAGAACGTTCATTGCAAACCTAAAGTTGCCTCTTTCTAAACGCCTCCTTTGTCATAGGTTTTAAGGCGTAATTGAACTGTATTTGCTGTCCGATGGTGGATGATCGTTCGTTCGACAGATGCTTGCCACAGAGCGATCCTGCACCGTGGGCAGGAAACAGCTCGACTTCATCTGGCAGCTTGAGCAGCTTTTCATGCAGACTGTCATACATCAGGCCTGCCATTTTTTTGTCGCTGAAACCTTTGCTGCCGACAATGTCTGGGCGGCCGACATCACCGATAAAAAGTGTGTCTCCCGAAAATAATTTGGCTGGATTTTTATCTGCGGTATCCTTCGCTAAAATGCAAATGCTCTCAGGCGTGTGCCCAGGCGTCTCAAGAATGGACAGATTGATGGTTCCGACCTTCAAAACAGCGCCATCTTTGGCGGCAATATGCGCAAATGGTGCCCCTGTTTTCAAGCAACTAATGGAAAACTTGTTTTGTCAGCACCAATAAGTTTACCGCTGCTAGTTTTCGTGTGATCTTAACAAAGATCGCTTCTAGCTAAATAGAAAGAGGTGATACATTTTTCATCAGGTGTTTTTGTGTGGATGTGGTCTAAGTTAATTCCAATACAAATAGCCTAATTCAGGCTGTGGATGAATTTGTTCAACGCTGGAATACTTACATTCACGTCGGTTTTATAGACGTCATTGTGCCCGGCGTTTGATAGCAACACCAGCGTTTTTGGTTCCATAGCTTCTGCCATTATTTGTTTAGAATACCGATAAGGAAGGATGTCGTCTTTCATTACGAGCGAAAGTGCGTCCATTGCCAGTTCGATAACTGAATAAGTAGCGGTCTATCTGAGCCACAGGATGATTTCATCCAGCAGTCGTTTCGCTAGAGTGTCGATTCCAGATCGGGTCGATCCGGCCGCAAGATTGAGGAGATAATTGAGATACTCTGTCGGCGCTTCGTGCCACTTCATATGGTGCACAAGATCTGATATATCCTTTTTGTCTATGTCGTGAATAATAGGAATAATAACGTTCTCGCCGCTTAATGTGCGAGCGAATATCCATGCCAATTGTTTCGAGGCGTTGACGTTTTTCAGCATTGATGGGCTGAAAATCATTATGGTAATGAGAGTTGTTTCTGCCGCCTCCGAAATTATGTGTTGAGCAGAGCTGTCCTCGGCATCTCCAAGCATTCTCGGCATCGCTCTGATTTTGCTTTTCTTCAGGGCATTAACAAGCGGCACAGCTACGGTCGCTTCGTCTTCGGCGACATAACAAAGGCTGACATTATAGCCGGAGGATGGAATGGCACTACGCGAGTTATCTGTTCTTCTGCGCTCTTTTACTACTGCCGGGGGAGCTTTTTCATCTGTATTTACAGCAGCTGTCTTTCGTCGGCGCTCGACTGTAACTGGAGGTTCTTCTGTAAGCAGTCTGCTCAGTTTTCTGAGCCGTGTTAGGGGTTGTTGCGATTCGCTTAAGTCTAATAGCCTTGCACAGAGGGCGTCCAGGTCTTCTCTGGTGCGTCTCTCTTTTAAGTATTTTTCGGCGGAGTCGATAAGACCGCGAACATTCTTTTTGGCAACATTATCTAAGGCGTAGTAAGTGTTATCCGGCAGATCGACCTGAAATCTATAATACCGCCGCTGATCTGTGGGTGGCAGCATGTCTCGCATCTGGCGATGGACACCTTCGCTTATGCTTTCGGACACCAGTTCCACCATAGGTACAGACCATCTAATGAAACCCCAGTCGGCGGGATATTTCTTTTCCATGCGTTCCATTGATTCGCCTGTGCCAAGCGAAACCAGGAGTATCTGGTCATCTTTGGCTGTCAACATTGTATTGATTTCAGCCAGCGCATGACCTGCTGGATTGTTCGCGAACACTCCACCATCCACCAGAGAGACGACGCCTCCAGCACCAGGTCTGGGGATCCTCAACGGATCGAACATGGTCGGTGTGGCTGAAGCAGCGGACGCAACATCGCCCATACTGAAGTCGAATTGTCCCTGTCTGCGAGCCCAACGACTTCTGAATATATGAGGGTATCGACGCTCGATGTCGTAACACGGAATCAAAATATCCGTCAGCGCGTCCTTCAATCGGTATTCACCAAAGTTGTGAGCCATGACACGGCGAATTCTATGAGACTTGTACTTTGGTGTAAGCAGATTTTCCCACCAGCTTGCGGGGTGCCGAAAAATATCTGGAGCATCGCGTTCGTAGGCGTCGCGCAGATCTCGAGCGCTATGTTCAACGTTGCCGGAGCTATCTGGCTTAGTTAACCCCAGGGTGAGGATGGCTCCTGTCGATGTTCCTGCTATCAAATCAAACAGCTTGTGAATTGGCTTTCCCGTTCTATCTTCGATCGCCGCAAGTATTGTTGCGGGAATCAAGCCACGGATGCCACCACCATCAATAGATAATATGCGCCAGGTTCTTGGCATGAACTCCCTCGGTGGCTCCAGATTCAGGGCAGAATGTTTTTTCGCATTGTCCCATGTTCATGCTGTCAACGGAAAAGTTTTCGCAAACACAAGGATGCTTCGCTTATGGAGAAACAAGCGGAACTTCTTTCGGTACCCAAGCTATCACGCAGCCATTGTTCACCTTTTGGGTCAAGCGATATCGCTGTAGCCTGCTATTGGGCTGCTCGGGCAGAGTCATTTCAAGATGACTAGCGCCTGGCGGTCGACCCAGCGGATAAGCAGAAGGCAATTAATCTTTTGAAGTACTGAAATCGGTTTCCAGCCAAAGTGTGCGCGCAGCAGACACTTTGGCTGATTTTTTTGGATGCACTTCGTCAAAATAATGAAAAGTTCCACCGAGAAAAAATCGACTGTTGCTAATCGCGTGGTCCATTGAGACTTCTTTATGCAAAATTAAATAAAAAGAACTACGTTTGAGACTAATAAGCTGCAGGTAGCGTTCTGAATATACAATTCAGAGTCAAATAAAAAGAACTACGTTTGAGACTAATAAGCTGCGGGGAACGTTCTGAATATACAATTCAGATTCAACTGTGATATTTGACTTAGCGGATACTTCTACGTGAGTGGGGACTTCCTGTGTTAGTAGCTTTGCCCTTACCTCAAGCCGATATCAATCATTTTGATGATGTCGCAAAACCAATTTTAAGCACAGCGAAAAATGCTACGAATGCTTCATGGCAAGACACTTGCTAGCATTTGGTACAGAGAAAGTTTTTCTACAAAATAGACCAAGAACTTTATACGACTTTCGGCAATTTAGGGGGAACAGGAATGAAATTAGATTTGGAAATCTGCGAACTGCAAGGCACCATTGTAGCCGCTTTCGGCAGTGCTGGATTTTGGCAGGCAACGTTCTATACGGGGAGCCCCATTCCGGCATCGGTGCTTCCAGGCATGCCTGTCTCGGGCCAAGGCATCCCCATAGGCGCCATCGTTACTGCGGTAAGTCCTAGCAGTCCGGCACCTTTGGCGATGACCGTAGTTCTGACAAGTCCGAGCCATACGCTTAACAATCCGTTTGTAGTGTCGTCAACGAGCGTGACCATGCACGTCTTTAACAGACCGTCGTCCAGCATTCAATCTGTATCGATCAACAACAAGGCATTCATGCTTGGACCGGACAGATTCGTAATCCGAGGAGTCGCGGTGGATGCCAAAGGTGCTGAATTCCTTGGCTATCCAGATGTGCTGGCCGATGAACACTTCGAGCCATTTTTCGGTGCGCTGCTTCCAAAGATTATTGCACTCAACGTCAATTGCATTCGCGTCTATCAAGTCCACCCCAGTCACTCACACGTGCTAGCAATGAATGCCCTGGCTAATGCTGGCATTTACGTCATGGTCGCCTTGGCCACATCGGAGTTTTCCGTAAAACAAATGACTGGTGACTATTCTTACGAGACGTATCTGCATGCGACTCAAGTCTTGCGCGAATTTCAAACTTACAATAATACGCTCTGCGTCTCAGTCGGCAACGAAGTCGAATTTCCAGGTCAGCAGGCCGCTAATATCGCCATTGAAAACCCCAGTTGGACTTCGACCCAAATCGTTCAGGCAACGATCGCTCTCGAGCTGAATGTCGCGTTGGCGATGAAGTCCTTTGCCCAAGATGTCAAAGCGTTTCTTCGAGCGAATAACTACAGAGCTATTCCGGTGGGCTGCGCTATGCAGGACGGACCGCAGTCGTCTTGGACGAAATCAAATCCGGAAAAAAACCAAGTGGGGATTATTGGAACTGACACCATCGCGACGTATTATGCCTCTGGTGATGATGGCATGGATTTCATAGGAATTAACTCCTATGCATATGTGCCAGGCGGATCGCCCACCAGCTATGATCACCTCGGAGCGGAATGTTCACCGTTGTCCGTGCCGGTGTTCCTCACAGAGTCGGGTGGCTTAAAGGCGGACACAGAACGAGATTGGGCGATCGTACCAGCGATGTATAACGACGCGAATGTCTATTTGCAGTTGTCTGGGCAGGTTGCATTCCAATTGTTGGAGGAAGGTGCAGGGTTTGGTCTATACGTAACTGGACAGGGTAGTGGCGGCGAAATTTCACTCACTGCGACCCCGCTGGGTGGTGCTAAGAAGTTGCAAGAGCAGTTTGTGTGGGCCGCTAAGCAGTCCCCGCCGCAAGTAGCGACCAGTCCAACATCTACAATAGCAACAACTATTGTCAATCAAATACCGCCCGATCCGATTAATTGGTGGCACCGCAGCGCTTCTATCAAGGTTGAAAACTACACGCTTGCGAGTAATAATGTCACAGGCCTTGTTCAGGTCCTTCAGATGGGCGTTATGGTGGGAACCATTGGACCCGCGCAATCTTCCACTACGCCGACATCTCAAACGATTCAGGTGGTACCGGGCGTTCATCTTACCATTCAGGCGCAGCCTACCACAGGCAACGACTGGTTAGAGGTGTGCGGTGTCTCTGCCTCAATGGTAATCGCTGGTATCACCGTAAAGACCGATGTCCAATGGGGCAGTCCTTGCAAATTGGACTAACCAGTCGATTTTTGTGACTTGGCCAATTCTTTGGACAGACGCTCACAGAGCGCCTGTCCAAAGAACTTTAAAGGGGTGATGCTGAAACACGTTGACCGAGAGACTCAAACCTTTTAATCTCTGTTTCGTCAAGAAACATTTGTCTTTCGGCGGTGCTGAAATTGCCATTTGTTTTGCCCCGTCACACCTTGTTATTTCCATCTGTATTGTTAATTGCACCACTGGCGATGGCAGCAAGGCGTGCCTTCTGAAACATAATTGAGATGGAAAAATGCTCTTGCGTACTATGCCTCTATCGAAGAGAAGATCCTGGTTAGGGAAGAAGATGAAGAGCTTCTAGGCGATTTGAGAAATGGGGTCTTGATTGCGAGCGCGGCAATTGCAGAAAGCTCAAATTGATTCACTGTGTGCTGTCAATGGAGCAAACTTTCTATTACAAGTTCTTGGAGCCATCAACAACAAAGATTGCTACTGCGAGGGCAACGATTACGGGCGCATGTAAACACAAACTCACATTGATCTCAAATATTGTCATTTGGTTTATTCTTTCTGTCGTGTTGAACATGGGTACTTGCGATGCAAAATAGAAATCCACCACCACCGCCACTTGAGCCCGACACCATGGATGCTTTGTGGGCGATCTTCATTCAGATATGTTTGTTCTGGGACAACCTCGATAACGTCCACCAATACAGATCCCGTTTGGAATCATTCGTCATTAATCGCATTGCAAATGATCCTACCTATCACGACGTTTACACAAGATCTGTTGCAGCAATCAAAGACCTCATTGCCCAGCAGCAGCTGCCACCGTCTCAGGCGGAGGCTGCTGCCTACCAATTTTTGTTCACCGATCAGAATTTATACAGCCCGCCGCCAAATACTGATTTGAAGCTAGCCAGACAAAAAGTAGCAAATGAATTAATTATGCTGCAGCTAGCTCTTGGTGGATTTAAAGCCTTTGGAGCGACTAATTACTGTGGTTACTTTGGCGGACCAAATATCCCTGGTGAGCCACCACCTTACCGGCCAATGGAGAAGGAAGCGAAATGACGCGTGAAGTAGAAACACTGATTATCGGCTCGGGAGTTGCTGCGGCAGCATTCTCGCAAGAGATCCTTCAACACGACCCAAAGGCGAGCATTCTCATTGTTGAGGCTGGGGACCCAATTCCCATGCAGGATTTCAAACTGTGGGAGAACTTTCTTTTGACTAAAAAGGCGCCTTATGAGTATTACGAGGATCTTGCTTTTGCCACGCGTGATCTTTTCGGGGCGGATGCAGAGAATTCCCGACGTGGGGATGCTCCTGTTGAACTTAAAGGCTCGCGAGTAATGACCCTCGGCGGATCCACTCACCACTGGGGTGGCTGGTCTTTTAGAATGAAGCCGGAGGATTTCAACCTCAGAAGCAATGTCATGGCTGGCAACGTCAATAAAGCAGCTATTAAAGACTGCATTGACTGGCCAATCAAATATGATGACCTGGAGCCATACTACTGTCTTGCCGAAGAGTACATTGGGGTCAGCGGAGACTCAGATGATAGGACGGTTCCTCGAAGCAAAAACTACCCCTTTAAGCCTTTTCCCTTCACGCTAGAGGATCAGCCTGTCGCGCGTGCTATGGACAAGCTTGGCTACTGTTATGGCAATCTCCCGATCGCAAGACAGGGCGTTAACGGGGGCGAGAGCGATAGAGAGAAACCGCATCGCGCCCCCTGCCAGACTACTGGCACTTGCAAATACTGCCCTTTTGGTGCGCGCTATGCAGCTGCCAACTTCCTTGATTTCATGAGCAATCATGAGAGCTACGACAACTTCGACATAATGACCAATTGCATTGTCGAAGAGATCCTGATGACTGCAAAGAACAAGGCTTGCGGAATTTCTTATCGAAACAGGCTGGGAGCAGAGACGGGTGAAATACTTGCTGAACGGGTGATAGTGGCAGCTGGCGCGATTGAATCGGCAAAACTACTTTTGCGATCGAAGAGCGGTGATTGGACTTACGGACTTGGCAATTACGTGGCAGATGGATTTGTTGGGCGCAACTTTGTCTTCCACCCATACTTCATGTTTCAGGGGACAATGGCGTCAAATCCCTTGCTGCTTCAGCCTGAAATGGACTTCCCTACTTTCTGTTCGAGACACTTTGACACCGAAGCCGAGCAGGCAAAGGGAAAATTTATCCTAGTCAATCCCCCCGGCCCATCGTCTGTAAAATTGGCCGATATGCTGACAAAAGGACAAACGAAAGATCAGATAAACCAACAGCTCAGAGGCACCACGGTTGTACAACTTCACGGCATGGTGGAGTTTTTCAGCCAGAGCGCTAACCGCGTAAGCAATTGCCTCAAGCGCAACCATTTGGGGCTGACCGAAACGCAGGTGATTTGTAACGCCGATGAAGGCGTTAAAGAGCGTATAGTCGACATTGAGGAGGTCGTGGGGAAAATCTTCGACGGGATGGGTGTCAGCAACCTTAGCTTGAACACTTATTCTTGGCGCGCGGACCACGCTGCGTCCGTATGTCGCATGGGTAGAGACGAATCTGAGGGAGTAGTCGACAAAGACCTCAAAATATTTGGTGTTGATAATGTCTACGTCTTATCCAATGCGGTATTCCCTTCTATTGGCTGTGTAAACCCAACCCTGACGCTGACTGCGCTTGCCATACGATTGGGCCGACACTTAACTAAGCCCGGTAAGGTTAGGGGGGAAGAAATTGCATTAGGTGCAAAACAATGACTCAAAATATAGATGCGAGCGGTACAATTTCGCTGGCAGATCAGAAGAAAAAACTCTACAAATTGCTGCAAACCGCGTTTGAGCTGGAACTTGGTACCATGCCACCGTATTTGATGGCAATTTTAAGCATAAGACCTCCGCATAATCGCGTCGCATCGAATATAATTCACGAGATTGTCATGGAAGAAATGCTCCACCTTCTGCTTGTGGGCAACTTGATGACCTCCCTCGGTGGTTCAATCGAATTGACCGAAGGCACCATCCCTACGTATCCACTGAGACTCAAGTTCGACGATAAGATCACTTTCGAAGACAGACAGTTTGATGTCAATCTGGCTCCCTTCAGTAAAGAGACAATCAAGACTTTCACTGATATCGAGCAACCAAGAGATTGGGAGCTTTTGGACCAGCGGCTAATGTTCGTAGAGATCGATGTGCCCTCGTACACAGTAGGAGGTTTTTATGCAGCCATTGGCACAACCTTGAAAAATCTCTGCCAGCAATATGGCGAGAAAGAGGTCTTCGCGTGCGATGGTTCTAAACAAGTCAACCAGGCATATTACTGGTGGGGGCGGGGCGAGCCGATCATCATAACGGACTTGGAAAGTGCTCTTCGGGCGCTGTCTATAATAGTGTTGCAGGGAGAGGGTACAAGTGTTGCTCAATTCGAAGCGCAAGGTAAGCCTTTTGAGAACCGTGAGCTCATGGCACACTTCTACAGATTCAGAGAAATTCTCTGTGAGCAGTGCTACAGACCAGGCGACGATCCCAGAAAGGATCCAAGCGGAGACAGACTCGATGTGAATTACGGGCCAGATGCAGTGTTTCCGATAATCACAAACGCCAAAGCAACTGATTATGCAGCCGGTTCGCTTTTGTCTCAGCTCAACTTTGATTTCAATCGACGCTATACGCTCATGCTCACTCAGGTCGTGGACGCATTAAATGGCACGCCAAAAGTGATGTACACAGCGATTATGAATGGCATGCACGGTTTGATGCCCATTGCCGCAAAGATGGTGGCAATGCCTATTGAAGGTGACAGAGATGGAAGAACGGGAGCACCGTCGTTCGAATGGATTGATCCTTTTTCTTAATAGGAAAGCGAAGCAGAAGTAGTGGGCAAATCAGACTTGGGGAATTTGTATGGATTACGTCTTCAGACCAAATGATTCAATTGTTGTGCCGGATGGTACGGCGCTACAGGAAATACTTGGACCGCGCACTCTTGAGACTATTGGCAAGCCGATCATTACGGAGGTTAGCACTGCTCTCGGCACGCTCCCGGCGAATGTTAAATCAAGTATTCATGTGCATCCTATTGTTTTGCATCTGACCTACGTCTTGTCTGGACAGCTGACAGTAGCAATGAAAGATCCGCAGAGCAAATCTTATTACACTATCGATCTTTTGCCTGGCGAAACGGTCGTAACTAGACCGTGTACCTTGTTCCAATTGATAAACAAGACAGTTGCGCCCTGCCAGGCGCTCTATATAGTCGCACCTGCCTTTGTCTACGAGACTGATGAGACCGGAAAAATCCTGTACAACGATCAAATTGTACTGGAGGGAAAAACCTGGTCCGATTTGGAAAAACAGAACTGGATAGTGCCAGAACTCAAGGACATTGATGCGATCAGACAAAATCGCAACGAGGCCCTAAAGCGACTTGGTGCAAAATGAGCGGCGGACTCCTTAGAAATAACTGAGACCAAGTGGTGACTCCCGCATCGTGAACAGTTTCTGGTAATCAGGTTCGTATACGTCAATGACTTTGTATGTGCCTGAGGTGACCCAAGAAAATGATCCGTCGCTATTGTCCTTTTGGGAGATGGTCTGGCTCTGAACGTAAATCTTCCCCCAGAACAGCCATTTGTTATTAAGATTCTGCACGAAAAACACTCTTACGGGATCCAATTGAAATATTCGCTGGTCTGGCTTGTCACGGAACTCAAATATTTTCCCGGCTACATCAGCTAATGTCACAGGCTTTTTGAGATGCTTTTCCAGGTCGAAGATGTCGAACGGAAAGCCTTGCTCAACAGTGATTTGCAACGTATCGTTTATTTCAAGCTTGCTGCCCATATAATTCCTCCAAATTGACATACGTCTCGGACTGGTGCGACTCAAATCAGTCAGTTCTTTATATAACCTCGCGAGAGATCGCGAAACATAATTCTTCCTTACCTTTCTCACTAAGCATTTTTCCATACTGAACATGCAATTCGATTAGTTTTGTGTGTGGCGATGTTACTGGGGTGGCGTCGAGTTCAATTTGGGGCTTCTAATGATAATTGGTCGGACCAAAATTTCCCACCTAGCTGCGATTTCTTTGAAGGATTTTTTCCTCACTTCGCTCGGTTTGTGCTGACACTACACTGATTTGGGCAATTTTAATATCTTAGCTGTCCTAGCGCTTTATGTTTATCCTCTGGAGCCATTCTAGATAAGCTTGCAGCTGGGATAGAGAAGAATGTCCGGAGATCTCTTGCACCGTGAGTAGTGGCATACCGGAGCGGCTGAGTTCTTTTTTTTACGAGCAACGTAGTGAGTATTCGCTAAATCGGGGCGCCAGGCTTAAAAGGTCCAAGCTTGATGACTTTATCGCTGGATTGACCACTTGCTATGTCCGCATTATTGGCAGCAAGATCTTTGTCAGTTTTGTTGAGAGTCATGTAATAGTCATAAGAGTCATCGGGATTTTGCATCACAGCCATACCTGTCTGGCGTCAATATGCGGCAATTCAAATTGTCGCTCATTAGCAATGATTAGCGGAGTCTCTGTTCCGGAGACACCGATCGCAACACACCGCTGGTAGTGGCTGTAATTATAATTGCGTCTAAAACATTGAGATTATCTGCCTCACTGTGCGACGACAACTTGAAGCGATTGTCACGAATTAAAATCGTCCACGAAAAATCGCTTGAAAAAGCGCATCGCGAAGTTCCACTGTTTAGCGGTAATGCTGCAAGTTACCCAGATTTGGTTCAGTCCGTTTTTATCCATTCTGGCTTGTCTGCGGGACGTAACAACTCATGCTTTTTTAGGTAGGCTCCCAAAAGCTCGTGCACGAAGTTCACGTACGCATAAAATAAAGTAGCTGTGTGATTACTTATTTCCTTTATTCGTGGCAGATCGTCATAGCCTTTAAAGTTAGGTTCTATGCCATTCTGCTGATACCAGGCGATCACTTGCAGCTGATCGACAAATAGCGCTCGAGTGTATTCGCCGTAATTCCCATCTTGAATCCAACCATCATTTGGTATGTTGCTTTCAGAATGTTTTAAATTAGCCAATCTCAGTGCTTGAACTAACGGTTTTTGGTCGTGATGACTACTCATCTTGTCTCTCAAAAACAAATGAACAGTCAGCTCGTTGTAAAACTTGCCAGCGCCAATGCTTCTGTCATTTTTATTTGGTCCAGGCAAATAATCTGCGAGAGTCATGTAGTGCTTTTTGACCAAAACATTTGAGTTGATTATGGACCAAATTTCGGGCATGGTGTTACTGTTTTCTGCCTTGTGAATGTCCAGCACAACGGACCTAAGGACATCAGCCGCCAGTGAAACGCGTGATTTAAATAGCTGCCAAACGAGAGACTCGTGAAATCTGTCTTGAGTCCACTCATTGCGAGCACGCTCGGATGCCCATTGCTCTGAGACAAGCCGGCCGACGTAGCCTTGAGAATTGATGTCATTCACCGTTGCTAACAGTTGGAGCAACACTCCAACATCAGGAGAAGACTCAAGTGCCTGTAAATCAATTTTAAAAAAAGCGACATCCATAAATCAAATTCCTAATTTTAGCCGTTCGCTCTAAATGCAGAAGTTTCGAAAACGCGGTTCGTCCAAGTCGAAACTTCGTCTACCGATTCTACTTCTTTCGAGTCTTGTTCTTTCACGGTACCAAGGAAAACATCCATCAGTCCCCCATGAAGGCTAGTAGCTTTCGCGTTTGGATTACGACTTCCTATTACTACCGTTTGCACTGATCTTGCTGAGATTTGCGGACCTAAGCTATCGAAAGCATTATCCAGCAGGGATTTAACGTCAGCCAAAATCATGGTTGTCCGATGAGGACTTGTGTCCATACCCAACGTCTCTTGAGTTAGTCGTTCCAGAACCCAACCACGAATCATTGCTCCTAATGGCACGCCTTTACTGTGTGACAATGTCTGAAGCGCTTGGATTGAAGCTCTTTCCAGTCGAAAGTTTAGTTGTTCGCTCTTAGAGACTTTCTCGCTCGCAGCGCGCCCGACTGCTGCCCTGCGGGCTTCTCTTTCTGTTTTGGACATTGTGCTTTTAGGATGATCTTGTGTCATTTTTCTTGCTCATATCTTTTACTAAATTCTTCCGAGACCTTGTTAGCATGAAAGATCACAGTCTCGGTGTCCCTATAGGAGATTCCTACTTCGATCGGCCAGGGGCGGGTGCCCGTGTGAGCTACGACCATGTCTTGGGCATTGCCATTCTCATCATCATGCAACTCGTAATACTGTTGCGTTGGATTTTTACTGTCTAATACGTAATCGATCTCTCGTTCCTCTATGCCGTGCTTCAAAGCACTGTCCAAAATTCTGTAGTCGTTAAATTCACTTTCCATGTATAACGTATTGTATAACAGTTTTACTGGAGAAGGGGAAATGAAAATCATTGTCAAAGTGCAGCTGTCCAAAGAGCCGCCGTCACGGGAGTATACGAGGCTTCATGCACTTATGCGGGAGGAAGGCTTTTCTCTATCCCTGCCAGCCGCTGGCGGCAAGATAGTGCCGCTGCCGCATGCGATGTACTACCAATCTGAATCTGAACTTGATGCGGAGCAATGGCGCGACCGTTTAGGACCAAAGATAAAATCCATCGATGACGATCGTAAAGTGTTAGTGATCGAAATGAAAACTTGGGCTGGAACGAATTTATAATTTGCCACCTAAAGTTAGATAAAGCACTACGGCTGGTGTCAGTATTCTAATTGATTCAAAGCCCTGTGCTTATCCTCTGGACCCACTTCTAGATTGACCTGCAGCTGCGACAGTGAAGAATGTCCTGAGATCTCGGGCATCGTATATAGTGGCACCTCGGATCTACTGATGGTCGTTAAAGCGGCTCTTCGTATTGAAAAACCCATTGAAATGCAGAAAGCGTTTTCTTGTAGTTAACGAGTGCCTGTCTCGGTTTTGCGTTGATTGAAATTTCAGAATATATAGTACTTCCTTCTTAAGCCGATTCAAACAATATTGTATTTGGCACCGCTAGCGGTGAACACATCATTTTGCCTGAGAGCGATGATTTGAGAGATTCGCATGCCGGTGTAGATACCGACCGCAATGATGGCGCGAGCTCGAGGCAATTCGAGCTGCTTGAAGACCGCTTGAATCTCTTTGGAACCAAGAATTTTTCGCTTGACCTAGGTGCCAAAACTGGCGCGGATTTCGAGCTTCTCTTGACTAAGCAACATACTTCTTTTGTGTAGCCAAGGGACTCAAGCGCTAACTCTTGGGTTGTCTAGAGCTGTTGCGGTTGGGTGTTATCGAAAAAGTAGCGTTGTTTGTCACGGCCGAAGCCGTTAAAGAGGCACCAAACGCAGTGCCACTCATGTTACTCCAGGGCACTGATGATGATGCAGAGAGGGTAAGAAATAGGCCACTCCCAACTGTTTGCTCGAAAACTGGAAAAATTGTCATGGCGTCGTTGCTTCCGATCCAAGATATTGAATTGGTCCAAGCCACTGAGCCCTCAATGGCTAAGTCGTCCAAAAATAGGTTCGTAGCAGTGTCGACGTTTTGTATAAAACTCTGAATGTTTAAGTAGGTTCGCTCCGTGTCTGCCGGGTCTTGCTTTAAGTGCCAATTAGCAGCATTCTTCAGCAGTATAAATTTTCGAGGATTCGTTGCTCTATTATGGCTGGTGGAATAGTTGTGCATGAGACCATTGCGCAATATCTGCCATAGATCTTGAGCATCGTAAAGGTCGTTGGTTTTTTTTAAGTACACATTGGTGAATTCCATGAAAGCGTCACCAGGACCATGCTTTTTGACGCCCAAACAGTGATGGCCGATTGCTTCCATCAGTGCGCATGACAGGATAATAGATCCGACCAGGCACTGACCATCTTGTAAATCTAGATTTTCTGAGACCTTTTCAGAAGGGTAGTTTCTACCTAGTGACCTGTGTATGTCTCCAAGCGCCATTCCAAAGAGCATTTCATCGAGAACCTGCACAACGTTGCTTTCTTCGATAGTCATCTATGGTTCCTATGTTGCAATCGCGGCTTCTGATTCACATTCTGACAATGTTTCAAATGCAAATTTGCTGGCAGTATTTTGTTTGCTCAGTTTGCGGCTGCCTGCCGTATTAATTGTTCGCAGCAACAGCCATGTTCTGGATGCTAACTTGCGCAGCAACTTGCTTAGCGATTTCCATAAAGGCTTTGCTCACTGCGTGTTCTGGATGAGACGCCACGATTGGTGCGCCCTTGTCTCCACCTTCGCGAATTTGAATGTCGATTGGAATTTCTCCAAGGAATGGAACATTCGCTTCTTCAGCAAGCTTCTTGCCACCACCGTGACTGAAGATTTCAAATCTTTCAGTAGAACCTGGTGGCGTGAAATAACTCATATTTTCGACGAAGCCTAAAACTGGCACATCCATTGCTTTGAACATGGCCAGACCCTTACGTCCGTCAAGCAGTGCAACGTCTTGTGGAGTTGTGACGATCACACCACCGGCGAGATTTGTTGCCTGCACCATTGATAGTTGCGCGTCGCCTGTGCCTGGTGGCATGTCCACGATCAAATAATCTAATTCGCCCCATTCAACATCGCGTAAGAACTGACGAATGGCTTTGTCGAGCATTGGTCCACGCCAGATAACTGGAGTGTCGCGCGATACGAAAAAGGCCATTGAAATTACTTTCACGCCATAATTTTCTGGTGGCACAATGCGATTTTCTTTAGCGGTTGGCTGACAATCATCAACGCCCATCATCAGTGGAACGTTTGGTCCAGTGATGTCGCAATCGAGGATGCCCACTTTGGCTCCCAATTGGGCAAGAGCACAAGCTAAATTGACAGCAACGGTGCTTTTGCCGACGCCGCCTTTGCCTGATGTGACAGCGATGATTTGTTTCACTCCAGCAACAGGTTCTTTGCCATTTACTTTGCGATTGCCGGCAACGTTAGCGGCTGATTTCAAATCTACTTCTTCGACGCCTTCGAGCTTCATCACAACGTCTTTGCATTCTTGTTCGATTTTTTCTTTGACCGGGCAAGCAGGCGTTGTTAGAGTCAATGTGAAACTGACTTTGGGCAGTTCGACTTTAACTTCGGAAATCATGCCGAGAGTGACGATGTCTGTGTGCAAATCGGGGTCCATCACCTGGCGCAGAGCTGCGGTTACCTGATCTGTAGTTAATTTTTGCTTTTTGATGCCGAACATTGCTTCACCCTGTCAGTCACTTATTCTGGCCAGATCATATCCTGCCGTAACCGGAGCGACCTTCCTTCTTTACCAAATATTCTCTAAGTTGGGCTGTTTTGGGGGGCTTTCTAAACGCCGTCTCAGCAAGCAGGGACTTTGAAGCTGAGTCATTCTCAATAATGAAAGAGAGTGGTTGAATCTGGTGAGAACCACTGGCATCACGATTAGAGGTTAGATACGGCTTCGTGGAGGTCGGTCGTCTCAAAGAAGTCGGCTTCAAATTCGGACGCTGGCTTGATGTGACAATTGTCGAAAAAATTCTCTAACTAATAATCGCCAGCCGGTTGCCTGCGCCCCTGCTTCTTTACCGCATTAACGCGCTTGGTCTCCACGCGGCGAACTTTCGAGCCGAGCGTTGGGCGCGTTTCGCGGCGCATTACCGGTCTTTCGGCTACTTCCATCAACATCTCTTTGAGTTTGTCCAGACAATCTTGCGAATTGCCAATCTGGTCTCGATACTTTTGACTGGAAAGAACCAGGTCTCCTTCAGTAGTTAGTCGGTTGGTGAATTTTGTCTCAAAGCGTGAGCGAACGTCTTCTGGCAAACTGGGGCTTGTCGTCACCGACCAGCGCAAAATCGCTTTGCTATTCACTTTGTTGACGTTCTGCCCACCCGGTCCACCGCTGCGCGCGAACGTAAAAGCGAATTCGCTCAGGGGAATGTTGATGCGGTTTGTGACTGTGAGCATGGCTTTACACGACTAAAGGTTCAATGCGAGATTATCACACAGGTGCTGCCAGGTCCATAAGAGCGGGCGTTCTGGCATTGGGGTGCCCGCGATTGTCCTTCCTCAGCAGTGGGTATCATTAAGGGAGCCGGTCAGATTTTGTCTGTCAGAGCACGTCGCCTCACAGGAGTTACAAGCATTGCAGCCTAAACATGCCTTAGCTTTACTGACTATTTTAAGTCTGACAGCAGCATTGGGGGGACCTTCTACGCAGCTGGCTTACAGTCAGACAAGTGCCCAGAGCGTCTGCAATATCTACGTCAAAGACAATTATCGCTACATCGATTCAAACGGCATTCCTAACCATGCCACTGGTCAATTTCCCAATCGAGGCAATCCCAATACCATCTCGCCGCAAAAATATAATCGCCGTGTTCCGCTCAATCCAACGCCAATCGAGCAACAACCGCGCGGTTATGATTTTGGCGTGGCAGTCAATGGAGTGATGTTCGATCCAGGCACTGCTGAATTGTGGAATAACGACATGCGCTGGCATTACGAAGCTCTGTCAGGAATGATGGCTACTCACGGCAGCCTCGGTGTCGATCAAAATTTTGCGCATGTGCAACCAAACGGCGCATATCACTATCATGGCTTGCCCATGGGCTTGCTCAATAAACTGGACTATCGCAACAAAATGACTCTGGTTGGCTGGGCTGCTGATGGCTATCCAATTTATGGACCATTTTGCTACAGCGATGCAAAGAATCCACGCAGCCGCTTGAAGGAAATGAAATCCAGTTATCGCCTCAAAAGCGGCTCGCGTCCAGGCGGCGACAGCTCCCCTGGTGGCGCCTACGATGGCTCATTTTCCAGTGATTATGAAATTGTGGCAGGTGCTGGAGATCTCGACGAGTATAACGGTCGTATTGGCGTCACTCCAGAATTTCCTCAAGGTACTTTTTATTATGTGTTGACCGATAACTGGCCCTTTGTGCCGAGACTTTTCCGAGGGGCGCCTGATGCGTCATTTCGCAAAGGACCGCCTGGAGGTGGTAATGGTGGCTTCAATCGTCGCCAGCAAGGACCGGGTGGTTTTGGTCAAGGTGATGGACCTGGTAGGGACTTTGGTCCGCCTGGTGGCATGCCCGGTGGTGGCAACGGTATGCGGCAAACCCCTGGTGGTATGCCAGGTGGCGATAACGACATGAGACCACCACCAGGTGGACCTGGCGGCGGCGCCGACGAATAACGCAGTGTGCACTCGCAGATTTCTCATCATAATTTTGTTGTCGGTATTTTTGGTTGGTACGGCACTGCAAGCGGTGGCACACGATTTATCGTTGTCTGCTATTCGGCTTATATTTAGAGACAAAGATGCAGTCGTCAGTGTATCCACGCATATCAGTCGATTGGCGCAGAGTCAAGGGTGTGCGCCGAATTCGATGTCGTCGTCTGCTATTAAAGAAGCTATCGACCACCGCTTATCTATGCGCCTGGATGGCAATTCTTTAGAGACGCAAAAGGCATCTGTCAGTGTCGATAAAGCTAACGATCTGGCGATCTGGCAGGCAGTTATAGCACCATCGCCAAAGTCTTTTGATGTGCTGTCACGTCTTTATCCTGACGATAAATTATCGCAGACTGTCGTCACAGTCGTAAGAGACGGTCAGGCAAGCGAAGAATTTCTGTTGAATGCGGATCATCCAATGATTGCGCACGAGCACTTTCAACAAGACACGTTTGCATTCGCTTTGCAGTTTATCAAACAAGGCATCATTCACATAGTCTTGGGACCGGATCATATCTTGTTTGTCATTGGTCTATTAATTACTGGTGGTGGCATAAGGTCTTTGATTGCTGTCATTACCGCTTTTACTATCGCTCACAGCATTACTTTAAGCCTGTCGGCTCTGCATATTTTGTCGATTCCCGCGGGCTTTGTTGAACCCGCCATAGCTCTTTCAATTGTGGCAATTGGACTGGAAAATTGCCGAGCGCTCCTTCGAAATCCAGGGGTGAGCGTGAATCGCAGGCTGCCCTATTTGGCTTTCTTTTTTGGTTTGGTGCACGGCTGTGGTTTCGCCAGTGCCTTGTCTCTGGTTGGTCTCGACTGGCAGCAATTGCTCTTGAGTTTGTTTTCGTTCAATATTGGTGTGGAAATTGGTCAGGCGACGATAATTTTGTGCCTGTTTCCGTTAATTTCGTATTTAGCCCGAAGCAAACCCTCGCTGTCTCGAAAGGTTGCTTTTGCCGGCTCCATTTTGATTGGCATAATTGGTGCTATCTGGTTTGTGCAACGTTTATAGTGGGCTCCTGTAATTGCCTGATCAAAGGGAAATTCGCGTGAACAAATTAGAAGGCAAAGTCGCCGTCATCACTGGCCCATCGAAAGGTATTGATGCTGCAATCGCTCGACACCTAGCTGCTGCGGGCGCCTCAGTTGTAGTCAATTATGCCTCTAGTAAAGAAGGGGCAGATAAAGTGATCAAGGTCATCAAGATGCTGGGGCAAGGCTGTCGCCGTGCAGGCGGATGTTTCCAAACAGGCTGAGATCGAAAAACTCTTTGCTGCTACAAAGAAAGAATTTGGTTGCTTCAGTCAGACCCCCTGTATCGATGCGGTATCTGTGCAAAAAATGGTTGCGTAGTAACTATAGATACTTTTTGATTTCTGCAACGCTTGGATGTTCTTCGTTTGCGGCTACCCAGTCTTCAGCCATTTCCCAAACCATCCAGTTCGATTTATTGGTATCAGTCTGCAGCCATTGGGCTAGCGCTGGCACAAAAACCATGTCGTTTGCACCAAAACATTCTTGTAGAATATCCGCTGCTAAGGGATGCTTCATGTTTTCTGATAACCAGTCGGCCATGAATTCAGCCCCTTCCCTGCTAGCTTCAACAAGCGGTGCCGCAAGTAGCAACAATTCCGGTTGTTTTGGCGAAGCTGGACTAAATCTGGCAATGGCGTCCTGAATAAATATGGGTTCTGGTCGAAACTCGAGCAGTCTCGACAAAACGTCGATGCTGTACCAGTCATCTGGGTTTCTGTCTAACCATACCGTTGTGCGCTTGAGGTTTTCGTCGTTTGGATCGGCGACAAATAAATTGAGAAGAATCACACCAGCTGCTGGTGCATTTTCATTCTTCTTGAGCCAATCTTCAACAAGCGGCAACAATTGTTTTTGCTGGTGACTTTCAATCAATTCGCCCGCTAGGAATATGCCAGGTTGAGTGCCGATATTGTCTTTAGCTAGTTTTTCTCCGAAGGTAATCAATTCGTTTTTCCTTTCATCGGGAGCATAGGTGATTAGTGGGCTCAGTAGCTGGCTCGCTATACTTGGATTTGTCTTAAACCAGACCAGCATTCGATCGATCGCATCCGTCTGGGGTTGTCCAACCAGTACTTCTTCCAAAACATCTTCTAAGAGGTCATCATCTTCGTTCTCTTTCATCCAGTCGCAAGCCATGGCTACCAGCGAGCCATCAGGTTTCTCTTGCAACATTTCTATCAAGGCATCAGCGTTCATTATTTATTGCTCCGAAGTAATTTTGAAAGTGGTCCAGGCAGACGTTTAGCCAACATGTCTAATTCCTCTAATTTGCACATCAGGCAAGTACCAAAATAAGCTAGCAAGCCGACAGCGCAGCTCACAGCGATATAAAAGGCTTCAACCAGGGTGGTTAGTTTAAAGGCTTTACCAAGCAGATGAATTCCAGTGCTTGCATCCGGCAAGCCAAACTGATGCATCAATATCGTAAATACCAAATAACTCAGTACACCACATAAGGTGCCGGCGATACCCATCAGAAACAATGGCTTAATTGTTTTTCTCAGACCAAGTAAGCCAATATCTCTTTGCAAAACAAAGGACAAAATCGATAAATTCATCACCGTGATAATCGTTGTAGCAAGCGACATTCCCGCCACCTGGTAAATTTGAAAGTTAGAACCGGCAGGGTCTAAGCCGAGCTTGGGGGCTATCAATGGAAAGGCAAAGACGACTAACCAGTCCAAAAAAGTCTTCACAGCTATAGCGACCAAAGCTACGTAATAAGGTGTTTTCGCGTTCTTCATCGCATAGAAAACGCGGGTGATTAAATCGCGCCCGACATAAAACGGAATTTGCGGTGCCAGAAACAATAATGCCGACGCTACAAGCGTGGTCGAGCGTGCGGTAAAGGCACCACGTTGAAACAAAGTTTGTACGATTGGTTCAGGCAGGGCAATTAAAAGGGCAGTTAAAGGAATGGAAAGAAAGACCATAAAGCGCAGCGCGCGTCTGTAATCATTTTTGAGACCATTGAAATCCTGCGCGTGCGCGAGTTCAGAAAAGCGCGGCAGCATTGGCACTAGCATTGCTGTCGTGAGAATTCCCAGCGGCAATTGCGCCAGTCGATTGGCATTGACGATGGCCGTGAAGCAGCCCTCGCCGATTTGACCGCAAAAACCACTATCGATGTAGGTGGTTACTTGACCAATTAAGGTGCCCATGGCTGCCGGCCAGAGCATCGCTAAATAATGCTTCAATTCTGGAGTTGGAGTGAGCGAAAATCGCCACGGTAATTTGCATTTACTCAAATCTGGCAGCTGTGCTGCCAGTTGACCAATTGCTCCAACCAGAGTGGCAATAGCCAACGGCAACGATGTTGAGTGGTCTGGATAAATTTGCAGGGCAATGATAATGGCCACGCTGGCAATAATGGGCGAGAGTGAGGGCCAGGTGACGCGATTGAAGACATTGAGAATGCCATATGTGACACCAATCAAGCCCGAAATTAAAATAAGCGGCGACATCCACCGCAATTGCAGTACAAGCTGACTATAGAAAAGATTGGCGTCTGCGCCTTTGTAATGCCAATTGCAAAGTTCGGCCAGTTGAAGCATATAGGGCGCTAGCACAAACAAGGCGACGCTTAAAAAACCAAGCAACACAGAAGTCGCCGCAAGCACCTGAGCCATGAGCAAGCCCGAATCCGGCTTGTCTTTTTCTCGAGTCAAGACGGTCACTGTCGCTGAGTGAAAAGGACCGCCCAGCCCACCGAACAAAATGAGGACGTTGCCCGTATACAGATACGCGAAGTTGTAAGCGTCGGCAAGGGCGCCTGTGCCGTAAGCACTGGCGACCACAAGGTCGCGCACAAAACCGACCAGCTTCGAAAAGACAGTCAGAATCGCCACCAACCCGAAGGTTTTGCCAAAGTCTCGACTTTGCTTATTGCTCACAGGGAGTTTACTGGTTTGCATAGACTTACAAAGAGGCGGTTTTCCCCACCCTGCTATTTAAGCACGCTCAAATCAAACGTCCGTAAGGGGACTGTTAGCGTGTCTGCAAAGTACTAAGCAGCAGCTGTTCAAAACGCTCGATGTTGATGGCAGTTGCCACCTTTACTTTGCGGCCGCCAAAAATGGATGTGCTGGTTTTGCCCATGTTTTTGCCCTGAACAGACACGTCTATTTTCATTTCCTTGAACGTAAATATCGTCGGGTCAATCGCAGCCGCGGCCGTCATCGTGTCCCAGAAGTAGTAATCAAATCCTCTGACCAGAGACCACAGTTTTAAAGCCAATGTGGAGGCGCGACACTTCTCTGATTGAGCTTCTAAGCGGGCCAGAAATTGCTGTGAAACTGGAAATTGATTAGTCACGTCGAGCGGGATCATTTTGATGTTCGGCACCCAGTCAAGCACGTTTTTGAAAGCTTGAGGATCGGCATAGACATTCCATTCAGCAGAGCCATCATGACCTTCTTCGGCAACATTACCAGGTACTGTTACGGCACCAGCCATGGTGACTATTTCGGCTACTTTGCTGCGCAATTCTGGTTGTGCTTTCAAAGTCAAAGCTATGTTCGTCATGGGACCGGTGGCGACAATTGTCACGGGCGCTTTGGAATTAGCTAGACAATCAGCAAATGCCGAATCGACGCGACGCCCCTTGCCATTTGGATATGGCTTTCTAAAATCGTTTTCGCTAAAAAGCGGCAATTCGTTGATGATGTAGCTTTCGCGACGCCAGTTATCTGGAAAAGGATTAGGCATAGGATCCGGCGAAACCGCAATCTCCGCTCTTTCGAGATTGAGATAGGTGGCTATTTTGATCATTGCTTCGTAAGCTTGATCGTGAAAACAATCACCATTTGTAATGCCAACAACTTCGAGTTCCACTTGCGGCGCAAGCCACAGCAAAATGCAAGCTATTAGATCATCAACGTGACCGTCATGGTCGTGAATTATTGGTTTCGCCATAGTGCCCTGAAACGCCCGTCCGACTGCTTAGCAACTAAGCGGGCAGAGAGCCAGTTTACTGCTAAGTGAGCAGGCTTTCATTAATTGCAAGCGCGATGCTACAAAACGAAACCAACGATTTCAGACAACCAGGTCTTTTTTTTCGAGGGTTATTTGGTTGGTCAACAATTTAATTTCAAAATTTCAGAGAACCTGTGGTCCCCAGATTTTTTTCTTACTTACAAAATGCCAAGTTGCATTCTGGCATCTTCCGAAGCCATTTGGCGCGGGTCCCAGCGAGGCGACCAGACGAGCTGGATGTTGACATCGTTAACCCAGGGCAGCTTTTTCAAACATTGATGAGCCTGACCCTGAATTACGGCTCCAAGCGGGCAGGCAGGACTTGTCAGTGTCATTTTGACTTCGACATTAGATTCTTTGATTTCAATTCCATAAATCAAACCGAGGTCGACGATACTAATTCCCAGTTCAGGATCTATGACGGTTCTCAAGTTTTCGCGAACTACATCTTCTTGAAGAGTGGACATATAAACTCCTAAATTTCTCGCCTGATCTAATTTTAACTATTTGGGATTAATCGGTCACAGAACTGGCGGCGTTTCCTGCAAGGGCAGTTTCGATGCCTTCAAGCAATGTATTCCAGGGAAGCAATGCGCATTTGATGCGAACTGGATATTTTTTAACACCCTGCAAAGATTCAAGTTCTTCCAGTTCTTCGGGCAAATTGACCTCGGCAGTTTTATTCAACATCATTTGTTTGAAAGTATCGATCACTTTCTTAGCATCTTCAATTGAATGACCATGCACCAGTTCGCTCATCATCGAGCCTGATGCCATATTAATCGAGCAGCCTTTAGCTTCTAATTTGACGTCTTCAATTTTGCCGTCGGCAACATTGAGATAAAGGGTCAATTCATCGCCGCATAAGGGATTGATGCCTTCGACCTTGACTGCGGGCGCTTCTAGCTGACCGCGATTGCGGGGATTATGGTAATGATCGAGAATAGTTTCTCGATAAAGTTCATCTGTAAGCGACATGTCCTAATACCTTATCGGCTTCCTTTAACGCTTCCAGTAATTGATCTACTTCAGCTTCTGTGTTGTAGATATAAAAGCTGGCTCGAGCTGTTCCTTGCACATTCAAAGACTTCATCAAAGGCTGACAGCAGTGATGTCCTGCCCGAATTGCTATACTGGACTCATTGAGGATTTGACCAACGTCATGTGGGTGCACTTTGGAGAAATTGAAGGAGATGACGCCACCGCGTTCAGTGGCTTTTTTGGGTCCGTAAACAATGACATTGCCCAGTTTTTCCAGACCTTTTAAAGCGTAATCTGTCAGAGCCACTTCGTGTTCATGAATGGCTTTCATACCCAGTTTGTTGAGATAATCGATGGCTACTCCGGAAGCTATAACATCAGCGATATTGGGGGTGCCTGCTTCGAATTTCCAGGGCAATTCATTCCAGATAGTTTTGTCGCGACCGACCGAGCTAATCATATCGCCGCCAGTCATAAATGGTGGCATCGCTTCCAGTAATTCGGCCTTACCCCAGAGTACGCCAATGCCCGTTGGTCCAAGCATTTTATGCAGGCTGAAGGCGAAAAAATCGCATTCCATTTCTTTGACTGATGACTCCAGATGCGGTGCGCCTTGTGCACCATCTATGAGAATCAGAGCGCCGTGTTTGTGAGCCAGGCGAGCTAATTGAGTAACAGGTGTGATTGTGCCAAGGACGTTGGACATTTGCGTGACCGCAACTAATTTGGTTTTGGGACCAATCAATTCTTCGGCAAGTGCCATGTCGATTTGACCATCTTCTGTCAATTCCAGATAGATCAATTTGGCTTCGCGCTCATTGCACAGCATCTGCCATGGGACGAAATTGGAGTGATGTTCCATGGCCGAAATGACAATTTCATCTCCGGGCAAAATATGTTGTTTGCCCCAGCTATAAGCGACGAGATTAATGGCTTCGGTTGTGTTGCGCGTAAAAATCACTTCGCGCGCTTCTGGCGCGTCAATGAATTGAGCAATTTTTTCGCGGGCTGATTCGTAAGCTTCGGTGCCTTCTTCGCTCATTGTATGGATGCCGCGATGAATGTTTGCGTTATAGCGATAGTAATAATCGGTCAGCGCATCAACTACCTGGATGGGAGTTTGCGAAGTGGCGGCGTTGTCTAAATAGACCAACTGTTTACCGTTAATCTGACGTTCTAAGATTGGAAAGTCTTTTCTGATTTGTTGAATGTCGTATTTGTTAGTCATATAGGCGTCCTGGACGTAGGTTGAATATTGGTTTGACTGTTATTTATTTGCCGCAGCTTTGGTATCGACGAATAATTCGCCATCTTTTTCTTCTACGGCAAAAGTTTTGACTGGTTTAACCGCTGGTAAGCACATTGCTTTTCCGGTAGTAACATCAAAGCGAGCGCCATGGCGTGGACACTCGATTTGAGCGTCTACCAATTCGCCTTCTCCCAGTGGTGCGTTATCGTGTGTGCAAACATCTTCAATGGCATAACATTTGCCAGCGACGTTGCAGACAGCAATGCGGACACCGTCGACGGTGAATACCTTCGCCGTGCCCTCGGCAACGTCGGCTTTCGCGGCAAATTTCGTTAATTCGTCTGACATGGGATATCTCTACTGTTTAGTGCTTGAACGTTTGTAGATTTTGTCTGCAACCAGGGTATCGATCCAGTCGATCGCTCCAGCTATCGGACATGTTTCCAGGACTTTGTGGAAGAAGCCGCTGACAATCAATTCTTCTGATTCTGAAGCTGTCAGACCGCGACTTTGCAGATAGAAAATTTGTTCTTTATCGACTGGTCCAACTGTGGCGCCGTGAGCGCATTTAACGTCATCAGCGAGAATTTCCAGTTTGGGAATAGAATCAGCTTTTGCATCTTTGCCCAACAACAAATTTTTGTTGCTCTGGAAGGAATCGGTCTTTTGGGCTTTTTTGTCAACTTTGATGATGCCCTGATAAATCGAGGTCGACTGGTCTTTCAAGGCAACGTGGAAATTGATGTTTGAAGTAGTGGATGGAGCTTCATGATCTTGAATGGTGTTAAACGAATAGTGCTCGCTTTCGTCACCAAAGACGATGCCTTGAATGTCGCTTGCCGCGCCCGATTCTACAAGATCGGTGCGGAAGTCCGATTTGAGCTGGAAGCCACCAAGACCAACAGTCAACGAATAGAAGCTGCCATCTTTGCTGATTTCATTGTTATTGCGGGTGATTGCAAAAACGTCTGAGCTAAAGCGTTGTAATTCTAGATAATTGAGCTTGGCTCCGGCGCGCACATAAACTTCAATCGATGTATTGACCAGCGAGTGTGTTTCAGTTGCTTGTGCTGATTCTTCTGAAGTCAAAACATTGACCAGATCGGCTTTGCTGTTTGCTTCAAGAACAACGACTAATCTTGGAAATACGGCGATGCCCTGAATGCCTTGCAGACCTTCGACTTTGTTGCCGTTGTGACCGAGCTGACCGAGATTGGTGAAAGTGACAAATGGAGCGTCAACGACTACGTTCCTGGGGATGTACAAGAAAGTACCAGCATTAAACAAAGCATTGTTCATCAAAACAAATTTAGCACCACTAGCGCTGGCTAACTGTTCTTCGATATATGGTTTGAGTAAATCGGCATGTTTTTGCAAGGCTTCTTTCAACGAACAAAAAATAACGCCCTGTTTGCTCAACGCTTCAGGAACCGCTTCATCTAACTTGTATGCGCCTTCAGAAAGTACACCAGATCGTTTGCTCAAATGTTTGAGACCGATGGTCAACCATTCAGGAGCCGAGTCGGATTTTTTAATAGCACCATTAGCTAAGTCGGCTGCTTGCAGATTACTGAGACTGAGAGAATCAATTTCGGTTTTGTGCCAGTCTTCATCGCGAATGGTTGGCATGGGTGTTTGCAGATAAGCTTCCCAGGCTAAAACGCGAGCTTGCTTCAGCCACTGAGGTTCTTTGGTGGCTAGTTTGTCTACTCTTTCTCTGGCAATCGTATTGGCTGGGGTGGACTCTGACATTTTCCTTATCGCCTCTCTTGCGTTTTCGGTTTTAAAAATTTCAAAATTTAGTGATTTAACTGCAAAGCTGGATACACTCAGCCAGAAATCTTGGCTTTCGTCGTACCCAGCTTGCAATTCATTTGATTAACCTACTGAGCCGGTCATTTCCATTTGAATCAAGCGATTCAGTTCAACTGCGTATTCGAGCGGCAATTCCTTGACGAATGGCTCGAAGAAGCCATTGACAATCATTGCCGTCGCTTCGTCTTGAGTGAGCCCGCGGCTCATCAAGTAGAACAATTGTTCTTCACCGACTTTGGACACGGTTGCTTCATGCTCGATGGTGACGTCTTTTTCGTCGATTTCCATCGTTGGATATGTATCCGAGCGAGATTTTTCGTCCATCAAAAGAGCATCGCATTTGACGCTTGATTTGACGTTATTGGCACCAGGATAGACTTTGACCAGACCACGATATGACGTTCTGCCACCATTTTTGGAAATCGATTTGGAAACGATTATGGAAGTGGTGTCGGGAGCTGCATGCACCATTTTGGCGCCTGCGTCCTGGTGTTGATCTTCGCCTGCAAAAGCAATCGAGAGAACCTCGCCATGAGCTTTGGGTCCAAGCAAATAAATGGCTGGATATTTCATCGTCAATTTAGAACCGAGGTTGCCATCAACCCATTCAACTTTGGCGCCTTCGTGAGCAACAGCTCGTTTGGTCACCAGGTTGTATACGTTTTTGGACCAGTTCTGAATTGTGGTGTAGCGGATATGCGAGCCTGGTTTAGCTATTAATTCCACAACAGCCGAGTGCAATGAATCGGTTGTGTAAGTAGGAGCCGTACATCCTTCGATGTAATGAACGTAGCTGCCTGGCTCGGCAATGATCAATGTTCTTTCGAACTGACCCATGTTTTGTGCGTTGATACGGAAATATGCTTGTAGAGGAATTTCTACGCGCACACCTTTTGGCACCCAGATGAAGCTGCCACCAGACCAAACTGCAGAATTGAGCGCTGAGAATTTATTGTCGGCAGCTGGAATGACCGATGCGAAGTGGTCACGAACGATTTGTTCGTGTTCGCGCAGTCCAGAGTCCATGTCTAAGAAGATGACGCCTTGTTGTTCGAGATCTTCGCGAATAGAGTGATAAACAACTTCTGATTCGTACTGAGCGGTAACGCCTGCCAGAAACTTTCTTTCTGCTTCAGGAATGCCCAGGCGATCGAAGGTTTGTTTAATACCTTCGGGTACTTCGTCCCAATTATTTTCGCTTCTTTCAGATGGTTTCACATAATAGTGAATGTTTTGAAAGTCGATGCCATTAATCAAATCGCAGTTGCCCCAGGTCGGCATCGGCTTTTTGTTGAAGATATCGAGGGCGCGCAAGCGGAATTTCAGCATCCACTCGGGCTCGTTTTTCATGGAGGAAATCGTTCTCACGATTTCTTCGCTCAAGCCTTTCCCTGACTTGAAGATGTAATCTTCTTTGTCGTGGAAGCCGTATTTATAGTCATTGCCAATCGCATCGATTGTTTGTTGCTGACTTTGTTGCTGACTTTGTGTTTGAACCAGTTCCGCAGACATGTGTTGCCTCCTATTACGCCCGGCGTTTAAGCCACGCCCGAGGGCGTAAGTTCTTCAGATACCCATTCGTAGCCGCGTTCTTCAAGTTCTTTGGATAATTCGCCGCTGCCAGACTTGATGATTTTGCCATCCTGGAAAACGTGAACGAATTGAGGTTGAACGTAGTTTAAGATTCTTTGATAGTGAGTGATCAAAAGAATGGCAGTCTCTGGGCTAACCAGAGCATTCACTCCTTCAGACACTGTTTTGAGAGCGTCGATATCTAGACCGGAGTCTGTTTCATCGAGAACTGCCAAAGCTGGATTGACCATGGCCATTTGCAGAATTTCCAGGCGTTTCTTTTC
>Ga0182030_10003613_pt1 | contig 33044 bp, 40 predicted proteins | sample 812S3MmetaG_FD_121299 | JGI IMG/M metagenome (GOLD analysis project Ga0182030, IMG submission 121299) | Permafrost microbial communities from Stordalen Mire, Sweden - 812S3M metaG (Illumina Assembly) | ecosystem: Environmental > Terrestrial > Soil > Wetlands > Permafrost | place: Sweden... | reverse complement strand
CTCTGGAACGTGGCGCGGGTCTGCGGCCGCGACGACCAGCAGGGCCTGGTCGCCGCCGATTACATCGTGAAATATTACAAGGGCAAGAACGTCGCCATCCTCAATGACAAGACCACCTATGGCAAAGGCCTCGCCGACGAAACCAAGAAGGCGCTCAACAAGGCCGGCTTTAGCGAAAAGATGTTCGAATCCTACAACAAGGGCGACAAGGATTTTAACGCCATCGTATCTCGCCTGAAGCGCGATAATATCGACCTGGTGTTTGTCGGCGGCTATCACCAGGAAGCCGGCCTGATCCTGCGTCAGATGCGCGACCAGGGTCTGCAGACGGTGTTGATGGCCGGCGACGCGCTGGCCGACAAGGAGTTCGCTTCGATCACCGGGCCGGCCGGCGAAGGCACATTGTTCACCTTCGGTCCGGACCCGCGCAACAAGCCGACCGCCAAGGAGATTGTCGAGCGTTTCAAGGCCAAGAACATCGATCCCGAGGGCTACACGCTTTACACTTACGCCGCGCTGCAGGTGTGGTCGCAGGCGGCGGCGAAAGCCGGCACCATCGATCCGATGAAGGTGATGGCGACGATCAAGGGTGGGGCGTGGGATACGGTGATCGGCAAGATGGAGTTCGACGCCAAGGGCGACATCAAGCAGCTCGACTATGTGGTCTATAAATGGGATGCCAAGGGCAACTATGCCGAGGTCAACCCGAAGGGCTCGTAAGGCCGAAACGTCGTTGCGTGCGAAGCGAAGCATCCATCGCGACCGAATTCGGCGTCCGAAGGATTGCTTCGTCGCGGAGCCTGTCATCGGTCGGCCATACGGCCGACCGACTCTCTCCTCGCAAAGACGAGGATTCTGCACCGATAATGAGCAAGCGAGCCATCTCTTCCCGCAAATGGAACGAGATCGAAGAATGGGCACCTTGAAAAATCTCCTCACCGATATTGCGGGCGTCCGGGTCGGTCATGCCGACGACGCGACACTGGGCTCCGGCGTGACCGCGGTGATTTTCGATAGTCCGGCGGTGGCGGCGATCGACGTGCGCGGCGGCGGCCCCGGGACCCGCGAGGGCGCGCTGCTCGACGTCGCCAACACGGTGGAGCGGATCGACGCCATCGCGCTGGCCGGCGGCTCGGCGTTCGGGCTGGAGGCGGGCGGCGGGGTGCAGGCCTGGCTCGCCGAACACGGCCGCGGCTTTGCGGTGCGCGGCGCGATCATTCCGATCGTGCCGGGCGCGATCGTGTTCGACCTCTTGAACGGCGGCAACAAGGCCTGGGGCCGCTTCGCGCCCTATCGCGATCTCGGCTACGCCGCCGCGGCCGCCGCGGCCGGTTCGAATTTCGCGCTCGGCAGCGTCGGCGCCGGATTAGGCGCCACTACGGCGAATTTCAAGGGCGGAATCGGCTCGGCATCGGCGGCCACCGCTGGCGGTGTCCGGGTCGCAGCCATTGCGGTGGTCAATGCCGCAGGCTCGGTCACGGTCGGCGATGGGCCGTGGTTCTGGGCGGCGCCGTTTGAGATCGGCGGCGAATATGGCGGACGCGGATTGCCGCCCTCATTCACGCCGGACATGCTGACCATGCGTCTCAAGGGCGGCGCGACCGCCACATCGGTGGAGAACACCACGCTGGCGGTGGTCGTGACCGATGCCGAGCTGACCAAGCCACAGGCCAAACGGCTCGCCATGATCGCGCAGACTGGATTTGCCCGCGCGATTTATCCGGTGCATGCGCCGCTCGATGGCGACGTGGTGTTCGCCGCGGCGACCGGCGAAAAATCGATCGATCCGCTGATCGGTCTCACCGAACTCGGCATGGTCGCGGCCAATGTCACGGCCCGCGCGATTGCGCGCGGGGTTTATGCGGCAACCGGACTGCCCTTCCCCGGCGCCGGGCCGGCCTGGCAAGATCGTTTTGGGTAGCCGCCAGATTTCAACGCCCGCGCCGGCGATCAAGCCGGTCCTAGGCGTTGAGCGAGACCGGGTTGGCGGACCGTGAAATCGAATTGGCCGGACGCTGAGCCGCCTGCTCCAGCAGATCGTAGGACGACCTCGCTGCACCGGATGACGTCGTTGGCGGATTGGCGGAACCGGTCGATGAATGGCTTTGCGCCGCCAGCAGCGCGTTCAGCGTGATCGGCGATAGCTGCGACGTCGCGCCGAGGCTGGTGACCGACGCGGCGCTTGCGGATGCCGAGGCACTGCCCGGGATTGCGAACGGGCTCTTGCCAAAGCCGGTGGATTTGGTCGAGGTCGAGCTCGAAGAGGTCAGCGATTGGATGGCGTTCAGCGCGGATGACGCGGCGCCCAGGGCAAACATCATGATAGAACTCCTGCCGCAACGCGCGGCTTCCTGCTTTCACGCCCTCAGCTTCAGCAAACTGCGTGCCACGGCGAAATCCCGGAAAAACAACGTTTTTTTCCGCCCGACGGCTCGGCCTCCCCGGCAATTGATGCCGCAGCGGCAGAAATTTCCGGCCCCCCAAGCCGATCCGGTTCGCATTGCCCCCGGGCTTGGCGCATGTTACCCGGACGGCCGTCCGCATGCTTTCAAGAGTACCTGGGAAAACGCACATGTCTGCACAGTTTGCGTCTCGCCCTCTGGTCATCTCGCCGTCGATCCTGGCATCGGATTTCGCCAGGTTGGGCGAGGAGGTCCGCGCCGTCGATGACGCCGGCGCCGACTGGATCCACCTCGACGTCATGGACGGGCATTTCGTGCCCAACATCTCCTACGGTCCCGATGTCATCAAGGCGATGCGCCCGCACAGCAAAAAGATCTTCGACGCGCATCTGATGATTTCGCCCTGCGATCCCTATCTCGAGGCCTTCGCCAAGGCCGGCTGCGACCACATCACCGTGCATGCCGAGGCCGGCCCGCATCTGCATCGCTCGCTGCAGGCGATCCGCGCGCTCGGCAAGAAAGCCGGCGTCGCGATCAATCCGGGCACACCGATCAACGCAATCGAATATGTCATCGATCTGATCGATCTGGTGCTGGTGATGTCAGTCAATCCCGGATTCGGCGGCCAGGCCTTTATTCATTCGGCGCTGGGCAAGATCGGCGATCTCAGGGCGATGACCGCGGGCCGCCCGATCGACATTGAAGTCGACGGCGGCGTTGGGCCCGATGTTTCCGGCCAACTCGCCGCAGCCGGCGCCAACGCCTTTGTCGCCGGCTCGGCGGTGTTCAAGGGCGGCACCATGGAAGCCTACAAGACCAATATTTCCGCGATCCGCAACGCGGCAGCGCTGGCGCGCGGCGAAGCGATCTAGGCTTTCACCTCGTCCGGCTTGTTCAGGTCTGCGGGCTCCTGCGCCAGCAGCGACGCCAGCCGCGGCGGCCGTACCACGGTGACGCTACAGACCGCCTCCGCCGCCACCTTGGCCGAGACGCTGCCGAGCAGCGCGCGCAGCCGCGAATTCTGGCGCGCGCCGATCACGATATGATCGACCTGGTTGGCCGCGGCAAATTCCAGGATCGCCGCCGCGGGATCGACCGCCTCGAGCACATGCACCGACAGCCGGCCATCGTCGAGCCTGAGCTGCGACGCCCAGTGCTTGAGTGCGACCAGCCGGTCGATGTGCTTGTTGTTGCCGGCTTCGTCGAGCGTCCTGTCGATGGTGATGCGGCCGAGCTTCAAGACGTTCAGGCATGCCAGCCTGGCGGAGGGAAGTGTCGCCAGGATCCGCTCCGTCGTCACGCGCAGGGCTTCGTTCAGTGCGCCCGGTGCTTCCGCGATATCGAGAGCGACCGCCACGATCGGACCCGAAGCCAGTTGGGCGGCGAGATCGGATTTCGGTCTCGGCTGGGTCAGGCCGCGATTGAAGCGGCGGCGCAGCACCGTACTGATGGGATCGCGCTTGACGCGCTCCGACCGCGCGGTCAGCTTGACCTGGTCGGGATGGCCAAGCTCGAAGGCCAGTTGCGACGCGGTCGGGTAGCGCCAGACCGGCTCGATCTCCAGGCAGCGCAGCACGATTTCCTGCAGCCAGGGCGGATAGTCGGCCCTGAGCCGGCGCGGCGGATGCGGGTCGCGCCACAGACGCCGTCGCATGCCGTACATGGTCTCGCTCTCTCCGAACGGCCGTACCCCCGTGCTGAAGAAATACAATAGCACGCCCAGCGAAAAAAGGTCGCTGCGCGGATCGTCCCGCCGGCCGAGCAGGCGCTCCGGCGCCGTATAGGGCGCGGTGCCGAAAGGAAGCCGGAATTCCTCCTGCAGCAGATCGGGCAGCTGGTTGTGGTGCGACAATCCGAAATCGATCAGCACGGCTTCGCCGCCTTTGCGAAACATCACGCTGCTCGGCTTGATGTCATGATGGATCACGTTCTGCCGGTGCAGGTCGGCGAGCGCTGCCGCAATCTTTGCGCCGATCTCCCTCACCTCTTCGAAGCCGAGCGGCAGTTCGCCGAGCCGGCTGTAAAGCGTTTGGCCCGGGATGCGCTCGATCACCACATAGGGCTGGCGGGCGAAGTCGCCGGCGCCGGAACAGGCCGGCACGTGAGGTCCCGACAACCGCGGCAGGATCATCTGCTCCATCTCGAAACTGACAATGGCCGCCGGATCCTCGCCCTCGGAAATCAGCGGGATCTTCATCAGCAGCGGCATCGCGATGTCGGGATGGGTCACGCTCCAAAGCGTCGCCATGCCGCCGCGATGGACGCGCTCACCGATCGTGAAACCGTCGATCACGGCGCCTGAAACCAGCGAAGGCTTGGCCATCGTTCACCTCCCGGCCGGCAGCCGGTCGGCCAGCCAGCGCGGCAGGCCGTTGTCACGGATTCGCGCCGCCGCCCCCTCGACATCGTAGGGCACCCGGCAATAGGTGATGGCCCTGGCCACGGTGTCGAACATCGCAAAGCAGGCCGCCGGATTGCCGTCGCGGGGCTGCCCTACCGAGCCGAGCACGGCCAGCCAGCGCCTGCCGCCAAGCAATTGCACCGGCACATCGGCGGTCGGAACGAAGCTCGTCATTTTTGCGGCCGACGACATCGAATAGAGCGCCGGCTGGTGGATATGGCCACAGAACGTGACGTTCGCGGCGGTGGCCAGAATGCTGCGCGCCGCATCCGATGCATTCTGGACGTAGCGCCATTTCGCCGGATTGCTGGCGTCGGAATGAACGTAGAGTCGATCGTCGTCCTGCAGCTCAAGCGGCAGCTCCGCCAGAAAGCGCCGCTGGGTCGCGCTCAGCCTGCCGCGGGTCCACTCGATCGCGGCCTGGGCCTGGGCATTCATGGATTCCGCCGCGGTACCGATGGCGCTGTCGTGGTTGCCGCGTACCGCCAAGCCTCCACCCTCGACGAGGCCCATCACCGCATCAACCGTCCATTCCGGATCGCCGCCATAGCCGACGTAATCGCCGAGGCAGATGATCCGCTCGGCGCCGCGCGCCCGTGCAACATCAAGGCAGGCGCTGAAGGCCTGCCGGTTGGCATGGATATCCGCAAACAGCGCCAGCTGCACCACTTCCTCCGCAGCCATCCTACCGATCAGGCCGGCGCCGGATTTGACGGACATCAAACAACAAGGCGGCCCAGGCGCGCAATGCTTTGGTGGGATCGGGTTGGCGTGGGCAGAGAGCCAGGTTTTCTTGGCCGCTTATGCCCGCCGCATTGATCAGCGCTTCTGCTGCGCTTCGAGACCGGCGAGCAGCAGTGCCAGCACGGCATCAATCCGCGCGGAGATCTGCGCATCGCGCCACTCTTCGGCGTGGGCGGGATGATGGAAGCGGCTGGTGGCGTCGAACAGGGCCCGCGCCGTGGCCTTGGTGTCGGCGACCTCGAAGGCGCCTTCTTTGACGCCGTCGGACAGGATACCAGCGATCTGGTCGACCAGACCGTCCTTGTGCGCCTTCACCACCTTGCAGGCTTCCTGCGCCAGCGTCAGATAGGTCTCAAACATCTCGGGATCGTCGCTGACCTTCCTGTGCTTGATGGTAATCATCGTGCGAAGCCAACGCTCCAGCCGGGCCGGCGCGGCTTCCGATGAGTCCGCAATCGCCTGCAGCGGCGCATTGACACGGTCGAGCCAGCGTTTCGCCACCGCTTCCCGCAGCGAGGCTTTGCTCGGGAAGTGCCGGTAGACGCTGCCGTGGCTCACATCGAGCGCACGGGCAACGTCGACCACCGTGGCCTTGGCGAGGCCAAAGCGGCGCAGCACGTCCTCGGTAACCTCGAGAATTCGCTCAGGGGTCAGAATCACGGCTTCATTCATATCCGCACCACCTGCTGCTCGTTGCCGGGAACTGGGTAGAAACCGGCCGTCGCCATTCTGCCATGGCAGATCTCGATCGAGGATCCGTCCGTGCCGAGCCTTCGCGAACCAATCGGATGGGTCGTCACGGCCGTCCCTCTTTGATGTTTAATGGCTCAGCTTCGCGGCTTGTGCGGCAAGGTGCCGGGCCACGCGTTCGTTGAGCCAGCGTTGGATTTGGGTGGTCAGATAGATGATTTCGATAGTCATGGCGCAGTCCTCAGTAAGTCCCGGACCCCTGGGCGATCGCCCAACCAACCCGAGTGACGGCCTAACAATGGCGTCCGAGCTGATATAGCATGTCCCGCTGACAGATTTCAATATCTGTCAGTCAATATTTCGTGATGGAGGGAGCTACCTTTTGGGACTTCCCGGGCGCCGGCGTGCGGTCGGGGGTGGATTTGTCTCACCGGCGCTGCTCTGCTAAAGCGCGGCCAGACCGCAAGGGCATTTTCCGGCAAGAACAACCGGTTTGCGCTGAGAAAATGCCCGCCATCAAGAATTTGCGCGTATTCTGACCGCAAGATTACTGCCTTTTGCGGACGACGCGCCTGAGCCAAGAGCAATCGATGATTCCCCGTTACACCCGCCCGGAAATGGCCGCCATCTGGGAGGCCCAGACCCGCTTCAAGATCTGGTTCGAAATCGAGGCGCATGCGGCGGACGCACAGGCCGAACTCGGCGTCATCCCGAAGCAGGCGGCGCAGGCGATCTGGAGCAAGGCCAGAGACGTGATTTTCGATGTAGCGCGGATCGACGAGATCGAGCGCGAGACCAAGCACGACGTCATCGCCTTCACGACCCATCTGGCCGAGATTGTCGGCCCCGAGGCGCGCTTCGTCCATCAGGGCATGACCTCGTCCGACGTCCTCGACACCTGCCTCAACGTGCAACTGGCCCGCGCCGCGGACCTGTTGATATCCGATGTCGACAAGGTTCTGGCGGCGTTGAAGAAGCGTGCCTTCGAGCACAAGATGACCCCGACCATTGGCCGCTCCCATGGCATCCATGCCGAACCGGTGACCTTCGGTCTGAAGCTCGCTTACGCCTATGCGGAATTCGCCCGCGCCCGCGAGCGCCTGACGAGCGCCCGCAAGGAAATCGCGACCTGCGCGATCTCGGGCGCGGTCGGCACCTTCGCGCAGATCGATCCGCGCGTGGAGGCGCACGTCGCCAAGGCAATGGGACTTGTCCCGGAACCGATCTCGACCCAGGTGATCCCGCGCGACCGCCACGCGATGTATTTTGCCACCCTCGGCGTCATCGCCTCCTCGGTCGAGCGGCTTGCCACCGAAATCCGGCATCTGCAGCGCACCGAAGTGCTGGAAGCCGAGGAATTCTTTTCCGAGGGCCAGAAGGGGTCTTCGGCGATGCCGCACAAGCGCAACCCCGTGCTGTCGGAAAACCTCACCGGGCTCGCCCGCATGGTGCGCGCCTATGTGGCACCGGCGATGGAGAATATCGTCTTGTGGCATGAGCGCGATATCTCGCACTCGTCGGCCGAGCGCATGATCGCCCCCGACGCCACGGTGACGCTGGACTTCGCCCTCAACCGCCTGGCGGGCCTGATCGAGAAGCTGCTGATCTATCCCGAAAACATGTTAAAGAACCTGGACCGTCTCGGCGGCCTGGTTCATTCGCAGCGGCTGTTGATCGCGCTGACGCAAAAAGGAGCCAGCCGCGAGGACGCCTACAAATTAGTGCAGCGCAACGCGATGCCGGTGTGGCGCGGCGAAGGCGACTTCCTGACGCTGCTGAAAAAAGACCCCGACGTGAAAAAATATCTCAGCGATGGCGAGATATCCGAGCAGTTCGACCTCGGCTATCACTTCAAGCACGTCGACACCATCTTTCAGCGCGTGTTCGGCGAAACCTAGTTCGCGCCAAACCCGTGGGCCGCCCAGTGTCGGTCCTGAAGACTTTCACCGCGCTGTTGCCGGTTCCCATCGGCGCGTCCAGGCCGCCATCGTGTTGCCGCCTCGCACCGCACAATGGGGCCGTGCAATAACAACTGAATGGTAACCCGGGATCGGCTAGGATAGCAGCGTGGCATCGCCTCCGACGATTCTCGTGTTCGACTCCGGCCTTGGCGGCCTCACGGTGTTGCGTGAAATCGTCGCGGCGCGACCTGACGCGCATTACATTTATGTCGCCGACGACGCGTTCTTTCCCTACGGCCATCATGACGAGCAAGCGATCATCGCGCGGGTAGTGCCGCTGATCGGCGAATTGATCGCAGCCCATGCCCCCGATCTGGTGGTGATCGCCTGCAACACCGCTTCGACCCTGGTGATGCCGCAGCTCCGCGGCGAATATAAAATGACGTTTGTCGGAACCGTGCCCGCCATCAAGCCGGCCTGCGCCAGTTCGAAAAGCAAACTTGTGTCGGTGCTCGGCACCAGGGGCACCGTCCGGCGCGAATACACCCACGCCCTGATCCGCGATTTCGCGCAAGGCTGTGAAGTGACGCTGGTGGGCTCGATGGAGCTCGCCGCGCTGGCGGAAGCGGCTTTGAGCGGCATCGAGGTGACCGATTCCCGGATACTTGCCGAAATCGCGCCGTGTTTTGTCGGAGGCGGCCAAGGCTGTTCGAAGCGCACCGACACCATCGTCCTGGCCTGCACCCATTACCCGCTGCTGATGGACCGGCTGACAGCGCTGGCGCCGTGGCCGGTGGACTGGATCGATCCGGCGCCCGCGATTGCCCGGCGGGTGGCGGATTTGCTGGGGCCCGCCGGCAGCGAGGCCGATCATGCCGGCGCCGAAATGATTTTCACATCCAAGCGGCCTCACAAGCTGAGCCGCGCGTTGATGCCGTTTTTCGGCGGCCGGGTCCCGGCGTGAAACCAACTTGATCTTTTCGGCGCCATGCCGTGCTGCTAGGCTTTCAGCCGGCCACGCTTTCCCCGGCCTGCCCGAGCGGAGCATTTGGATTTGACGGCCGCGACACCTGCTCCGCTCAACCGTCTCCGCCAGCAATGGCGCGAGGGGCGTCCGACATTTGGGGCGATTGCGACCATACCCAGTCTTCAGACCGTGCAGATCATGGCCCGTTCCGGGCTCGACTGGATCATTGTCGATCTCGAGCACGGCCCGATCGACCTTGGTGCCGCGCACGGGATGATCGTGGCGACGCAAGGCACCCCCTGCGTACCCATGGTGCGGATTGCCGCCAACGAGCCCTGGCTCGCCAAGGCGCCGATGGATATCGGTGCCCTGGGAATCAATTTTCCGATGATCTGCAGTCGAGCCGACGCCGAAAAAGCGGTGCGCAGTCTGCGCTATCCGCCGCACGGCGACCGGCTGTGGGGGCCGTTTCATGCCCCGTTTCGCTGGGGCGTCTCGATGCCGGACTATATGGCGACCGCGGACCAGGACATGATCTGCATGATCACCATCGAGCATGTCGAGGCGGTCGAACGCATCGACGAGATCATGGCCGTGCCCGGCATCGACGTCGCTGTGATCGGCCCGGGCGACCTCGCCACCAGCATCGGCAAACGCGGCCGCGCCGATGACCCCGAGGTGGTCGCGCTGATGGCGCGCGCCGAGCAGGGCATCCTCAGGAGCGGCGTGCCGATCGGAGGCGTGGCGCGCACATCGGCACAGGCCAACGAGATGATCGAACGCGGCTATCTGGCGCTGGCGCTCGGCTTCGACTGGTCGCTGTTTGCGCGCGGCATCGCGGCGAGTCTCGAAGGAATCAAGCGCTAAGACGCCAGGCGGCGCCGGGCGCAGGTGCTTTTCCCGTGACCCCGGCGCTGTTAGTCTCGCTGGAGGGAAGACTGGAACTTTCGATGGATGGCAGGCCGCTGCTCAAGGTCGGGCCCGGCGAATTCTGGGAAATCCCGCCCGGCGCGGTTCATGACCTCCATGCCGGCAGCAAGCCATTCAAAATGCTTGGGATTTACACCGTGGCCAAAGCTGGGCCGCTGGCCTTGCCGGAGCCTTGGAGACAACAACCGGCTGGCGTCAGGCCGGCCTGTTCGTGCTAGATCATGAGCCGGCGGACGGGCATCCCGGCGCCGATTGCAGTTGCTGGAACTTGAGTGGAACGATGCGCGGAAAGGTACGAAAAATCTCAGCTCCGCGCCGGCTCGTCGTCGATCTCATGCGGGCATCGATCCGCGTGCCCTTCGTGTCGCTGCGGCGAAACCTCGACATCCATCAATTGCTGGAGGCCCATGAGCTGGCGGCGCAGCCGCCGGGCTGGGCTGCGATCTTCGTCAAGGCGTTCTGCCTGGTGGCGAAAGACCAGCCCGTGCTGCGCACGCTTTACGTCAAATGGCCCTGGCCGCATTTCTATGAATTGCCGCGCAGTGTCGGCATGGTCGCGATCGCCCGGATCGAAGACGGCCAGGATTGCGTTCTGCCGCAAAAGGTCGGTACCGCTGACGAACTGCCACTGACCGAGGTCGATGCGCTGATCCGCCACGCCAAGGACGCGCCGGTTGAACAGGTGCCGGCTTTCAGAAAGATCTTGCGGACGACGCGGCTGCCGCTGCCGCTGCGCCGGCTGTTCTGGGCGGTCGGCCTGAATTTCGGACGCCAGCGCGCCAACTATTTCGGCAGCTTTGGGGTAACTTCGGTTGCCGCCTATGGGGCCGGCGAGCTTCACGCGCTCAGCCCCGGCCCGTTTATCCTGAGCTATGGCGTGGTGGAGCCCGACCGGACTATCGATGTCGTGATCCGCTGGGACCACCGGGTTACCGACGCCGCCTTGATCGCAAAGGCCATGACCCGGCTGGAGCAGGTCCTGAATACCGAGATCGCAGCCGAATTGCGCGCCCAAAGGCAGCAGATGGAGCCCAAGCCAGTCCGGGCGGTCGCCACCTGATCCGCCCGGGACACGGCAGGAACCGGCCGTCGGGCGGGTTCGACCGTAAATTGCGGCCCTTGATTTGACAGGACCGTGGTTTCTCCCTAGAAACCGCCTGCTCGCGGGCCGATTTCGGCCCGCGTTGCGTTTCGCGACCCGTGGCCTGCGCCCTCGAGCTTTGAGGGTTGGCCTGTCGGCTCCGGGAAATTCCCGGCGCACAGGAGGGCGCGTTTCCTCAAACCCAAACTTGCAAAGAGGACGCGATGACAAAGCGCAGTGAGGCGAAATACAAGATCGATCGCCGCATGGGCCAGAATATCTGGGGCCGCCCGAAGAGCCCCGTGAACCGCAGAGAATACGGCCCCGGCCAGCATGGCCAGCGCCGCAAGGGCAAGCTCTCCGACTTCGGCGTGCAGTTGCGCGCCAAGCAGAAGTTGAAGGGCTACTACGCCAACATTTCCGAACGCCAGTTTCACGGCATCTATGTCGAAGCTGGCCGGATGAAGGGCGATACCGGTGAAAACCTGATCGGCCTGCTCGAGCGCCGTCTCGATACCGTGGTCTATCGCGCCAAGTTCGTGGCCACCATGTTCGCCGCGCGGCAGTTCATCAATCACGGCCATGTCAAGGTCAACGGCCGCCGCGTCAACATCTCGAGCTTCAAGGTGAAGGTCGGCGACGTGGTCGAGGTCAAGGAATCCTCCAAACAGCTCACGGTGGTGCTGGAAGCCAGCCAGCTATCGGAGCGCGACGTGCCCGACTTCCTCGAGGTCGATCATGCCAAGATGACGGCGAAATTCACCCGCATCCCGCATCTGTCCGACGTGCCGTTCGCGGTGCAGATGGAGCCGCATCTGATCGTCGAATTCTATTCACGCTGATTTGTCGGCGTCCGAATGAGGTCGAAGGCCCCGGTTTTGCCGGGGCCTTTTTGTTTGCGTAGGATCGCCAGCGACTGCAACGAGAGAGCCTCCGCCATGACCTACACCCCTGCGCCGCGCGATCCGAAAGCGCCAAAGATCCGCATCAATCTGTTGTCGGATACCCAGACCCGCCCGACATCGGGCATGCGCGAGGCGATGGCGCGCGCCGAGGTCGGCGACGAACAGATCGGTGACGATCCGACCGTCAATCTGCTGTGCGAGCGGGTCGCGGACCTGCTCGGCAAAGAGGCCGCGGTGTTCATGCCCTCCGGCACCATGTGCAACGTCGCGGCGACGCTGGTGCATTGCCGGCCCGGCGACGAGATCCTGGCGCATCAGACCGCGCACATCCTGGCCCGCGAAGGCGGCGCACACGCAGCCCTCGGCGGATTCCAGATCACGGCGCTGGCAGGCGCGGACGGACAATTCGCGCCCGAGACGTTTCGCGCCGCACTGCATCCGCGCAGCCGCTACCAGCCGCCGCAGACGGTGGTCAGCGTGGAGCAGACCGCCAATATCGGCGGCGGCACCATCTGGAAGAAGGCCGATCTCGATGCCATCGTGCAGATCGCAAGATCGAACGGTCTGGCCACCCATATGGACGGCGCCCGGCTGTTGAATGCCTGCGTCGCCACCGGCATCGGGGCGCGCGACATGGCGGCGGGATGGGATTCGGCCTGGCTCGACTTTTCAAAGGGACTGGGCGCGCCGATCGGTGCGGTGATCGCCGGTTCGCGTGATTTCATCGACGAGGTCTGGCGCTGGAAGCAACGGCTGGGCGGTGCGATGCGCCAGGCCGGCATTTGTGCCGCAGCCTGAACCTACGCGCTCGACCACCATGTCGACCGGCTGGCGGACGATCACGCCCATGCACGGGCGCTGGCGCGGGGATTGTCGCAAATCGCCGGCATCGAGGTGCAGCAGCCCGAAACCAACCTGGTGTTTTTCAATCCCGACGGTGCCGGCGTCAGCGGCCAGCGCATGGTCGAGGCCCTCGCCCAGCGCGGCGTGCTGCTCGCCATGATGGACGGCCGGATCCGGGCCTGCACCCATCTCGATGTCAGCGCCGCGATGATCGAGGAGACGGTCGAGCTGGTGCGCGAGATTGCGCGCGGCGCGTAAGGCGTCAGTCGGCCCGCGCTTCGTATCTGCGTTCAATATGGAAGGACTTGGCTGTAATCAGCCAAGCGCCTTCGATGCAGTGATACGACAGGTAATCGAGATACAAGACGGTATCGATCCTGACCCGAACCTTCACCACCGCCTGCGTCGATGACGCAAGATCGACCAGCAAGACCTCCTGCTGGCGCGGAGCGTTTTTGGATTTCGGCGATGCTGCGGAGGCGAGCACTTTCCTGTAGTCCGGCGCCGGCAGCAGCCGCAAACCGCCGTCGCGCAATCCGTGCAATTGCGCGCTCGGCGCAAGGACGCGATCGAAGCGCGACACGTCATTATCAAACATCAGCTCGAAGTAGCGCTCAACCGCGCCAAGCAACGACTGGCAGGTGGAAAGCTCGGGCATTGCAAGGGATCCTCGGTGGAGTGGCGAAGCCACAAGATGACACCGGACCTTAGGGCATGTCCTTGCGAATATGCCGTGGTAAACAGATCAGGAGCAATGATAGACCCTTTTTGACTTTCATGGTGCGCTGTTATGCCAAAATCGGACCTCGATACCATCGACAGCCGGATCGTGGCCGCGCTGCAGTCCAATGGACGCCTGAGCAACGTCGAACTGGCGGACAAGGTCGGCTTGTCGCCCTCACCGTGCCTGCGTCGGGTCAAACGTCTGGAGCGCGAAGGCTATATTGAAGGCTACCGCGCGACATTGCGGCGGGAACGCATCGGCCTCGGCTTCTCGGTCTTCGTCGGCGTCAAGATCGACGGACATGCCAATGAACGCGCACTGTCATTCGAGAAAGCCGTCGTCGGGATGCCCGAGGTCGTTGCGTGCCACCTCGTCTCCGGCGAGGCGGATTACTTTCTCGAAATTGTCGTACCGGACCTCGTCGACTATCAGCGTTTTCTGGTCGGCAAGCTGCTCAATCTGCCGATCGTGCGCGAGGTCCGCAGCAACATCGCGATCCAGACGCTGAAGGCCGGGGCGCCATTGCCGCTCGGACACCTCGATGGCGGCGAACGCTCGGTAAAATGACCCTTTGACAGTTATGATTTCGTATCCTATAGGATACATAGTGTTCGAAATTCAGAAGATCGAACAATTCGACCAATGGCTGTCGGGTCTCGCGGATCAAAAGGCCCAGGCCAAGATTGCTTTCCGAATTGAGCGCCTCGGGCTCGGCAATCCCGGTGACGTCAAGCCGGTTGGAGCGGGCATCAGCGAAATGAGAGTGCCCTATGGGCCGGGGTACCGCGTCTACTTCAAGCGAAAACACTGTCGTCCTTCTCTTGTGCGGTGGGGATAAATCCACGCAAGCAAAGGATATCAAAAGGGCCAAAGCTATAGCTGCCGAACTATGAAAGGAAAGCGAATGGTGAAAATTTCAAGATTCGATGCAGCGGATTATCTCAAAACCCCGGAAGCTATCGCCGCTTATCTAACTGAGGCATTCGCAACCGATGACGCCGCCTACATTTGTACCGCTCTTGATACGATTGCCAGAGCGAAGGGAATGACCAATATCGCCAAGGAAACGGGACTCTCTCGAGAGAGTCTGTACAAATCATTCAATGGGTCATCGAAACCCGAGTTTGATACGGTCCGAAAGGTCATCAACTCATTCGGTGTACGGCTTGTTGCTGAGCCGATCGAGAATGAAGCGGTTTAGTCCAACGTCGCCATCTTGCCTCTCGCCATTGCAAGGTTCCGCCAGCCGCTTAGATTCGTCGGCGACCGCGATTTTCACGGTCCAGCAAGGCCTGTTCACCTTGCGGCGATCAATTCTTGACGGCAGAGTCGGTTGCAAGACGTAGCGCCGCCAGCGCCGAGGTAAAGAACATCGTGAACAACATCACCACGACAGTTGCCTCGCGCAAATCCTGCACCCGCCAGACATGATTGGCGGCGTCGGTTACCTCGCCATTTTGGCCCATCACCCAGGGCGTGACATGCGCAAGGCCGGCGCCGAGATAGAACAAAATGGCCGCAAGCCTCAGCATGCGCCCGCCACCAAACGTCGGCGCCGACAGCTCGCGCCGGCTGAGATAGATGGCGAACGCCTGGTAGAACAGCCACGCGGTCAATAGCCAGCCGAGGTAGTTCGACAGCGGAACGCCGAAATCAGCGCCGCCAGCGTGCCAAATCCAGGCTTTGGAGATCGTCGCCTCCGGCGGGTCCATCACCACGTCCCATTGCGCCATCACGAATGCGGCCACCAAGGGCAGCGCGACGATCTCGAATTTTCCCTTCAAACTCCGGTCGATGCCGCCAAGCAAGGTCCCGGCAACGATCCATGAGAAATACCCCATGCCGAACCACAGCGGACCGACGATGATCGGGATGGTTCCGACATGCGCCAGGGTCGATCCAACTTCAAAATGGTAACGGCCGAAGGGAAAGCCGGTGGCGACGCCGATATTCTCCATGGTGAAGGTTACAACGAGGCAGATCGCCGCCAGGGCGGCGGCATTCTTCCAGCCATAATAAAAAGTCGCGTGGGCGCAGGCGGCCGCAATTCCGATCGCCGCCAGCGCCTGGGCAAACGGCGTCGGATCCCACGCGAAGCCGATCACCAGAACGAGATAGATCGCAAATCCGACCCACGCCGCGATTTCAGGCAGCGGCAAGCGATGCCCCACGCCGATTTCCGTTATCTCGTTCGCGGCCATGGCATGCTCACCATCAATTCCCGAGCGCCTGATAGATCAGCGACTTCAGCTCCGTTTGAATTCGTCCGCGCTGCGATGGCGACTGCATCATGCAGATCGCGAACATATCGTCCCGGGGATCAACAAAGAAGAAGGTGCCGGCGACGCCGTCCCAGCGGTATTCGCCTGGCGGCGAGGATGTCTCTGCCAACCGCACGGTGCGCACCGCAAAGCCCAGACCGAACCCGCTGCCGACGCCCGGAAAATAGAGATCGTCGCGCGCGATATTTCCGGTTGAGCCGATATGGTCCGAGGTCATCAGCGCGACCGTCTCGGGTTTGAGGTAACGCCTGCCGTCCAACGTACCGCCGTTCAGCAGCATTTGCAAAAATCGTGCGTAGTCGCCGATCGTTCCCACCATGCCTGCCCCGCCGGACTCCCAGCGCCGCGGCAGCATCGGATCCCTGATCCCTGCGATGGGGCTGCCAAAGCCGTCCGCCGGCATCGGTTCGGCGATCAGCGGCCGCTTCATGGCATCCGCGAGATAAAACGCGGTATCGGCCATTCCCAAGGGATCGAGCAGCCGCTGCTTTTCGAATCCGAACAAGGACCCTCCCGATACCAGCTCGATGACGCGGCCGAGCACGTCGGTGGAATGGCCGTAGTCCCACAGCGTTCCCGGCTGCTCGGCCAGCGGCAGTTTGGCGATGCGCTCGGCAAATTGGGCGTTGTCGAAATCGCCTTCGAACAGACCGGAACTGGCATAGAGTTTTCGTACCGCGCTGTCGCCGTAGAAGCCGTAAGTGAGGCCCGAGGTATGGCGCAGCAGGTCCTCGATGGTGATCGGGCGCTGCAGCGCATCGAGCCGCAGCACCGGAAGCTGCTTGTCGTCTCGCGTCTCGACTCCGACTTTCACATCGGCAAAGGCGGGGATGTATTTTGCAACGGGATCCTCGAGCGACAGCCTGCCGTCCTCGACCAGCATCATGGCGGCGACGCTGGTGATCGGCTTGGACATCGAATACAGACGAAAGATGCTGTCCGCGGTCATCGGCAGCTGGCTGCTGACGTCGCGCTGGCCAAGGCTTTCGAAATAGACGGGGTGGCCGTGCTGCTGGATCAGGAGGATGGCGCCGGGGATCTTGCCGGTCGCAATCTCCTTTCGGAGATAATCGCCGGCCTGTTGCAGCCGCTGCTGCGAAAAGCCGCTCGCCGCTCGCGGCGGCGTCTCGGCGCGGTTGGGGTTCGGCCGCCCCACCGCGACCGCGACGATCAGAAGGCCCGCCGCCGCTAGGCAACGCCGGCGGCTGCAGCCGTCAGTTCTCCATCGCCTCATAGATCAGCTTCTTCACCGCCGGCTGGATGATCTGGCGCTGTGACGGCGTCTCCTCCAGCAACACGAAAAACATGTCCTGCTTGCGGTCGATCACGAGATAGCAGCCGCTGGCGCCATCCCATTTCAGTTCACCGAGCGAGCCTGCCGGCGGCGGCTTGGCGTTGCCGGGGTCGGTGCGCACCCCGAAACCGAGCCCGAAGCCGAAGCCGTCGCCGGGGAAATAAAGATAATCGCGGCCGACGCCCGAACCGGGGCCGATATGGTCCGAGGCCATCAATTCGAACGTTTTGGGACTGAGATATTGCTTGCCATCGAATTTGCCGCCGTCGAGCACCATCTGGGAAAAGCGCGCAAGGTCCGACATCGTCGAGAACATTCCGCCGCCGCCGGACTCCCACTTCTTCGGAATGTCCACCCTGGCTTCGAAACCGACCCGGAAATTGCTGTCGTTCGGCATCGGCCTGGCAATCAGCTTGAGCTTGTCCGGATCGGTGACATAAAAGCCGGTGCTGGTCATGCCGAGCGGGTCGAGCAGCTTTTGCTTTTCGATCCCCAACAGGGATTTTCCCGACACCAGCTCCATGATCCGTCCTAGGATGTCGGTGGAGTGGCCGTATTGCCAGAGCGTTCCGGGCTGGTCGGACAGCGGCAGCCTCGCGATCCGCTCGGCGAATTCGGCATTGTCGAAATCGCCCCCATAGATATCAGCGGCGGCATAAGCCTTGCGAACCAAGCTATCGCCGTAGAAGCCGTAGGTGATGCCCGAAGTCTGGCGCATCAGATCCAGGATGGTTATCGGCCGGTTCGGCGGCACCAGTTCAAGCGTCTTGGTGCCGTCCTCGGCTTTCTTCTCGACGCCGACTTTGACGTTGGCGAAGGATGGAAGGTATTTGGCGACGGGATCGTCGAGCTTGATCTTGCCCTCCTCGATCAACTGCATCGCCACCACGCTGGTGATCGGCTTGGTCAACGAAAACAACTGGAAGAGGGTGTCATCGCTCATCGGCGCCTTGGTCGCGACATCCCGCACGCCGAAGAATTCATGGTAGATCGGCGTGCCGTGCTGCTGAATCAGGAGAATGGCGCCGGGAATCTTGCCGTTCGCAACCTGGTCGCGAAGGTAGTCGCCGACGCGTTCGAGTTTTTGCAGATTGAAATGAGCGCCGGCGGGAATATCGAAGGTGCCTTCCGCGCTTACCGAAGGCGCCGCCGCGACCGCGAGCAATGCGCCTGAGATCAGCGACCGCAACGGGTGCCGTGAATTCATTGCCATCCTCCCGGGATTTCTGCCGCGCAGTGTAGCGGCCGGCTCAGTCGGCACAAGGGCTGCCCACTGAAGCCAACGGCCGCAGATGCGATGCGGCGCCGTCCTCGGAGAAGCAGCAGAAGATGACTAGTCTGACCAGCGGCGCCGCAGTCAGCGCCGCCACGGTCGTCGCGACCGCGATCCGCGCCGCGCGATCGGCCGGAAAGCCATAGACCCCGGTGGAAATCGCGGGAAAGGCCATCGAGGCAAGGCCATGGGCCTGGCCGAGCTCGATGGCACGGCGATAGCACGATGCCAGCGCGAAATCTTCGCCATGGCCGCCGCCACGCCAGACCGGGCCGACGGCATGAATCACATGCCGTGCCGGCAGCCGATACGCCAGCGTCATCTTGGCGCCGCCGGTCTCGCAGCCCTGCAGCGTGCGGCATTCGGCCAACAGTTCAGGCCCTGCCGCGCGATGGATAGCGCCATCGACGCCGCCACCGCCGAGCAGTGAAACATTGGCGGCGTTGACGATGGCATCGACGCGGAGCGTCGTGATATCGGCGACGATGACTTCCAGTCGCGCCGCGCCGAACTGGCGCGCCGCCGAGCTCAGGCGGAAGCGGCGGCGCTGACCGTGACACCCTTGTCGGCCAGCAGCTGCTGCAGCTCGCCGGCTTGGAACATCTCGCGGATGATGTCGCAGCCGCCGACGAATTCGCCCTTGACGTAAAGCTGCGGAATGGTCGGCCAGTTGGAATAGGTCTTGATGCCGTTGCGCAGATCGGCGGATTCCAGAACGTTCAGCCCCTTATAGCCGACCCCGACGTGGTCGAGGATCTGCACCACCTGGCCGGAAAAGCCGCACTGCGGAAACTGCGGCGTGCCCTTCATGAACAGCACGACGTCGTTCGACTTCACTTCATTGTCGATAAATTGTTCGATGCTCATATTCGCGTCCTTTTGAGGCATAACCCGCGGGCCGGCGTTTTGCCCGCGACACCCGTCACATCCACATATGTACCCCAAACCGTTGTGCATCCAAAGTAAAATGGCGAAGAGCTGGCATGCGCATCCTGGTCCCTTGGTGGGTCCCGCGCGCAGGCCGGACGCCCGCGGCCGCCGCCTGCATAGTACCCCCGTAGCTTCGGTCACCGCCCTGGGAGGCTTTTATCCCGGACGGAAGCCCCTATCTAGGACAGGCGCTTCCCGAGGGAACCCGTCCGCCACGGCGACGTTCTCTTCCGAACCGGAGACTATCGTGACGAAACCAGCATCCGCTGCGGCCACGTTCGCCGCCCCTTGCCCGTCATTATTTTCCGATTCCGGCAGCCGGGCCCAGGATTTGGTCGAAGCCTTCCTGAGCGTGCGCGACGAGACCGAGCGGCGCGCCGCCCCCCTGACACCCGAGGATCAGGTGATCCAGTCGATGCCGGACGCGAGCCCGGCTAAATGGCACCGTGCCCATACCACCTGGTTTTTCGAGCAATTCCTGCTCGGCGAGCACTGCAGGGGATACCGCCCCTTCCACCCGGATTACGCCTTCCTGTTCAATTCCTATTATGTCAGCGCCGGCCCGCGACACGCCCGCCACCAGCGCGGCCATCTGACCCGTCCCGGCGCCGACGAAATCACGGCCTACCGTCGCCATGTCGACGCGGCGATGGTGAAATTCCTGTCAGAAGCTGGCGACGAGGCGCTGGCGGCGATCGCGCCGCTCGTGGAAGTCGGCCTCAATCACGAACAGCAGCATCAGGAATTGATGTTGACCGACATCCTGCACGCCTTCGCGCAAAATCCGATTCCGCCGGCCTACGACCCGCTCTGGCGCTTTCCGACCCCGAGCCGCGACGGCGAGCCATGGGTTACGCTCAGCGAGGGCATTCACAGCGTCGGGCACGCCGAGGGCGGCTTTCATTTCGACAATGAACGGCCCGCGCACCGCGCTTTGGTGGGGCCGGTCAGGCTGGGCCGCAACCTCGTGACCAATGCCGAATGGCTGGCGTTCATGGCCGATGGCGGCTACGCGACCGCTACGCTCTGGCTGATGGATGGCTTTGCCGCGGTGGGCCAGGAACAGTGGCAGGCGCCCGGCCACTGGCGCCTGATCGACGGCGAATGGCAGGTCATGACCTTGGGCGGACTGCGACCGGTTGTGCCGACCGCACCGGTCTGCCATGTCAGCTATTATGAAGCCGACGCGTTCGCACGCTGGAGCGGCAAGCATTTGCCGACCGAGATGGAATGGGAAGTCGCCGCCCGCGCCGGCCATCTCAACGATGCGTTCGGCCTGGTGTGGCAGTGGACCCGCAGCGCCTACGCCCCCTATCCGGGCTACCAGCCCGTCGCAGGCGCGCTCGGCGAATACAATGGCAAGTTCATGGTCAACCAACTGGTGCTGCGCGGCTCCTCGCTTGCAACCCCTGGCGGACACAGCCGTATCACCTATCGCAACTTCTTCTATCCGCACCATCGCTGGCAATTCACCGGGCTGCGCCTCGCCGATTACGTCACCTGATTATTTGAGATTCAACCGCGCCGCGACGCGCGTTCTGGAGAGTATCATGAATGTTCACGCCGCAGCCCTGTCCGATGCGCACCTGCCCGACCCACAAACCACCGCTTTTGCCCGCGAAGCGCTCGACGAATTGTCGCAGCATCCCAAGCGGCTGTCGCCGAAATATTTCTATGACGCCACCGGGTCGGAGCTGTTCGAAGCGATCACGCGGCTGCCTGAATACTACCCGACCCGGACCGAGCTCGGGATCCTGCGCGACCGCGCCGGCGAGATATCGGCCATCATTCCTGATGACGCCGCGCTGGTCGAATTCGGTGCCGGCGCGACCACCAAGGTCCGGCTGTTATTGAATGAATGTGCGTTCGGCGCCTACGTTCCGGTGGATATTTCCGGCGACTTCCTGCACGGGCAGGCCGACGCCTTGCGCAAGGATTTCCCGGGCCTCGACGTCTATCCGGTGGCGGCGGATTTCACCGCGCCGTTCGCATTGCCGGGCGCCATTGCGGATATGCCGAAGGTCGGTTTCTTTCCGGGTTCGACGATCGGAAATTTCGAACCGCATGAAGCCTGCAGCTTCCTGCGCAGCGCCCGCGAAATTCTCGGCAAGGCCGCGCAAATGATCATCGGCGTCGATCTCGAAAAGGATGAACGCCTGCTGTACGACGCGTATAACGATGCCGCCGGCGTCACCGCGCGTTTCAATCTCAATGTCCTAGCGCGCATCAACCGCGAACTCGGCGGCAATTTCGACCTCTCGGCATTCACCCACCGGGCGATCTACAACCGCGCGCGCCACCGCATCGAGATGCACCTGATCAGCAAGAAATCACAGATCGTGCGCATGCTCGGCACCAGCTTTTCGTTCCGCGCCGGTGAAAGCATCCATACCGAGAGCAGCTACAAATACAGCCTGGAGCGCTTCACTGCGCTGGCGCGCGACTCGGGCTGGACGCCGCGCCACGCCTGGACCGACGCGGCCGGCATGTTCTCGGTTCACGCGCTGGTGGCTTCGGACTGAGACTGCTCAGACCGGGCCGCGACCGCATCGGATCTCAGCGAGATCGATTCCCATGTTGCCACCCCGATCAGGATCGCGGTGGTCAGGATCGACAGCAATAGCGGCGACAGTGCGCCGGCAAACCAGGCGAGCAGGGCGAGCGCCACGATGCCTGCCCCGTGCGACAGTTGCAGCCACCCCCGGATCGCGTGCTTGAACAGAATGGTGCCGATCAGAAACAGCAACGGTCCGCCGATGGCGCTCAGTACTGTCCTGAGGTCGGAATCGCCGCCGGGATGCGTCAGCACGAGTTCATCGGCCACCGCCGAGACGATGATGCCGGCCACGATCGGCATATGCAGATAGGTATAGGCCAGCCGCGCCAGCCGCCCCGGCTCGCTGGAGCTTGAAATCTGCTCGGATCCCGCCTCGGCGCCGCGGTGGAAATAGATCCACCACATCGCGATACTGCCGACAAAGGCCGAGCCGAATCCGGCCACGGTCCCGGCCGTCCAGGCCAGATCGGCAAATGTCGCGCCGGTGACGACGATGGATTCGCCCAGCGCAATAATGATGAAGCCGGCGCAACGCTCCGCCATATGGCCGCCTTCGACGGCCCAGTCCTCGATCGAGGATGCGCCGTATTTCGGCACCCAGAAACGCACCGCCGGCGACAGATATTCGACGGCCAGCGCCACCGCCCACAGCAACAGGCGCGACGGACCTTCCGCAAGGCCGCCCCAGATCCAGAACACCGCCGAGGCGGACAGCCAGATCAGGATCCGGATCGCATTCATCCGGATCGAAGGCCGGCTCGGCGGGATCGACGCCAGCAAAAAGACGGTGCGGCCGACCTGCATCGCGGCATAGGCCAGCGCGAACCAGAGTCCTCGCTCTTCGAAGGCCTTCGGAATCGAGGTGGAGAGCACCAGCCCGCCGAGCATCAACAGGAACAGCAGCACCCGGACCGGGGTCAGTTCGGGGTTGAGCCAATTGGTGATCCAGGCGGTGTAGACCCAAACCCACCACACGCCGAGGAACAACATCGTCGTCTGCAGTGCGCCTAATGGCGTGAAGCGGCCGAGCAAGGTGTGCGATATCTGGGTGACCGCAAAAACGAACACCAGGTCGAAAAACAGCTCGGCGTAGGTGACGCGGTTATGCTGGTGCGGCACGTATTGCCGGAACAGGGCACCGCGTCGATCGTCCCCCGCCATGGCCATCGATCCCCCGCGCGCGCCGGATAGATCAGCCTTCCGGCACCCCGGTCTGCAGCGCCAGCGCGTGTAGCACGCCGCCCATCTGGCCCTGAAGCGATTGATAGACGATCTGGTGCTGCTGGACGCGGGATTTACCGCGGAACGACGCCGAAATCACCGTCGCAGCGTAGTGATCGCCGTCACCGGCCAGATCGCGGATCGTCACCTCGGCGTCGGGAATCGCGGCCTTGATCATCGATTCGATATCGCGGGCGTCCATCGGCATCCAACAGGTCTCCCATCCGGGTTCGATTCGCGGCCGGCCAGGTCGCAGGCCTAGCCAGAACCTAGCGTGGACGCCCTTCTACGTCACCCTTTGTCGCACTATATTCCCGATCCCATCCTTGCAAAGCCGCTGGATCGCACCCTCCGATCACAACGGGCTGACCGAAAAGGCTGAAGACCATGAAACTCCCAGGCCCCGACCACCCCATCACCATCACGCCCAACCCGAAGCGGATCCGCGTCTCCGCCGCCGGCGTCGTGATCGCCGAAACCACCCATGCCCTGACCCTGAAGGAAGCGAGCTATCCGTCGGTGCAGTATGTGCCGCGCAACGACACCAATCTGACGCTGCTGGCGCGCACCGACCGGGTGACGCACTGCCCCTACAAGGGGGATGCGAATTATTTCAGCATCGTGACCGACGGCAAGACCATCGAAAATTCGATCTGGACCTATGAAAAGCCGTTCCCGGCGATGGCCGAAATATCCGGCCATCTGGCGTTCTATCCGGACAAGGTCACGATCGAGGAGCTGGCGTAGGCTCTGGACGCCCTACGTGCTGCCCGAGCCTAGCCGCCCGAAGGACGGCGTCGCTTCCGCTCGCCTATGTCCCGGCCGCCCGCGTCTTGCTTGTTGCTATGCCGGATGCCCGGCCACAGGTTCGGGCATAACGAACTCGGATCTGCACCCTCAAACCCTGACGACCGCCTACACCTTGAAGATCGTGAGCCCCAGGATCAGAAGCACCAGGAAGATCACCACGAAGACATAGAACAGAAAGCGGGCGACATCCGCGGATGCCGCCGAAATCCCGGTAAAACCGAGCAGACCGGCCACGATCGACACCACAAGGAAGATCAGCGCCCATTTCAGAATTGTCATCGCCCACTCCTCCAGCCTCACATTTTCGAGATCGCCGGTCTAACTTCGAACGGCTGCACTGGTTCCGTTGTAGGATCGGACCCGAGGGAGCGTTTGGCTCCGCAGTCCGGTGGCTGTCCCCCGATCCGTCCCCCATTTGGGGCCTTGCCTTGATCGGGTTCGCCACGGCAATTTTGGCATTGACCACCCTGCGGGGGAGCGCATGACGTCAATCTCCGATACAGCTGTTTCAGCGCCGGCTCGGGCGGCACCCAAAGCCAGGGTGCGCAACGTAGCGCTCGATCGCGCCCGCACCTTCCTGACGCTGATCGTTCTCGTCCATCACTCGGTCATCCCCTATACCTATTTCGGTCACACCGATCCCAAGTCATGGATCGGCTTCGACGCCATCGTGCTGGCCACCGACAGTTTCTTCATGGCGATGTTCTTTTTCCTCTCCGGCCTGTTCGCGTGGCCGGGCGTCGCCAAGAAGGGACCGGCGAACTATTTGCGCGATCGCCTGACCAGGCTTGGCGTGCCGTTCGTGATCTGCGCGTTCACGATCATTCCGATCGCCTATTACGCCATCTCGCTGCGCGAGCATCCCGAGATCGGCTTCGCTGAGTTCTGGTGGAGGACGATTACCAAAGGTCCCTGGCCGAGCGGACCGATCTGGTTCCTTTGGGTCCTGTTCGGCTTCGACCTCGTCGCATGCCTCCTGTTTCGGCTGTCCCCCAACCTGCTCGAGCCGATCAATCGGCTGTCGCTGCGCGGTCGCCGTCGGCCCGCAGAATTTTTCGCGGTCATGTTTGCCGTCACCGCGGCGCTCTACATTCCCGGGCGAATTCACTTCGGAGCCGGCGCCTGGTTCGAGTTCGGGCCTTTCTCGGTCCAGCATGGCCGCGTGCTACTCTACGCGACCTATTTCTTTTTTGGCGCCGGCATCGGCGCCCTGAATATGGATCGCGGGCTGCTGGCACCGGATGGCCGGATGGCGAAGGTCACCTGGGATTGGATGGTCCTGGCGTTCGTTCCGTATTGCCTGATGTGGGGGCTGATCTACATCAAGCGTGAAATTCTGGGGAATCCGGAGCTATTGCCGGACTGGTATGAGGGGATTTATGGCTTCTGCTTCGCCGCCTTCAGCGTGGCCATCCTGTTTTTGATCCTGGCCTATTTCCTGAGATACAAGCATTCGGGCTGGAGCCTGCTCGATCCGATGCAGGCCGATGCCTACGGCATGTTCCTGGTGCACTACCCGATTGTACTCTGGCTGCAATACTGGCTGTACGATTTCGATCTGCCCGCCATCGTCAAGGTTGTGATCGTATTCGTGCTGACGGTGCTGTTGAGCTGGGCCGCAACAGCGGCGCTGCGCCGGATTCCCGGCGCGAGCCGGGTGCTGTAGCACTGCGCCTAGGCCGCGCCGCCCATATAGGCCGGAAACCAGCTTTCGAATCCGTCCCTGAGCGACGTCAGCGAAACCGGCGTTTCGCCGGCAATGGCGATGGCGTCGCCGCCAGAGGTGCCGATCCGCGCGCAGGGCACGCCGGCGCCCTTCATCTTGGCCAGCACCAGGCCGGCCTGCTCGGCTGGTACCGTCACGATATAGCGCGCCTGATCTTCGCCGAACCAATACGCGTGCGGGACAATCGCTTCCGGCGCCGCCAGCAGCCGCGCGCCGATCCCGCCTGAGATGGCCATCTCCGCCAGCGCAATCAGAAGGCCGCCGTCGGAGACGTCGTGCGCTGAAGTCGCCGTGCCGGCGCGGATCATGCCGCGCACCACGTCGCCGTTGCGTTTTTCAGCCACCAGATCGACCGGGGGCGGCGCGCCCTCTTCGCGACCGCAGATATCGCGCAAATAGACCGACTGGCCAAGCCAGCCATGGGTCTCGCCGATCAGCAGGATCGCCTCGTCCTCGGCCTTGAACGCTGGGGTCGCGGATTTGGTAAAATCGTCGAGCAATCCGACGCCACCGATCGACGGCGTCGGCAGGATGCCGCGTCCGTTGGTCTCGTTGTAGAGCGAGACGTTGCCCGAAACGACGGGGAAGTCGAGCGCGCGGCAGGCCTCCGAGATGCCCTTCAGGCAGCCGACGAACTGGCCCATGATCTCCGGCCGTTCCGGATTGCCGAAATTGAGATTATCGGTGATCGCCAGCGGCCGGCCGCCGACCGCCGTGATATTGCGCCAGGCCTCGGCCACCGCCTGCATGCCGCCCTGGTAGGGATCGGCCTCGCAATAACGCGGCGTGACGTCCACCGTCAACGCCAGCCCCTTCGGCCCGTCCTGCACCCGCACCACGGCGGCGTCGCCGCCCGGACGCTGCACCGTGTTGCCGAGAATGACGTGATCATATTGTTCCCACACCCAGCGCTTCGAGCCAAGCTCGGGCGTGGCGATCAGTTTTTCCAATGCCGGCATGAGGCCGATGGCCGGCTTCACCTCGCGGGCATGGATCACCGGCAGCAGCGGCGAGGCCACATGCGGCCGGTCGTACAATGGCGCTTCGTCGCCGAGCTCCTTGATCGGCAGATCGGCCATCACCTTGCCGCCATGCTTGACCACGAAGCGCCTGCTCGGCGTGGTGTGACCGACCACGGCGAAATCCAGTCCCCATTTTTTGAAAATCGCCTCGGCCTGCGCTTCCTTTTCGGGCTTCAGCACCATCAGCATGCGCTCCTGGCTTTCGGAGAGCATCATCTCGTAGGCGCTCATGCCGGTTTCCCGGGTCGGCACCGCATCAAGATCGAGATCGACGCCGAGATCGCCCTTGGCGCCCATCTCCACCGCCGAGCAGGTCAGGCCCGCCGCCCCCATGTCCTGGATCGCGATCACGCAGTCGGCCTGCATGATTTCGAGGCAGGCTTCCAGCAGCAGTTTCTCCGCAAAGGGATCGCCGACCTGCACGGTCGGACGCTTCTCGGCGGAATCATCGTCGAATTCGGCCGATGCCATCGAGGCGCCGTGTATGCCGTCGCGGCCGGTCTTGGAGCCGAGATAGACGATCGGCATGTTCACGCCAGAGGCCGCCGCGTAGAAAATCTTGTCGGTATCGGCAAGGCCGACCGCCATCGCATTGACCAGGATGTTGCCGTCATAGCGGGTGTGGAAACGCACCTGCCCGCCGACCGTCGGCACCCCGAATGAATTGCCGTAGCCGCCGACACCGGCGACCACGCCCGACACCAGGTGCCGGGTCCTGGGGTGCTCCGGCGCGCCGAAACTCAACGCGTTGAGACAGGCGATCGGGCGTGCGCCCATGGTGAAGACATCGCGCAAGATGCCGCCGACGCCGGTGGTGGCGCCCTGATAGGGCTCGATGTAGCTCGGATGGTTGTGGCTCTCCATCTTGAACACCACCGCCTGCCCGTCGCCGATGTCGATCACGCCGGCGTTCTCGCCGGGCCCCTGGATCACCCACGGCGCCTTGGTCGGCAGGCCCTTCAGATGCAGCCGCGACGACTTGTACGAGCAATGCTCGTTCCACATCGCCGAGAAGATCCCGAGTTCGGTGAAACTCGGCTCCCGGCCGATCAGCTTGAGAATGCGCTCATACTCGTCCGGCTTGAGGCCGTGGCTGGCGACGATTTCGGGGGTAATCTGCGGCGGCTGGTTCATGAGGCTTCTTGTGCGATGGCTGTCCCTTATTAGGGAGATCGGAAGCGGTGGAAAAGGCCTTTTAGGACGCAATTTCCTGCTGTCCATAGCTTTGCGGAGGTGAGCTGTAGGATGCGGGTTTGCGCATCGCGCTGGAAACGGATTTAAGGACTGGAACGCACAAAGGAAGGCCAAATCGCGTGGACGACCTGACCAAAACCGCATTCCTCAACCGCCCCGACCTGCATGTCGGAACCGAGGGCGAATTCAAGGGCTGGCGAACCTGGAGCCGTGACAATTTCGAGACCAACAACGGGCCGTTCTGGCACCGGATCGAGGAAGACGGCCAGATCCGTTGCGCCTTCCGGGTCGAGAACAAGCATCTCAACGGCGCCGGCAATGTCCATGGCGGCGCCTTCATGGCGTTCGCGGACTATTGCCTGTTCGCCATCGCGGCCCCGGTCCTGGACGGACCGGCCGTGACCGTGTCGTTCGGCTGCGAATTCCTCGACGCCGCGCGCGAGGGCGAACTGGTGGAGGGGACCGGCGAAATCACCCGCGCCGGCGGCTCGATGATCTTTCTGCGCGGCCTGCTGAAATCCGGCGCGCGCCCGCTGTTCAGCTTTTCCGGCTCCATCAAGCGGGTGAAGCGTCGGACGCCTGCTGAGAATGGCGCAGGCGCAACATAGGGCCCCCGCCTACGCCGCGCGCTCCAGATGCGCCACCAGGCCGGCGAACAGGCCGCGGCCGTCGGTGCAGCCCATGATGTCTTCGACGTGGTTTTCCGGATGCGGCATCATGCCGAGCACGTTGCCGCGTTCGTTGACGAGCCCGGCGATCGACTGCGCGGCGCCGTTGATGTTGGAGCGCTCATCGACCGCGCCCTCGGCGGAGCAGTAGCGGTACAGCACCCGCCCCTCGCCCTCGAGCCGCTTCAAGGTCTCCTCGTCGGCCTCGTAATTGCCCTCGCCGTGGGCGACCGGCACCCGGATGACCTGTCCGGCATTGTAGCCCCGGGTGAACGGCGTGTCGGAGCGTTCGACCCGCAGATGCACGTCACGGCAGATGAATTTCAGCCGCGCATTGCGCATCAGGACCCCCGGCAACAGCCCGGACTCGCACAGGATCTGAAACCCGTTGCAGACCCCGAGCACCAGGCCGCCGGTGGCGGCAAAACTGCGGACCGCATCCATGACCGGCGCGCGCGCGGCGATGGCGCCGCAGCGCAGGTAGTCGCCGTAGGAAAATCCACCGGGCACCACCACGAGATCGGTGCCGGCCGGCAGCGAGGTTTCGGCATGCCAGACCATCGCGGGCGCCTGGCCTGACGCAAGCCGCAGCGCCCGCGCCATGTCACGCTCGCGATTGATTCCGGGGAAGACGAGGATGGCGGATTTCATATCGGGTTCGGCGCTTCGCTCAGTTCGAGCCGTCGCTCGATCCTCTCAAGATGCACGTCATGACGACCCAAAATCCCGTAGATGTCATGGACGTCCTGCTGCAGCGAGATCATATGACCTCCAAGCGCATTCGACTCAGTCTTGACATCACCAATACCACTCTTCACGTCGCCAACGTCGCGTTGAAGAGCTTTCAGAACATCAAAGATCAACTCATTGCTGACTTCGGCCATCTCCTGATCCTCAGCCGTTAACCTCGATGGCATAATTCTCGATCACGGTGTTCGCCAGGAGCTTGTCGGCGGCATCCTTCAGCGCCGCTTCGGCGCCTGCCTTGTCGGAGCCCGACAGTTCGATGTCGAACACCTTGCCCTGGCGCACGCTGGCGACGCCGGCGACGCCGAGCGATTTCAGCGCGCCTTCGATGGCCTTGCCCTGCGGATCGAGAATGCCCGACTTCAGCGTAACGGTGACGCGCGCTTTCACTGAAAACCTCAGCTCTTGACCAGAACCGGGCCGGAGCCGGCGGGACGCTCGTTCTCCATCAGGATGCCGAGCCGCCGGGCGACCTCGGTATAGGCCTCCAGCAGGCCGCCGAGATCCCTGCGAAAGCGGTCCTTGTCGAGTTTCTCGTTCGATTTGATGTCCCACAGCCGGCAGGAATCCGGCGAGATCTCGTCGGCGACGATGATTCGCATCATCTCGTTTTCGAACAACCGGCCGCATTCCATCTTGAAATCGACCAGACGGATGCCGATCCCGAGAAACAGCCCGGTGAGGAAGTCGTTGACGCGGATCGCCAGCGCCATGATGTCGTCGATTTCCTGCGGCGTCGCCCAGCCGAACGCGGTGATATGCTCCTCGGAGACCATGGGGTCGTTGAGCTGGTCGTTCTTGTAGTAGAATTCGATGATCGAGCGTGGCAGCTGGGTACCTTCCTCGATACCGAGGCGCTGCGACAGCGATCCCGCCGCCACGTTCCGCACCACCACCTCCAGCGGCACGATCTCGACCTCGCGAATCAGCTGCTCGCGCATGTTGAGGCGGCGGATGAAATGGGTGGGCACCCCGATGTCGTTGAGGTGCTGAAACAGGTACTCCGAAATCCGGTTGTTGAGGACGCCCTTGCCCTCGATGATCTGGTGTTTCTTGGCATTGAACGCAGTCGCGTCGTCCTTGAAGTGCTGGATCAGGGTTCCCGGCTCCGGTCCCTCGTAAAGGACCTTGGCCTTGCCTTCATAAATGCGGCGTCGACGGCTCATTGGGATGTACCGTGTGTTGTTGAAATCCATGAATTTGGTGTGCTCCGAATGACAAGAATGCGACCCACGACGGAGCTGCCGTGAAGGCCAGGAACGGGAAACAGAACGAGAACCGGGCCTGATTCCAGCCTAACCGATTGGTCTACCCAGCACAATCGATCCGGTCCCCTGGCGCCAAGTTTTACCGCTTTGCCTTCCCGCATGGCGCGGTTGTTTTAACGATTAGCCCGATTTATCTAGGTATCGCGGCCAGTTGCCGCAACGGCTGCTTTCCGCCCTCCGGCATCGTGAATGGAACCCCAACGCCATGACCACATTCGACAAGCGCGAGGAAGCTTTCGAGCGCCAGTTCGCGCACGACGAGGAGTTGAAATTCAAGGCCGAAGCGCGCCGCAACAGGCTGCTGGGCTTGTGGGCGGCGGAGAAGCTCGGCATTTCCGGCGACGCCGCCGACGCCTATGCGAAACAGGTGGTCGCCGCCGATTTCGAGGCAGCAGGCGGCGGCGCGGCCCACAAGGTGACCGGTGACCTCGCGGCCAGGGGCGTGACCATCCCGGAAGCGCAGCTTCGCGCCAAGATGGACGAGTTTTTGGCGCAGGCGATCGCGCAGGTGAAGAAAGGCGAGTAGCAAAGAGGGCGAATGGCGAATAGTGCCCGCAACCTGCTCGCTATTCACTATTCGCTACTCCCTATTCGCTACTCGCCATCTCTCACCCCTCCTTGAAGCCGTATTCCGGCACGTTGCCGCTGGCCTCGTAATATTTGTACGGCAGGAATTTGCCCGACATCGTGATCTTGACCCGGTCGCCTTTGGGATTGGGCAGCCGTTCCATCACCATGTCGAAATCGATCGCCGACATGATGCCGTCGCCATATTCCTCCTCGATCAGCGCCTTCCAGGCCGGACCGTTGACCATCACCAGTTCGTAAAAGCGATAGATCAGGGGATCGGTCGGCGGCATCGCCATGCCGCGCATCGGCACCTCGTTGAGCATCGCGGTTTCGGATGTGGACAGCCCGAACAGCTCGCCGGCATTGGCGGCTTGCGGTTTTGTCAGTTTCATCTGGCCGAGGATGGCGCCGACGATCAGGACTTCGGAGTAGCCGCCGATCTTTTGGCAGATATGTTTCCAGCTCCAGCCCTTCTCGCGCTTGATGTCGAGCAGCTTTTCGGTGAGGTCGGATCGTTTCATGGCTCGTCTCCCTTTCACTCGTCATGCCCGGCTGATCCCGGGCATCGACGTCTCTCTGGCCCTACGCAGACGTGGATGGCCGGGACAGGCCCGGCCATGACGCCTGTCTTGATTCCTGCTGCGATGCGCCGGACACCGACGCGATCACCAGTTCGGACTTGCCGATTCTGACCACCGGCACATGGCGCGGATCGTGGCCGGGGTTGTCGGCCGCGAAAGTCCTGCTGCGGCTGACCAGGAAATCGACGATGTGATTCCGCACCGCGTAGTAATAGGGATGCCGGTGCAGGTCGGTGCGGCCGCGGTCCATCGGCAGCGGGTTTTCCACGATCTCGGCCAGCACCGCGCCGGGTCCGTTGGTCATCAGGAAAATCCTGTCGGCCAGATAGATCGCCTCGTCGACGTCGTGGGTGATCATGAAGGCGGTTTGCCCGGTCTCGAGACAGATACGGCGGACCTCGTCCTGCAGCGTGCCGCGGGTCAGCGCGTCGAGCGCCGAGAACGGCTCGTCCATCAGCATGATCTTGGGCGAGATGCTGAGCGCGCGCGCGATGCCGACGCGCTGCTTCATGCCGCCGGAGAGTTCCGACGGATGCTTGTGCTCGGCGCCGGTCAGCCCGACCAGGTCGATGAAGGTTTGCGCATGCGCCTTGACCCTGGCGCGGTCCCAGCCGCGCCATTTCGAGCTCACGGCATAGCCGACATTGCCGAGCACGGTGCGCCACGGCAGCAGCGCGTGGCTCTGGAAAATCACCGCGCGGTCGAGGCTGGTGCCCTCGATCGCCTGCCCGTCCACGATCACGGTGCCTACGCTCGGCCGGTCGAGCCCGGCCAGAATGTTCAGCACCGTGGTCTTGCCGCAGCCGGAGTGGCCGATCACGCAGCCGAATTGGCCGCGCGCCATCGACAGCCACAGATTCTCGAACACCGCGATGGCGCCGCCATCGGCGCCCGGATAGCGTTTTGCGATTCCCTCGATCGAAATGAATTTTTCGGTCATGACTTTCGATCCGTGTCCCGCACACGGTGCGACACGCAATGGTGCACCGCAGATGCGGGACCCAAGCCGCCTGTGGGTCCCGGGTCTGCACCGCGGCACTGCGCGCCGCAGTGCGCCCGGGACACGAGATTGATCCCCCTCGTCATCGCGCTCATTCCGGAAAGGTCACGAGCCGGGTACACCGCGCCAGGATCTGGTCGAGCAGCATGCCGACGACGCCGATCACCAGAATCGCGATGATGACGTTGGTGATCGAGAGGTTGTTCCACTCGTTCCAGACGAAGTAGCCGATGCCGGTGCCGCCGACCAGCATCTCGGCGGCGACGATCACGAGCCAGGCGATGCCGATGGAAATGCGCATGCCGGTCAGGAT
>Ga0182030_10003612_pt1 | contig 33050 bp, 25 predicted proteins | sample 812S3MmetaG_FD_121299 | JGI IMG/M metagenome (GOLD analysis project Ga0182030, IMG submission 121299) | Permafrost microbial communities from Stordalen Mire, Sweden - 812S3M metaG (Illumina Assembly) | ecosystem: Environmental > Terrestrial > Soil > Wetlands > Permafrost | place: Sweden... | reverse complement strand
GTGCTGGCGAGCGCGCAACCCGCGGCGGCACGCCAGGCGGTGGCGCCGCGAATGGACACCTCAGCCCGTCCGTGGTCACGGGGTCCGCGGTCGCAAGTCAGGTAAGCGCGAAAAGGCGGGCGAGCGGCAACGCCGCCGCGGGGTGTCCGCGGCGGAATGAGCCCGCGCCGCCAGGCGTGCTGACGATCGCCCCGCCGGCGACCGTCACGATCGGCGTATCACGGCTGGAAGCCGGGTTCACCTGACGCCCGGAATGACGGGCGTCTCATTTGCCTGGACCAACGATCAGCGGGCGTTATGCTGCCAGCGACGGCGAGCGGAGCGGCCCAAAGGCGCCCCCGCCGCGCGCGGCGGCATCGCGGAACGGGCAGGGGGATCGCATGGGTCTGATCATTTCAGGAACGACAATCACCGGTATCACGCTGACCGCCGTCAATGACCCGGTCTCGGTCACACCGACGGGATACCTCAACGCCAATGCCGTGAACGCCATTTACGGGCCCGCCGGCACGACGTGGTACATCACCAACGCGGGCCTGATCGCGGGCGATGACGAGACCGCCATTTCGCTGAAGTCCGCCGGAACCATCACCAATCTGGCGATCGGCCGCATCTTCGGGGGCAATTACGGCATAGACGTTCACGGCGCCGTCGTAAGCGTCGCCAACGCGGGTCTGATCCACGGCATCTTTTATGGCGTCCGGCTGACGGATGGCGGCGTCATCAGCAATGCGAGCACTGGCACGATCGTCGCGGAGGTGCACGGCCTTCTCATCGGCGGCGCCGCCGGGTCCCTGTGGAATGAAGGTTTCGTCGGCGGAACCATCAACGTCGGCGACACCACCTATGGCCTCAGGTTCACCGATGGAGGCAATGTCACCAACCTGAGCATCGGCACGATCGGCGCGGCGGATATCGGGCTTGAGATCACCGGCGGCGGGGGGACCATCATCAGCGCGGGCCAGGTCTCGGGCACGTCCGAATACGGCGTCTGGCTCAATGACGGTGGCCGCGTCACCAATCAGAGCCTCGGCGCGATTTCCGGCGGGCGGGATGGGATACACGTCACCGGGGCCGCGGGAACAGTGAGCAACGCGGGAGTCGTCTCGGGGGCCGGCACCTATGGCGTGAAGATCATCCTTTCCGGCAGCGTAAGTAACTTAAGCGGCGGCTCGATCTCGGGCGGGAAGGGAGGGATATACTTCGGCGCCGCCGGGACCGTGACAAACGCCGGCGTCATCTCGGGAGCCGGCACTTACGGGATCAATATCCTCCAGGCCGGCAGCATCGCCAATCAAAGCAACGCCACGATCGGCGGCGCGAAAGGCGGACTCTACATTGGGTCCACCGGTTTCGTTACCAATGCCGGCGGTATCCTCGGCATCAGCACGTATGGGATCAGGGTCAAGGGCAACGGCGTTGCCGTCAACACAGGCGGCGCCTCGATCAGCGGCGGGACGGATGGCGTTGACCTCGGTGGAGCGAACTCAGCCCTGACGAACGCCGGCACGATCCTGGGGACCAGCACCGACGGTGCTTTGCTGGCCGGCGGCGGGGTCGTGACCAATCAGAGCGGCGGCACGATCAGCGGAGGGTTCGCGGGCCTGGAACTGGCGGCCGCGGCAGGGACCGTGACCAACGCGGGCCTCATCACCGGGTCCAGCAATATTGGCGTCTACCTCGCCGCCGGCGGCGGCGTCAGCAACCTGAGCACAGGCGCGATCCACTCCGGCAATACCGGGATCTACGTCAATTCCACCGCTTACGTCATGAACGCGGGCATCATTTCCGCGACGGCCCGAGGCGTGGACTTCAAATCTGGCGGGCAGGTGGTCAACCTGAGCACGGGCACGATCGGGGGGCCGCTCGACGCGGTCTACATCGCCGGAGGCGCCGGCACCATCACCAACGCGGGCACCATAACGGGACCGGTGGTGTTCGCGTCCGGCTTCACCAACCAGTTGCTCGTGCTTCCCGGCGCGCAGTTCGCCGGCATCGTGAACGGAAACAATGCCCCCGGGGCGACCAGCATCAGTTCGATCGAGCTGCTGTCCGAAGGCCTCACCGGCCTCGAGCCCGGCACCACCCCCGGTTTCTTTTCCGGCCTGGGCTCGCAATTCACCGGTTTCTCCCACGTCACGATCGGCAGCGGCGGCATTTGGACTTTGGGCGGATACAACACGCTCAGCGCCGGCGAGATACTCACCAACCTCGCCGCGACGACCATCATCGACGGCAGCCTGAGGAACTCCGGCAGTCTCATCAACTCTGGCCTGATCGAGGACAACGCCCAAACCATGATCCTGGCGTCGGTCAGCGGCACGGGCGAGATCTCGATCGGCGGCGGAGACACGCTGACGGCGACCGGCAGCGTCGCCGCCACGCAGACAATCGGTTTCGCCGGCGAGGGCACGCTCGCCATCGCCGCCCCCACGACCTTCACCGGCGTCATTGCCGGACTGGGCGGCGGCGGCAAGATCGAGTTGACCGGCGTGACCGACGCCACGTCCGCCGCGATCGTCAACGCCGACACGCTGGCGGTCCAGCAATCCGCCAGCGCCACGATCGATCTGTCTCTGGACCCATCCGAGAGTTACGCCGGCTTCGAGGTCTCGCTGAACACCGTCGGCGGCAACGCGTTCATCGAGGTGACGGGTCCGGAGGGAACGACGGTCATCGGTCCGGACTCGACTGAGACGGTGACCGGCGCGACGGGCGCGCAACTGGCCGCGAGTCCGGGCGGTTTGGGAGGGATCGTGGTAACCGGCGGCGGCGCGGCGCTGACCACGACCACCAATGTCTTCATCGTCGGCGACACCGCGCCGGGCAGCCTCGGGATCGATGGCGGCGGGACGGTCGTGAGCGAGGACGGCGCGGTCATCGCGAATACCGCCGCCGGTTCGTCCTCCGGCGCCGATGTGGCCGGGACCGGATCGGCCTGGCGGATCACCGGGGCGATGAACATTGGCGTCGCCGGTTCCGGCACTCTTGGCATCAGCGGCGGCGCCACGGTGACGGCGGGATCGCTGGACGCCGGGATCGGCGCGTTCGCCGTGGGTGGGATCACCCTGTCCGGCGCCGGCTCCGATCTGATCGTGTCGGGCGCCGCGACGGTGGCCGACGATGGCACCGGCGTGCTGTCGGTGCTGAACGGCGCGTCATTCGTGGCGCAGTCGCTGACAATCGGATCGCAAACGGACAGTTCCGGCGCGCTGGTCGTGTCCGGGATCGGATCGAAACTGTCGATTTCCGGTTCGCTCAACATCGGCACCGCGCTCGGCACGGGCGATCTGACCGTCGGACCCGGAGCGGTGGTCAACGCCTCGGTGGTCAACCTGCAAGGCGGCGTGGTGCTGGAAGGAGGCGTCCTCGACCCCACCGTCTTCATCGAAAACGGCGGCAGCACGACAGGCGGGTTCGGCACCGTCTCGTCGCAGTTCATTCTGCTGGAAGGCACCATCCTCTCCAACGGGAGCAAATCCGGCAAGCAAACCGAGGTCGTGCAGGGCACGGTGGTCGGTGGCGGCACCGCGACGATCAACGGCAGCGTGTCGGTGAACAGTCCCGGCATTCTGCAGATGGCCGCGCACGACACGATCGAGGTGACCGGCGCCGTCCTGAACGCGGCGAGCACCACGTTCACCGACAACCTGACGCCGACCGGCACCTACATGGTGAACAACAGCGTGATCGACGTGGTGTTCCAGGACGGCACGGGCGTGCTGAAACTGGACGATATCGCGGGCTTCGGCGGCACGATCGCCACCTGGTCCGCCGGCGACCAGTTCGTCATCACAGGCGGCACGCTGTCGAATGTCGGCGTCAGCAACGGCAACACGTTGACGGTCTCTGATAGTGGCACCGGCGCCGGAGCGGGTGGGGTCGATACGATCATCTTCGGATCCGCGGTCGGCGCCGGCGGCTTCGGCGTCGTCAACGGCAATACCTTGCAGGCGGTGGCGTGCTTCGCGGCGGGAACCCGCATCGCGACCGCGCGGGGGGATGTCGCGGTCGAAACGCTGACGGCGGGCGACGAGGTTCGGACGCAACTCGGTGGTGACGGCCAGATCGTTTGGACCGGAACGCGCGCGATCGATTGCCGCCGTCATCCGCGGCCGGCGGCGGTGTGGCCGATCCTGATCGAAACGGATGCCTTTGGCGCGGGGACCCCGTCGCGCGATCTGTTCGTCTCACCCGATCACGCGCTTTATGTCGATGGCGTGTTGATCCCGGCGAAGTGTCTGGTGAACGGACGCTCGATCCGCCAAATCGAAGTCGCGCGCGTGGTCTATCACCATATCGAACTGGCGTGCCACGACGTTGTGCTCGCGGAAGGACTGCCGGCGGAGACCTATCTGGATACCGGCGACCGCGCGCGGTTCGCGGGCGGGCGGGTGACGACGCTCTACCCGGACTTCGCCGCTCGCACCTGGGAAATGGACGGCTGCGCGCCGCTGGTGCTGGCCGGACCTCGGCTTGAAGCGGCGCGAGCGAAACTGGCGCGAGGGGCGGCGGTAGCGAGCCACGCAATCGCGAAACGAGGCTGAACCGCGAACCCGGAAGCGCGCCGATGGTCGTGCCGAAAACCCATCGTTGATCGTTGTCGTGCATCGGCCGGTGGTCCGTGCGTTACTCAGCGCTTCGTCCTGGCCCGGCTCGACCGGGCCATCTCGCGCGACGAGCACATTGACGCCGATAGCCCGGTCAAGCGTGGCCATGACGAAAGCTGTGTTGGAGAGCCAATGTTTTGGTCCGCCTTCATTTGCGTTCTTTGCGTTTCTTTGCGTTATTCGCGTTCAGGATACGCGCCAGCCACGCGCGCGATGCCAGACAAAATCATCCGGTCCAAACAGCCTCCAATCGCCAGTCTCCCGCGTCACCGCTTGACGTGCGAGCCCGCTCTCGCGTCGATAGCGCCGCCCGCGGACAGGACCCATGCCCATGACCACCTCCCCTCTCCTGCTCCGCCACGACGACGGCGCCATCGCCACGCTCACCCTCAACCGGCCCGCCACCCGCAACGCTCTTTCGATGGGCCTGATGGAAGCGCTGGACGCCGAACTGGGGGCGATCGCATCCGACCCGGCGATCCACGTCGTCGTCCTCGCCGCCAACGGTCCCGCCTTTTGCGCCGGCCACGACATGCGCGAGATGCGCGCCACGCCGACCCGGGAAGCGTACCAGGACGTGTTCACCCTCTGCTCCCGCCTGATGCAACGCATCGTGGCGCTGCCGAAACCAGTGATCGCGCGCGTGCATGGGGCCGCCTCCGCCGCCGGGTGCCAACTGGTCGCCACCTGCGACCTCGCCGTTGCCGGAGCGTCCGCTCGCTTCGCCACGCCCGGCGTGAACATTGGTCTGTTCTGCTCCACGCCGATGGTCGCGCTGTCCCGCGCCGTCTGCCGCAAGGCGGCGATGGAAATGCTGTTGACCGGCGACCTGATCGACGCGCACCGGGCGCGCGAAATCGGCCTCGTCAACCGCGTCGTCCCGGACGAGACCCTGACCGAAGCGACCATCGCCCTGGCGCGCCAGATCGCCTCCAAAAGCCCGCTCACGCTGGCCATTGGCAAGGAGGCCTTCTACCGCCAGGCCGAGCTCGGGCTCGCCGCGGCGTATGCCATGACGTCCGAGGCGATGACCCGCAACATGCTGGCGCATGACGCGGAGGAAGGAATCGATGCGTTCCTGGAAAAGCGCGCGCCGGTCTGGTCGGGCACTTGATCCGATGGCGTTTTGGCCTCAACTACCCCGATCATGAGAGATCCCTACGAAGTTCTCGGCCTGAAGCGAGACGCCGACGAGGCGGCGATCAAGGCCGCGTATCGCAAGCTCGCCAAACGCCACCATCCCGACCTGCACCCCGGCGACAAGAAAGCCGCCGAGCGATTCTCGGAGCTCAACAATGCCAACGACCTGCTGTCCGACCCGGAAAAGCGCGTCCGATTCGATCGCGGGGAACTGGACGCCGAGGGCCATGAGATGCCTCCGCGCGGCGGCTATTACCGCGACTTCCGCGGCGGTCCGGGCGGTGAACGTTACGCCGGTGCCGCGCCGGGCGGCGATTCGGCGGGCTTCTCCGAAGATGACATCGCCGCGTTCTTCTCTCGCCACTTCAACGCCCGTGGCGAAGGGGTCAACATGCGCGCGCCTGGCGCCGATCTGCGCTACTCGCTGACATTGGGGTTCCTGGAGGCCGCGAACGGCACCTCCCGCCGCGTATTGATGCCGGACGGGCGGGCGCTGGACGTGAAAATCCCCGCTGGCATCGACGACGGTCACACGATCCGGTTGAAGGGTCAGGGCCGTGCGGGCGTTGGCGGCGGGCCGGCGGGCGACGCGCTGATCGATGTCGCGGTGGCGCCGCATCCGTTCCTGCGCCGCGCCGGCGACGACGTGATCGTCTCGCTGCCGGTGACGCTGACGGAAGCCGTGCTCGGCGCGTCGGTGTCGGTGCCGACCATCAAGGGTCACGTGAAACTGACCATTCCCGCCGGCTCCGGCGACGGCACGCGGTTGCGGCTGCGCGGCCGCGGCATTCGCGAGGGACACCAGTACGTCGAGCTGAAAGTCGCCGTGCCGCCTGGTGACGAACCGGCTCTGGCCGAGTTCCTGCGCGGCTGGACGCCAGCCCAACCCTTCAACCCCCGCGAGGGGATGGAGGAACCATGATGCAACTGACCGCCGTCGTGGCGCTGTTCGCCGATCCGCCGAACGCCCTGACCGAGCCCGAGTTGGTCGCCTGGGTCGAGCGCGGATGGATCCGCCCCGAGCCTGCCGACACCGGCCCGGTGTTCCATGACATCGATATCGCCCGGGTCCGGCTGATCCGCGACCTGCGCACCGCGATGCGCATCGAGGACGAAACCATCCCGATGATCCTGTCGCTGCTGGATCAGGTCTACGATCTGCGCGCCGGCCTGCACGCGGTGCTGCGCGCGATCGAATCGCAGCCCGAACCGGTCCGCCAGGCGATCCTGACGTCGATCGAGTGAGCCAGGCGCCGGGGCTTCGCCCTGATCGGGGTCCGGGATGAAACCCCGGCGAGTTGTTGTCCGCGGCCTTCCACCCGGACGATAAACCTTGCCGCCTGTGACCGGGAATGCCGTCATCTGCATGGCATTCAAACGCCGCCCTCACGCGGGGGCAACGATGGATTGTATCGATCGTGAACTCCCCGGCGCTACCGGACGAATCGTTCCCATGCCTCAAGCAGTCGCTGAATGGGTGTGTCCCAGTCGCCGGCGCGCGGCTGGCGGAACAGCCGCGTCGAGGGATACCACGGGCTGTCATCGCGCCCAGGCAACCAGCGCCAGTCGGCCGGGTGATACAGCAGCAGCCAGGCCGGTACGCCCATCGCACCCGCCAGATGCCCGACCGCGCTGTCCACCGTCAGCAACAGGTCCAAATTGGCGAGAACCGCCGCCGTTTCGCCGAAATCCGTGAGTTCCGCGGACAGGTCCTCGACCTCCAGGGCCGCCATCGCCGCGCGGTCGGCCTCCGGCACGGGCGTTTGCAACGAAACGAAGCGCACGTCCGCCACGCCGCGCAGGACCAGCAGCCTGTCCAGGCCGATCGAGCGCCGCCAGTCGGTGGTATTGTCCGGATTGCCGGCCCATGCCAGCCCGACCCGCGTCGCGGGTCCCAGAGGCGCCAACCGATCGCGCCACGCGCGGCGACGTGCGGGGTCCGGAACGATATAAGGCACCTGGGCGGGGATCGTCGCCAGTTCAGTGCCGAACACAAACGGCAGGCTCCCCAGAAACGCGTAGGCCGCATGGTCCCCGACATCGGCGACATCGGTCACGCAGGCGCCCACCCCATCCAACCGGGCGAACAACGGCGCCTGCGCGGGACGGCACAACAGTATTACCTCGGCGCATCGCTCGGCCGCCATTGGCACGTAGCGGGCGAACTGAAACGCATCGCCATAGCCCTGATCCGCGGCCAGCAGCAGGCGCTTTCCCGGTAACCGCATGCCATTCCATGCCGGCCGCCGCATGGGCGGACTCCACTCCCGATGCAAAGGCGAACGCAGACGCCATTCGTACTCGGCCCAACCAGGCAAATACTCTCCGTCCAACAGCAGGGCGTCCGCCAGAGCCAGATGCGTGTCGAAATCATCCGGCGCGATCGCCAGAGCCCCCAGCAGGCACTCCCGCGCGAGCCCGGACTCGCCGAGTTCGACATGCACCTGCGCGAGGCCTTTCAGATATCGCGGGTTTCGCGGATCGAGAGCCACCGCGCGCCGCGCCGCGGCAAGCGCGGGATCCGGTTGAAACGCCCGCCGATGCGCCCCGGCGAGTTCGTGATGCCATTGCGGCACGTCGCCCCGCGCGAGGATGGCGCCCTCAAGCAAATCGAGCGCCTCCTCGAAACGCTGCTGGCGGGCGACGATGATGCCCAGAAGAGCGCGCGCCTCCGGCATATCCAGCGCGGCGTCCAGGATCGCCCGGCAATCGGCCTCCGCCTCCGCCAGCCGGCCGGCGTTCGCCAGTGCTTCCGCCGCCTGAAGCCGATGCAGATGCCCAGGGTCCATTCAGGCCCTCGCCGCGAGCGGGTGATGCGCCTCCACCAGCAGACGCAGCCGCTCCGCCAGCACATGCGTGTAGATTTGCGTGGTGGCGATGTCGGCGTGTCCCAGCAGCATCTGAAGGCTGCGCAGGTCGGCGCCGTGCGCCAGTAGATGCGAGGCGAAGGAATGCCGCAGCACGTGCGGCGATACGCGGGCCGGGTCGATGCCGGACTCCAGCGCCACTTGTTTCAGCAGCAGGAAGAATGCCTGGCGGGTCAGCGGCTGGCCAGGATCGCGGCCCGGAAACAGCCAGTGGACGCGCTGGTCGGACAATGCCGCCAAGGTTGCCGCCGCGTCCTTCGCCGCGTTCGACAACGGCACCATGCGCTCCTTGCCGCCCTTGCCTTTCACCATCAGCAGCGCCCCGTCCACCGCCTCCGGTTTCGGCGCATCCGAGCCGCCCCGCTTTCGCGATGGCGCACCCGTCGATACCCCTTTGGATGCCCCTTTGGATGCCCGCCTGGTCGCCCCCGGGGGCACATCCGGCCGTTGCTTTTCCCGGGCCAGCAACGGCGCCACATCCCGCACCAGCGCCGAGCGCGGCAGGCTCAGCAACTCGGTCACGCGCAGCCCGGTCGCGTAAAGGATTTCCAGCGCGGTATGCGCGACGACGCCCTGGCGGCCCGGCAGACGTCCGGCGGCGGCGAGCAGCGCGTCGACCTCCGCCTCGGACAGGTATTTCGGCAGCACGCCGGGGAGTTTGGGCGAATCCAGCAGGCCGGTCGGGTCGTCCGTGCGAACGCCTTCGCGCAACAGGAAACGATGGAACTGGCGCAACGCCGACAGCCGCCGCGCCGCCGTCCGGGGCTTCAGGCCTAAAGCGCCCAGATCGGCCATGTAGGCCCGCAACGTCTCCGTCGAGGCGCGCGACACCGGCTCCCCTCGTCCGGCCGCGAAGGTGGTGAAATCTCCCAGGTCGCGGTCGTAGGCGAGCAGCGTGTTGCGCGCGGCCCCGCGCTCGGCGGCGAGCATTTCCAGGAAAGCCTCAATGTGGCGTTCCCCGCCAGCAGCCATTTTGTCCTCGTTCGATGCGGCGTCCGGGGCACTGTCCTGGCGCCTTTGAGCGGGAGCCCCGACCAAGGCGCCTGTGGGCGAGAGCCCGACTTTGGCGACGCTCAACAATGATCGCGTCGGGTCACCGTCCTACCCCCGTCATCCCCGGGGATGACGATATACGCCCGGGGTTGACGATACACGATGGTTCGCCAGGCGACTCGTTTATTGTTGGTCGTCGCCTTATCGCCCCATGGGGCGGAGCCGCATAGGCTTCAGGATAAGCGCGAGGCAAGATCGACACTACTACCCCCGTCCTGCTCGGGCTCGACCCGAGCATCCGTGGACGCGCCCCGAGGGTCGAAAATCGGCCACGGCGCATGTTGCGAGCGATCCTCGGTTCAAGACCGAGGATGACGATAAAGCGGGTTCAGGATGACGATGAGGCGGGCCGGGGATGGCGATAAAGCGAAGCTCGTGCTCTCGATAAAGCGACAGTCGTGCTCTCGATAAAGCGAAGATCGTGCTCTGCCCGGCGCTTATCCTGAGGCGGATGGGTCGGAAGCCCAACGCTCCCCGTCGTTCCGGCGGTCGCCAGGGAACGCGCGCTAACGCGCCTGAAATTTATCGTTCGGCAAGGTTTTCTCGACCTGCTTCGCCGTCGGATTGGGCGGGTTCAGTCCCAGATATCCTAGTCCGCCCACCAGAGCGAGGAGCACAATCACCAGCACGATCAGCAGAATCCGGCCCCTCACGCGGCGTCACTCCTCTTGATGTCCGGCGACCCGCGCGCAACAACCACAACGTAACCCACCTGGTCCGCCGAACGAGCGTTGTGCTAGCCTCACCGCGCATGACACGCAACACCGCCACGCTGCGCGAGCTTCCGGCGCTCCCCGATTCGCTTCAGGGGCGTCGCATCGTGCTGGTCGGGCTGATGGGGGCCGGCAAAACCTCCATCGGCCGGCGGCTGGCGGCGCGCCTCGGGCTGCCGTTCCTGGACGCGGACGCCGAGATCGAGCTGGCCGCCGGCTGCACCATTCCCGAGTTGTTCGCCCGCTATGGCGAGGCGTATTTTCGGGACGGCGAGAAAAAAGTGATCCGCCGCCTGCTCGCCGGACCGCCCGCCGTGCTGGCCTATGGCGGAGGCGCGTTCATGGACCCCGACACCCGCGCGGCGACCCGGGACCAGGCGATCTCGATCTGGCTGCGGTGCGACCTGCCGACCCTGGTGCGGCGCGTGGCGACCCGGGAGAACCGTCCGCTGCTGGCCAATCAGGATCACACGGCTACACTGGCTCTCCTGATGGCGCGACGTCACCCGATTTACGCGGAAGCCGACGTCATCGTCGATTGTGGAGATGAAATGCCCGAGATCACGACAACCCAGGTGCTCGACGCCCTGACCGCCCATGCGCCGCCGCGCCGTCTGCCGGTGGTGCTGTCCAGCACACGCTATGACGTCGTGATCGGCGACGGCCTGCTGGCCCGCGCCGGCGCGCTGCTGGCGCCGGTACTGCCGCAGAAACGAGTCGTCGTGGTGTCCGACGCCAATGTCGCGCGGCTGCACATGCGGACCGTGCTGGACAGCCTGCGGGAGAATGGGTTCCAGACCAGCAGCGTGATTGTGCCCGCCGGCGAGGCGACAAAAACCGTCGAATCGTACCTGTCCGTGGTCGATCAGTTGCTGGAAGCGCGGGTCGAGCGCCGCACCGCGGTGATTGCTCTGGGCGGCGGCGTGGTGGGAGACCTGGCCGGTTTCGCCGCCGCGACGACGTTACGCGGGCTGCCGTTCGCGCAGATCCCGACGACGTTGCTGTCGCAGGTGGACAGCTCCGTCGGCGGCAAGACCGGCGTCAACACCAAACGCGGCAAGAACCTGGTCGGCGCGTTCTACCAGCCGAAGATCGTGCTGGCGGACACCGGGTCCCTCGCCACGCTGCCGCCGCGCGAACTGCGCGCCGGGTACGCCGAGATCGCCAAGGCCGGGCTCATCGGCGACGCCGCGTTCTTCGCCTGGTGCGAGCGGCACGGACCCGCCGTCGTGGGCGGCGACCGCGCGGCGCAGGCCGAGGCAATCGAACGGGCCTGCGCCTTCAAGGCCGCGGTGGTGGGCGACGACGAGCGTGAGGAAAAGCCCAACGACGGCCGCGCGTTGCTGAACCTTGGGCATACGTTCGGGCACGCGCTGGAGGCCGAGTACGGCTACGATGGCGGCTTGCTGCACGGCGAGGGCGTGGCGATCGGGTTGGGGCTGGCGTTCCGGCTGTCCGAGAAACTCGGCCATTGTTCGATGGAGGATGTGGATCGCGTGGTGTCGCATGTCGCGGCGGTTGGGATGGCGGCGGATTTGCGCTCGTTGAACCGGCGGTTCTCGGCGGCGACGCTGCTCGGCCACATGCGGCGGGACAAGAAAATGCGTGATGGGGCTTTGCATTTCGTCCTGGTGCACGGGATCGGCGAGGCGTTCACGTCGAGCGACGTGCCGGCGGACGCGGTGGAGGAGTTATTAAGGGAGCAAGGGTGTGGCGCTTGATGGCGTGGCGCTCAGGCCCTCCTCGACGCGATCCGTTGGAGGAACTGACCGTCTGACATCGCCATGACGTTCTCAGTTGGGGTAGATCGGCATGCTCGTGAATCCGGTTCGTGTCTGGTGCGCAATTCAAGATTAATGGAACTAAATCCGCACCTTTTATGATTGCGATTTCCAGGTGTATGAATCTGCCGTGCAATCCTCCCTGCGACAACCGCGACAGATCGCGGGCGATAGGATATGTTCGTCGGAAACCATGAACCATTCAATCCCCGACGACCCGGTTCTCACCCGTTTCCGGGCGGCCCTGACCGAAGCCTACGGCCCCCGGCTGGAGCGAGCCGTCCTCTACGGCTCGCGTGCTCGCGGTGATCACCATCCCGATTCCGACTACGACATCGCCGTCTTCATCAAAAATCCCGGCGCCTTCGCCGAGGACAGCGCGCATCTGGCGGACGTCAGCACGGAGATACTGTTCGACACTGGCGCGGTCATCTCCGCCACGCCGTTTCCCGCCGGCGCGTATCGGGATCGCACGGGCTTCATGCACGAACTGCGCGACGAAGGGCGCGATTTGTGAAGCCTGAAACCGCCGACTATATCGCGAGAGCGCGCATCACACTGGCCGACGCGGCTCAGATCGCCAGGTTACCGATCCCTCATCGCGGCGCGTGAAGCCTATCTCGCAGTCTTCCACGCCGCCGAAGCCCTCATCTTCGAGCAAACCGGCAAAGTGGCCAAAACCCACCGCGGCGTCCGGAGCGAGTTCGCCCGCCTGGCGAAGACCCAACCGCGCATCGGCCGAGAACTTACGACCTTCCTCGGGACCGCCTACCAGTTCAAGACAATAGCGGATTACGCTGTCGGCGCCTCCGCGACCCCGATTTCCGCCCGGGAAGCGCGTGTCGCGCTGATCACCGCCAGCCGGTTCGTCGATGCCGTCGTCGAGGTTCTCGGGTCATCAGCCTGAGCCGGCCGACCAGCCAGACCGTCTGTTTTCGCCGATCAACGCTGACGGTGCCACGGGTTGCTACCCGCGCCCTCAGCCATGGCCGGTGCGCGGGGGACCGTCCCGCTCGCCGCTCTTCCCCACCCGCTCGCCCATGCCGTAAACCACGCCATCATGGACATGCTACGCGCCTTGAGCACTTTCGTTCGCATCGTCGAAACCGGATCGTTTTCCGCCGTCGCGCGCGAAGCCAATACCACGCCCTCGGCGGTCACCCGCCTGGTCGGCCAGTTGGAGGAACACTTCAAGGTCCGGCTGTTCCACCGCACCACCCGCCACCTGAGCCTGACGGAGGACGGCCAGGACCTGCTGGGACACGCGCGCCACATCATCGACGCCGCCACCGACCTGGAAGACACGCTCGGCAACCAGCGCACCGTGCCGACCGGGCGGGTTCGCGTCGGCGTGACCTCCGGTGTCGCCCGCCTCGTCACGCCGGCGCTGCGCAATCTGCTCGAGCGCCATCCTGGCCTGGCGGTGGAGTTCGTGATCCGCGAGCAATTCGGCGACCTCATCGAGGACCGCCTCGACCTCGCCATGCGACTGGGCCAGCCGACCGACACATCCCTGGTCGCGCGCTCGGTTGGCGAGTTCGGCCGCGCGCTGGTCGCTTCGCCCTCCTATCTGGAGCGTCGCGGCGCGCCCGCCACGCCCGAGGGCCTTCTGGGCCACAACTGCATCGCCCTGGATTCCGGCCCAGGAGGGATGACCTGGCGGTTTGGGGGAGAAGGGGGGCCGCATGTCGTGGAGGTCACCAGTTCGTTCAGCGCCAACAATACCGAGGTGGTGCGCCAGGCCGCCCTGACCGGCCACGGCATCGCGTTGCTGCCCGAGCCCCAGGTCCTCGACGACATCCTCGGCGGCCGGCTGTATCGCCTGCTGGCGGACTACCCGACCGAGCGGACCAAGGCGTTCCTGGTGTATCCCTCCCGCCGTCATTTGCCGCCGCGCACCCGCGTGGTGATCGATTTCCTGGTTGAGCGGTTCTCCATCGTGGGCGCCCGCCTCGCCGACGAGCGCGTCTGGGGCGAGCACGAGACGGTCTGGCTGGTGTAATCGCGTTATCCGGCCGTTTTCGCGGGTTCTCCGTCCATTTGTGTGATCGACGCACAAATGTTGTCCCCAATTCCCGGATTAACTACAGCGGCGCGCAAGCTTAAAACTCCGGTCAATGAAAGCCGGAGCCCAAGCCATGACCCATATCGCCAAAACACTGGATTTCGCCGTCGAGGACAAGATCGAGCCCGCGGCGCGCGATTTTCCGTCCCCACGCGATGGCGAGGACAAGGTGCGCCTTCCCGCCGCGCCTCGCCGCCGGATCGGTTGGCGGCCGCTGCTGTTCGCCGGCGTGGGCCTGATCGCGATCGCCGCCGCGGCCGATTTCGGCCATTCTTATTGGACCACCGGCCGGTTTGAGGTCTCCACCGACGATGCGTACGTGAAGGCGGACACCACGGTCATCGCGCCCAAGGTCTCCGGCTATCTCGGCGAGGTGCTCGTCGCGGACAACCAAACGGTGAAGGCGGGCCAGCCGCTGGCCCGGATCGACGATCGGGATTACCGGGTGGCGGTGGCGCAGGCGAACGCGGATGTGGCGGCGGCTCAGGCGGAGATCGACAATGTCTCGGCCAGCCTGGACCAGCAGCAGGCGGTGATCGCGCAGGCGCGGGCCACCGTCGCGGTGGATCGGGCGAGCCTCACCTACACCCAGCAGGACAACGACCGTTACATCAGCCTCGCCCGGACAGGTGCCGGCAGCGTGCAGAATGAGCAGCAGGCGGTGTCGAAACTGCGGGTCGCCGAATCGTTGCTGCAGCGCGACCAGTCCGCGGTGCTGGCGGCCGAGCGGCAGACCGGCATCCTGCGGGCGCAACTGGCCAAGGCCGATGCACTGCTGGCGCATGACCAGGCGGTGCGCGATCAGGCCGTGCTGAACCTGAGTTACACGACGATCGTGGCGCCGGTGGACGGCGTGGTCGGCAACCGAACATTGCGGACCGGACAATACGTCACGGCGGGCACACAGTTGATGGCCGTGGTGCCGGTGGATGGCGTTTACGTCGTGGCCAACTTCAAGGAAACGCAGTTGACCGGCGTGCGCGCCGGCCAGCCGGTGACGATCGATGTCGATACGTTTCCCGGCACCGCGGTGAAAGGCCATGTCGACAGCGTCGCTCCGGCAAGCGGTCAGGAATTCGCTTTGCTGCCGCCCGACAACGCGACCGGCAACTTCACCAAGATCGTGCAGCGCATTCCGGTGAAGATCACGCTGGATCCGGGCGACAAGTTGGCCGGCATGTTGCGGCCCGGCATGTCGGTGACGCCGATCGTCGATACCAAAGGCGAAACGAACTAAATCCGGATCGCCATTGATCGTCATCCTCGGACTCGTGAGCCGTCATCTTCGGGCTCGACCCGAGGATCGCTCCCCGCGAGCCTCGCTGTCCGCATCATCGCGTCGAGCGCCGCCAAGCCCCCGATCCGACGCCGTGACGAACCCAAAAGGACCACCCGCGATGTCAGCCTCGACCATCTCCCTCAACGCCGAGACACGCCCCCAGCCCAAAGCCAGCCTGAAAACCTGGATCACCGTGATGGCCGGGTTGCTTGGCGCCTTCATGGCGGTGCTGAACATCCAGATCACCAATGCCTCGCTGCTGAATATCGAGGGCGGCATCGGCACCGGCGTCGATAACGGCGCCTGGATCTCCACCGCCTATCTGATCGGCGAGATCATCGTCATTCCGCTGACGGATTATCTCAGCCGGGTGTTTTCGTTCCGCCGCTTCCTGCTGGTCAACGCCACGCTGTTCCTGACGTTCTCGATGGCCTGCGCGTTCGCCGGTAATTTGCAGCAGATGATCGCGTTGCGTGCCATTCAGGGCTTTACCGGCGGCGTGCTGATCCCGATGGCGTTCACCCTGATCCTGACGAGGCTTTCGGTCGCGCAACGGCCGATCGGCATGGCGATGTTCGCCATCACCGCGACGTTCGCCCCCGCCATCGGCCCGACCATCGGCGGCTTCCTGACCGAGAACTACGGTTGGCAATACATCTTCTTCATCAACCTGGTGCCCGGCGTCGCCATGATCGCCACCTTGTTCGTGACGCTGGAGCGTCAGCCGATGAACCTGGGCCTGTTGAAGGAAGGCGATTGGTTCGGCATCGCGACGATGGCGATCGGCCTCGGCGCGCTGCAAACGGTGCTGGAGGAAGGCAACAAGGACGATTGGTTCGGCTCACCCTACATCGTCCGCCTCGCTGTGATCGCCGCGGTGTCGCTGGCGCTGTTCATCTGGATCGAGCTCACGGTGAAAAACCCGGCGGTCAATCTGCGGCTGCTGACGCGGCGCAACTTTGGGCTGGGGACGATGGCGGGCGCGCTGGTCGGCTTCGCGCTCTACGGCTCGGTTTATCTGCTGCCGGAATATCTTGGCCAGGCACAAGGCTACAATTCCGAACAAATCGGCGAGGTGATGGCCTGGACCGGGCTGCCGCAACTGCTGATCATTCCGTTCGTGCCGATGCTGATGGGGCGGATGGACGTGCGGTTCCTGGTGATCCTCGGCCTGAGCGTGTTCGGCGGCAGCTTCCTGCTGAACATCCACATGTCGGCCGACTATGCCGGCGACCAGTTCTTCATTCCCAACATCGTCCGCGCGGCGGGCCAGGCGCTGGTGCTGGGACCGATGACCGGCATCGCGATGATCGGCATCGCGCGGTTCGAGTCGGCCGGCGCGTCAGGCATCTACAACATGATGCGCAACCTCGGCGGCGCCTTCGGCACGGCGCTTCTGGGCACGCTGGTGACCAGGCGCGAGCAGTTCCATTCCAACATCATCGGCTCTTCGGTCGATCTTTATAGCGCCGCGGTGCGCGACCGGATCGCGCTGATGACCAATTACTTCGAAGCGCACGGCATGACCGATCCGTCCGCCGCCCGCGGTCAGGCCATCGTCGCCCTGGGCAACGCGGTGAAACGCCAGGCGCTGATCATGGGCTACAGCGACGCGTTCGCGGTACTGGGCGCCATGCTGATGCTGGCCGCGCTGGTCATCCTGTTCACCCGCAAGGGCCAGGCGAGCGGCGCCGGCGCGCATTGATCGGGAGACGAGAGGCCGGCTGGCACGCCGTGTCATGGCCGCGGGTCCGGTGGGTCAGTGGCCGGGGAGGCTGGTAGGATGAGAGAATGGAAGCGTACGGGATCTCGCGCATCGCCGTCTCGGGTGGCGTGAAATAACCTTGAAGCACACCCAATAATCCGTTCGGTCACCGGCCTAACAACCGCGCATCCCCTTTATCCCCTTCATCCGCCTTAAGAAAAGCTTTTCAAGGCGGATGAAGGGGATAAGCGGGGATAAAGGGGATGGTTGTCGCGATCAGGCCTGGGCGGTGACGCGGCGGATTTCGATTTTGGGCCGGCCGAAGTTGATCAGCAGGCATAGCGGCTTGCCGGTGGCGCGCAGGTAGTTCCGGCATTGCGGGATGTGCGCATCGCTCAGCCCGCCGACCACCTTCAGTTCGACGATGACCTGGTCCTCGATCAGGAGGTCGGCGGTAAATTCACCAACGATCACGCCGTCGTAAAAGACGACGATGCCCCGTTGCTGGAAGAAGCGGAGCCCGCATTTTAGCATCTCGTGGGCGAGCGCGTTCTCATAGACCTTTTCAGTGAACCCATGACCGAGCGCATTGGCAACCCTGAACGCACACCCAATGATCCGTTCGGTCACCGGCTCCAGCAACCGCGCATCCCCTCCATCCATCTGCATCCCCTTCATCCGTCTTAAAAGGCCTGGCCTGGCGCGGTACCAACGGCTGACGGGACGCACATGTTTACGCCGCGAGTCTTAACGAAACACGAACCCCCGCGGGAGGCGGGCAATCGACGGGGCAGTTTCTGTTTTAGCGCCGATGGTCGCGGCGGGCTTATCACGGAGCGCCTGAAAGCGGCGCGCACCTGGTCCGTTGCCGCGAAATAGTAGCAGATGAAACTATCAATGGGTGATCGCTTTGTCGCGCGCCGTGCGGTATCATTGCGAAATCCATCATCCGCTATCAGATACCATCGGGCGGCCCGCGCCGCGATCGAACTGGTTACCAACCAAAACGGACCCTCATGCCCGCACTGACCGATCCGCACGGCGAACGCTATCTGAGCCTCGAAACGTTCCGAAAATCCGGCGCGGGGGTTCGGACCCCGGTCTGGTTCGCCGCCGCGCCCGCCGGGGCCCCCGACGCGGGCACGCTCTATGTCTACACCACCGCCGACTCCGGCAAGGCGAAGCGCATCCGGCGCGACCCGGGCGTCAAAGTCGCCGCCTGTGGCGCGCGAGGCACCGTCACCGGCCCATGGATCGACGCGCGCGCCGAAATCACCGGCCCCGAGGGGTTCGACCGCGGCATGCGCCTGCTCAACCACAAATACCGGCCCTGGAAGCAATTGCTGGACCTGTTTTCGCGGCTGTCGCCGGGCCATCGCCGGGTCGTACTGGCGATCCGCGAACCTCCAGCGAGCTGAGAGCCCGTCACCGCGCGTCCAGGATCGGCTCCCCGATCCTGAACCACGCTTTGGCGATCTTGCCGTTCTCGACTTCGTAGATCGCAACGACATCGACTTTGCCGGGACCTTTCGGAAACATCCGGCTCACCCGTTCCTGGTCTACCACCAGGGCGCCGAGCACGATGCGCTGAAGCAGTTCTCCATGCAGACCGGCCTCCCGGAAGCGCTCGACATGCCGCGCGCGGATCGCCGCCGCGCCGCTGGCGAGCAACGTCGAGGGAAACGCGTGATACTGAGCGTCCTCCGCCCACTCCGCCATGAACGCCTCGATATCTCGCGCGTTGTAGGCATCGAGTTGCCGGCGGACGATATCCTCGGCCGGTGCCGCGGGTTGATTCGTGGTCATTCAGATTCTTCCCAGACTCTCGGGTTTCCGCTGCTTCAGTGATTCATGGTGGCCCGTGACTCGCGACCGCGGTCATCTCAAACGTTTGCAACCGCACGGGCAAGCTGCGCATTAACGCCGGCCGCCGCCTGAACTCGCGGCGCTCGAAAGGACGCGTTCGTATGCCCACCACGTTCCGCCGCCCAGGCATCGTCCGCGGTTACCTTGCAAAGGCCGTTCGCCACCCTGTTCCCCGGCCCGTTGCCCGCCCGCTGCGCCGCCCTCTTGCCCGCGTCTTTTCTCGGACCCTTCCGGTGCTCCCCGCCCTCGTCGCCCTCGCGACGCTGCTGATCGCGCCCAAAACCGAGGCGGCGGAGGTCAGCGTGTTGACCGCCGGCGCGTTCAAGCCGGCGTTGCTGGAGCTGGCCCGGACCTACGAGGCCGAGTCTCACGACACGCTGGCCATTGCCAACGACACCGCCGGCGGCGTCGCCGCGCGCATCGTCCGCGGTGAGGAAGCCGATCTGGTCATCCTGCCCACCGCGATGCTCGACTCGCTGGCGGCGCAGGGCAAGGTGATGGCCGACACGGTGACGCCAGTGGCGAAATCCGGCATCGGCGTGGTGATGAAGGCGGGCACGCCGCCGCCCGACATCAGTTCGGTCGAGGCGTTCAAACAGACCATGCTGGCGACGCCGTCCTATGCCTACATCGACCCCGCGTCCGGCGGCTCCAGCGGCATCTACCTCGCCAAACTGTTCGACCAGTTGGGCATCGCCGCCGCCATCAAATACAAGGCGGTGCTGGTGCCCGGCGGTCTGGTGGCGTCCCGCGTCGATGATGGAGAAGCGGTGCTGGGTCTGCAACAAATCAGTGAATTGCGGGAGGTGCGCGGCCTGACCTTCGTCGGCCCGCTGCCGGCCGAAATCCAGAATTATACGGTCTACGCCGCCGCCATTCCCACCGCCGCGCGGCGTCCGAAGGCCGGGCGGGCCCTGCTGGCCTTCCTCAAAAGCGAGGCAGCGTCGCGGGCGTTGGCCGCGCGGGGCCTGGAGCAGCCATGAGCGTCCGGCGGCCCGGTCTGGCGTCAGCCTCACGCTCCAGTGTCGCGCGCGCGGCGCACACGCTCCCGGTGCAGATTATACAATCCCGCCAACGCCACGATCGCCGCGCCCGCCAGCGTGGTCCATGACGGCACCTCGCCGAACACCAGGAACCCCAGCAGGCCGCCCCAGATCAGCATCGTGTATTCATAGGGGGCCAGAGCGGAGACCGGCGCGAGCCCGTACGCCCGCGTGAACACGCAATGCGCCAGCCCGCTGGACACGCCCAGAAACAGCAGCGCGCCCCACACCGTGACATCGCCGCAGTCCGTCACCGGCGTCACCCAAAGCATCCCCAGCCCGGACAGCCCGTGTGAAATCATCAGCCAGAACGCCTGACATTCGGGCGTCTCAGTTCGGGAAAGTTGCCGCGCCATGATCCGGGTCACCGCCATCGCCACGATCCCGGCCAAAAGCCACAGCACCACGGGAGTGAACGGGATGCCGCCCGGTCTGACCATGACCAGCACGCCGGCGAACCCCGCCAGCGTGGACAGGATGCGGCGCCATCTGATGCGCTCCCGCAGCATCGGCACCGCCAGCACGGTCATGATCAGCGGCGCGGTGAAACCAAGAGCGTAGGTCTCGGCCAGTTGCATGTGCCGCCACGACAGATACCAGGTGATCGTGGTGAACGACGACAGGCCCGAGCGCAACGCCACCATCTTCCACCGCACCGGCCGGAACAGCGCCAGTCCGCCGCGTCCCTGGGCCGAGACCGTGTAGGCCGCCACCGCGACCGCTCCGAACGCGCCGCGCCACAGCATGGCCCAGGCGACACCGGTGGCGAGGATGGCCCATTTCGCGGCGGTGTCGCCGATGGTCAGGATCAGGTACGACGCCGCGACCAGCAGGATGCCTCGCACCGTGTCGGCGGCGTTATCGGTCAGAACCCGAACGGGGTGCGCATGGGCGGACATTGGAGGATTTCCCCCGGGGGAGGCTCTCTTGGACGCCTCCTGATTGCCCGCGTTGGCGCATCGCCGCAAGGCGCGGCACGTCATTCCCTGTCAGAAACGAGTTATCCCCGCCGCACGTTCCAGAACGTCGCGAACCCGTTCAGCACGCCCGTCAGGTCCGACCGGTACGCGGTCGGCGACTGATACTGACCTAACGGAAAATACGGCACGTCGTTCATCGCCTGGACCTGCATCCGCCGGCAAATGTCCTGCTGAGCGGCCAGATCGGGCGCGTCGAACCATGCATCCCGGAGATGCTCGATCTCCGGACTGACGCACCACCCCGGCCACGAACTCGGGCTGTCGCCGTTGCCGCGCAACGCGATGTGCGCCGGCGGACTGAGGTGATCGGTGCCCGCCCACCCGGTGATGAAGCCGCTCCAGCCGCCTTGCTCGATGGGATCTTTCTTGTTGCGTCGTTGCAACATGGTGCCCCAGTCCGTGGCGATATAGTCGACGTTGAAACCGACCCGCGCCATGACGTCCGCCATCACGTCGCCCTGCGCCTTTAACGCGACGTAGTCGGTGGGCACCATCAGCACCGTCTTCTCGCCGGCATAGCCCGCCTGTTTGATTGTTTCCTTGACCTTGGCATAATCGCGAGGGCCTTTCAGCGGCTCCAGCCCATCGTCGCTCGCCATCGGCGTATGGGGACAGAACATGCCCAGAGGCGTGTAGTACATGGCGGGATCGTTGCCGACGATGGACTGCATGAACTCGGCCTGATCGATCGCCCACATGAAGGCGCGGCGCACCGCCGGATTGTTGAATGGCGGCTGCAGGTGATTGGGCCGCATCATTTGCACGAGGCCGGTGGGATCCAGCGTCGCCACCTTGATCTTCGCGTTCTTGCCCAGCAGCGGCAGCAGGTCGCTGGAGGGGTTTTCCCACCAGTCCTGTTCGCCATTTTGCAACGCCGCCGACTTGGTGCCGTCGTCCGGCATCGTCGTCCAAACCACGCGATCGAAATGCACGACTTTCGGTCCGGCGGTCCAGTCCGGAGTGCCACCGTCGCGCGGCTTGTACTTGTCGAACTTCGCGTAGACGTTGGTCGAGCCGGGCACACGCTCATTCATCACGTAGCGGAACGGCCCGCTGCCGACAATTTCGGAAATCTGCTTGAACGGGTCGGTGTTGGCGAGGCGCTCCGGCATCATCGCGCACATTGGCGAGGGCGACTTGCCCAAAGCGGCGGGCAGCAGCGCGAAGGGCTTTTTCAGGCGGAAGCGGATGGTGCGGTCGTCGGGCGCCGACAGCTCGTCAGTCGCCGCCATCAGCGCGCCGCCGATCGCGTCCCGCTTGCTCCAGCGCTGGATCGAGGCGGTGCAATCGCGGGCCAGCACCTTCTCCCCGTCGTGCCACAGCAGGCCGTCGCGCAGGGTCAGGTTCCACAGTTTGCCGTCGTTCTCGACCGTGAAACCCGCCAGCATCTGCGGCGAGTATTTGAAATCGCCGTCCTGCCCGAACAGCGTGTCGAACACCATGTAGCCGTGATTGCGGGAGATATACGCGGTGGTCCAATGCGGATCGAGAAACGCCAGATCGATCTGCGGAATGAACTTCAACGTGGATTGAGCCTGCGCCCGGACCACCGCGGGCAGCGCCAGCGCGGTCGCGGTTGAGGCGAGAAAGCCGCGGCGTTTCATGATCGATCCCTTTTCGACAGTTCCAACCGGGCTTCGCCAGACAGAATGTCGAATACGGCACGGCTGACCCAAGGTTAGGCCCTGGGCGCGTCTCTTCGCAACCGCGATATGAACCAGGGAGCGTGGACTGGCGTTCGGTCGCCGCGTCCGGTTTAATCAGCGCCGGCATCACGACGATAATGGGTCCATGCGGCATCCGTCCCGCGCTTTCCTCGCTCTTCTGCTCGCCGGCGCTGCCCTGTCCGGACACGCGCCGCGGCCGGCATTCGCACAGCAGGCGGCCTGGACCGTTCCCGACACCGACAAACTCCCCGATGACGCGCTTGGCCGAATGGTGCGCCGCGGCCGCGATCTTATTATGAAGACGTCGTCCCTGATTGGCCCCGACGCGCGCGACCCGGCCATGCGCTTCGCCGGCAACGGGTTGGACTGCCAATCGTGCCATCTTCAGGCGGGCACTCAGAGGTTTGGCCTGCCGCTGGCCGGCGTCTGGGGCCTGTTTCCGCAATTCATCGCTCGCGAGAACGAAATCCGCACGCTTGAGGAACGCATCAACGGCTGCATGGAGCGCAGCATGAACGGCCGCGCGCTGCCGGTGGACGGTCCCGAAATGAAGGCGATGCTGACCTATATCCGGTTCCTCAGCGGCACCGAGCGAGTTGGCCAACCGCTCGACGGCCGAGGTGCCCCGCCGGTTCCGTTGCCCGCCCGTGCCGGCGATCCGGTGCATGGACGCCAGGTCTTCACCACGGTCTGCGCTGTCTGCCACGGCGCCGACGGGCAAGGTCAGCGGTTGGAGCCATCCGAGGCCGCCTCGACCGGCCGCCGCTATCGTTTCCCGCCGCTGTGGGGTCCCGACAGTTTCAACGACGGCGCCGGCATGGCGCGCGCGATCACGGCGGCGCAGTTCATGCACGCGAACATGCCATTTGGCACGACATTCGACGCGCCCGTCGTGTCCGTTGGCGATACGTTCGACGTCATCGCCTTCATCACCGCTCAGCCTCGCCCACACAAATCGGGGTTGGAGGCGGACTTTCCAAACCGATCGCGCAAGCCGGTGGACGCCGGTTATCCACCGTTCATCGGCCCCTTCCCGCCCGAGCAACACCGCGTTGGCCCTTGGCCGCCGATCCTGGAATGGCAACGCGGCAAAGCCACGACGGATTAGCGCGCGGGGGACTCGCCCGACTGCTCGCCCTGTGTTCAACTCAGGGATAAACCTAAGCAGGGATTCCGGGCATGCACAAACTAAGCGCGGCCATTCTGGCTGTTTGCCTCGCATTCACCACCACGCTGGCGAGCGCCGCCGATCTGCGCATCGGAGTTGCCTCGGAGGTGACCACGCTCGACCCGCATTTCTTCCATTTGACTTCGAACACCGAGATCCACAAAGGCATTTATAGCGGCCTCGTCACCCAGGACGCCGACATGAAGGTGGTCCCCGACCTGGCCGTCAGTTGGCGCACCATCGACGACACGCACTGGGAATTTAAGTTGCGTCCCGGCGTGGTGTTCCACGACGGCACGCCGTTCACCGGGGACGATGTGGTGTTCACGTATGAGCGCGCGCGTAACGTTCCCAACGCGCCCGGCAGTTTCCTGCAATACCTGAAGCACGTCACCAAAACCTCGTCCCCCGACCCGCTGACCGTCATCGTCGAGACCGACGGTCCCGACCCGATCCTGCTCAACGAGTTGCAGAACGTGTGGATCGTTTCGCGCAAGAACGGAGCGGGCGCGACGTCGGCCGACTACAACTCCGGCAAGGCCGCGATCGGCACCGGTCCTTACAAACTGGCCGAGTGGGTGCCGGGCGATCACATCACCCTACAGCGCTTCGACGGTTATTTCGGTCCCAAACCGGATTGGGAGCGGGTGACTTACCGCGCGATCACCAACGACGCCGCGCGTACCGCCGCCCTGCTCAGTGGCGATGTCGATATGATCGCCTCCGTGCCAGGCAACGATCTCGCCAACGTACGCGCCAATCCCACGCTGGTCGTTTCCACCATGCAGAGCAATCGTTGCTTCTTCTGGACCGTCGATGTCGATCGCGATGTGTCGCCGCTGATCACCGACAGCGACGGCAAGCCGATGACGAAGAACCCGTTGAAGGACGTGCGGGTGCGGCGTGCCATGTCGAAGGCGTTGGACCGGAACGCGCTGGTCTCTCGCGTCATGCAAGGCCAGGGCGTGCCCGCGTCGCAGTTCATGCCGGACGGCGTGCCCGGCACCGATCCGAACCTGAAGCCGGAAGCCTACGACCTCGACGGCGCGAAGAAACTGCTGGCCGAGGCGGGCTATCCCAACGGGTTCGGCCTGACCGTCTCCTCGACCAACGACCGTTACATCAACGACGGCGCGATAACCCAGGCGGTCGGGCAGATGTGGAGCCGCCTCGGCCTGAAGATCGTCGTCAACACGTTGCCGAAAGCGGTGTATTTTCCGCGCGCCGTGAAGCTGGAGTTCAGCGTATTGCTCAGCGGCAATTCCACCGACACCAGCGAGCCGTTATCGCAACTCGTCTATCTTCTGGGCACGTTCGACGCGAGCAAGGGAATCGGCGCCGGGAATTACGGTCGTTATTCCAATCCCGCGCTGGACAAGTTGCTGGCGACAGCGGGCGTGACGCTCGACGATGGGAAGCGCGCCGCGATCATCGCTCAGGCGTACGATCTGGCGTTGGGGCGGGATGTCGCGGCGATTCCAATGCTGTTCCAGATCACCGCCTGGGGCATGCGCAAAGGGATTTCCTATGGCGGCTTCCCGCAGGACGCGACGGTGGCCGCCCTCGTGCACATGGTGAAATGACATGAGCGAACTGGATGCACTTTGCGCCGCGGTCGATGGGCCGCGCATGATGAGCCAACTCGCGACATTGGCCCAATGGGTGAAACTCTCCGGTACCCCGGACGAGGCGACCAGCCTGCGTCACATCCAGGGCCAACTGGACAGTCTCGGCTTTCGCACGCGGATGCTGGAGCACGACGCCTATATCAGCCTGCCCGGTGCCTCGACCGTCACGGTGGACAACGCGACGGTGCCGGGCATCACGCATTCGTTCTCCCGCCCCTCCGGCGACGACGGGCTGAGCGGGCGACTGGTTTACGTCGGCAAAGGCGAAGACGCCGATTTCGCCGGCCGCGACCTGCGGGGTTGCATCGTTCTCGTGGACGGCATCGCGACGCCGCCGGTGTCGCGCCGCGCCTCGCTGGCCGGTGCGGCGGGCCAACTGCATATCAGTCCGCATGAGCATCTGCACGAGATGTGCATCTCGCCCGTCTGGGGCAATCCGTCCTCCGTCACGCTGGAGCAACTGCCCGCCACCGTCGTGTGCAGCATTCTCCCCAGCGCCGGCGATCCGTTGCGGGAGCGTATCCGCCGCGGCGAGCAACCTCGTGTCGTGCTGCGCGCCGAGGTCGATACCGGCTGGCGGAAGACTCCCATTCTGCAAGCCGACATGGATGCGCCAGATCCGGAGGCTCCGTTCATTTTGTTCTCCGGTCATCACGACACCTGGTATTACGGCGTCATGGACAACGGCAGCGCCAATGTCGCGATGATGGAGGTCGCGCGGCTCTGCGCGTCGAAGCGTGAGCAATGGCGGCGCGGGCTGCGGCTGTGTTTCTGGTCGGGACATTCGCACGGCCGGTATTCCGGCTCCACCTGGTATGTCGATCAGCACTGGGACGAACTCGATCAACGCTGCGCCGTGCACCTGAACATCGACTCCCCCGGCGCCCGCGGCGCGGACATTCTGAGCAACGTCGGCTCGATGGCGCCGCTGTTCGCGGTCGCCGCCGAAGCGATCGCAACGCAATCGGGCCAGACGCTGCTTGGCAAACGCATGAGCCGCGGTGCCGACCAATCCTTCAACGGCCTCGGCCTGCCCGCTTTGTTCGGCGACATCAGCGAGCCGCCGCCGAGCGCGATCGGCCCGCATTGCTGGTGGTGGCACACGCCGCGCGATCTGCTGGAGAACATCGACGAGGCCAACCAGGTGCGCGACACCCGCATCTACGTCCACGCGGCGTGGCGGCTGCTGACCGACCGCACCTTGCCGTTGGATTTCGCGGCGCACGCGAGCGACCTGCTGGCCGAACTAGGACGCCTCGCCGGCGCGCTGGGTTCGCGCTTTCCGCTGGACAGCCTGATCGTTGCCGCTGAAACGACCCGCGATCTGGCGGAGGCGCTGAACAAGGCGACGAAAACGGCCGGGCCGGACATCATCGATCGCGCATTGATGCATGTGTCGCGGGCGCTGATCCCGATGGACTACACCTCCGGCGATCGTTTCTCCCACGATCCTGCTTTGCCCGTCCCATCCTGGGCCAGCGTCGGCGCTATCCGAGCGCTGGCCGCCACGCCGGAACACTCCGACGCCGCGCACGTCCTGACCGTCGATGCCACGCGCGCGCGCAATCGGATGTTGCATGCGTTACGCCGCGCCAACGGCGTGCTGGCCCGCGCGACCGGGCGTCAGGACGCGTTCAAATTGACTACGCAACGGATATGCGCGCGCTAGTGCCTACTTTTGCTGAATCGTGAGGCAGACATTAGCACAACGTCATAGCCAGCGTGATCGGGCCATCCGCGACAACACGATGGAGAGAGCGATGGTCTGGTCGAGCCGGACCACGACGTTATCGCGTGTGCCAGTTCAACGCTTCGCGGTAATAGCCGCCCGCGAAACGGCGTGACGGCCTCGCGTTACACTGTGACACGCCGCGGAGGCGTCACCGTTAACGCCTCCTTAACGCCTCTCCCCCATGATGACGACCATATCATCCTGGCTGGTATTTCCGATGGCGTCCCGCGGTCCCATTCGCTCTTCCCGCGCCACCAAAACGACCGAACGGGCCGGGCTCCGTATCATTTTCACGGCGCTACTCGCCTGGCTGATGCTGTTCACCGGCGCCGCTTTCGCACAATCCGGCTACCCCGCGCGGCAAATCACTCTGATCGTCCCCTTCGCGGCGGGCGGTCCCACCGACATGGTGGCGCATCTGGTGCAGGACAGCATGTCGCATACCCTCGGTCAGCAGATCGTGATCGAGAACGTGATCGGGGCCGGCGGCACCACCGCCGCGATCCGCACGATGCGAGCGGCCCCCGACGGATACACGATCATGCTTGGACACATGGGGACCCATGCCGCCGCGGTCGCGCTGTATCCGAAGCTGCCGTACAATCCCTCCACGGATTTCGCGCCGATCGGGCTGGTGTTGCGGATGCCGATGCTGATCGTCGCCCGGAAGACGTTTCCCGCGCATGACCTGAAGGAGTTCATCGATTACGCCACCCAGCACGCTGCGGAACTGACCATGGCGCACGCCGGCATGGGCTCGGTGTCGTATGTCACGTGCGAGTTGTTCAATGCCGTCCTTGGCCTCAGTCCAAAGCTGGCGGCGTATCAGGGATCCGGTCCGGCGATGACGGCGCTGGTCGCCGGGAAAGTCGACTACATGTGCGACCAGGTCGTCGCCGTGGTGCCCCAATACCGGTCCACCGCGATCCGGGTGTTCGCGATCGCCTCGACCGGCCGCAACGCCTCCCTGCCCGACGTGCCGACCGCGGATGAGGCGGGGTTGGCGGGCTTCGATGTCTCCGCCTGGAACGCGCTGTTCGCGCCCAGGGCGACGCCGGGCCCGGTGGTGGAGCGGTTGAACGCGGCGTTGGAGGTCGCGTTGGATGACCCCTCGGTGCGCAAGGTACTTCTGGGCCTCGGCAGCGAGATCCCCGAACCGGCGGAACGTTCGCCTGAGGCATTGGCCGCGTTGGTCAAAAGCGAGATCGCGAAATGGATGCCGTTGATGACCCGGACGGAGGCGGCGCATTGACCGGATCGCCAGGCAAAGCAAGCGAGCCGCGCGGCGTGGCGCCGACACGTCTTTGGAGCCGTCACCTGGCGCTGCTGGCCGGCAGATGGCGCCTGGGCGCCACCATCGGGCTGATCGCCGTCCTCATCATCGCCTGCGCCGTCGGCACCAACATCGTCATTCTGGGTCATCTGCGGGAAGACGCGCTGCAAAACGCCGAGGCGGACCTCGCGCGCCACACGTTGCTGCTGGCGGAACAAACCGACCGTTCGTTTCAGTCGCTCGACCTCGTACTGTCGCGGGTCGGTGATTATCTCGGGGGCAAGGGGATCAACGACACCGAATCGTATCACCGGATCGTCAGCGATTACGACACGCACATTTTCCTGCGCGAGAAGATCACCGGGCTGGCGGAAGTCGACGCGGTCACCATGATCGACGACCGCGGCACGCTGCTCAATTTCTCCCGCTACTGGCCCATTCCGGCGGTCAACGTCGCGGACCGCGACTACTATAAGACGCTGAAGAACGACCCGAGCCTGGAATCCTTCGTCGGTGAGCCCGTACAGAACCGCGGCGACGGCAACTGGGTCATCTACCTCGCGCGGCGGCTGGACGATCCGAACGGGCAGTTCCTCGGCATGGTGCTCGGCACGATTTCGCTGCGATATTTTGAGAATTTCTTCGGCGCCACCTCGCTCGGCGAGGGCAGTTCGGTGTCCCTGATGCGCGACGACGGCGCGCTGATCGCCGGCTTCCCGTTCCATGACCGGAGCCAGCCTTCAAGCATGCTGCCGATCCAGCGGGCGCTCGCCGCCGGCGGGATCATCCGCGATCGCGACCCGGCGACGCATGAGACGATGATCCGGTCGGCGCGCGCGTTGCCGAATTACGGCCTGTCGATCATGGCCAGCCGCACCGAGCAGGCGGTGCTGGCCGGCTGGCGGCGTACCGCGGACCTGATGATGATGATGGCGGCCGCGTTCACCTGCGTCGTGCTGCTCGCCGCGTTCGTGATCGCGCGCTGGTGGCGGGCCCGCGAGATAGCCTCGATCGCCGCGCGGGCCGCCAACACCGCCAGGTCGTCCTTCCTGGCGATGATGAGTCACGAAATCCGCACACCGATGAACGGCGTGCTCGGCCTCGCGGGCACCTTGCTGGACGACGACCTGAGCGCGCCGCAACGCGTCGTGGTCGAGGCGATCCGCGATTCCGGCGCCGATCTGCTGCGCATCCTGAACGATATTCTCGATTTTTCGAAATTGGACGCCAGCAAGATGACGTTCGAGCCGGTGCCGTTTTCGCCCGCGACGCTGGCCAATGGCGTCGTCAGCCTGCTCGGCGCGCGGGCGACCGCCGGCGGATTGCGGCTGATGGTCTCCACCGGTCCCTGGCTGCCGGCGGGCGTGATGGGTGACGCCGGGCGTATTCGGCAGGTTCTGATCAACCTCGTGTCGAACGCGATCAAGTTCACCACATCCGGCGACGTCTCGGTCCGGGCGGAGTGCCTGGCGCACACCGAGGCCATCGCCGAGATGGAATGGTCGGTCACGGACACCGGCATCGGCATCGCGCCGGATCGTGTCGGCAGTTTGTTCGGGGAGTTCATGCAGGCGGATCCCTCGATCGCTCGCCGGTTCGGCGGCACCGGTCTGGGGCTGGCGATCAGCAAGCGCCTGATCGATCAGATGGGCGGCTCCATCAGCGTCAAATCCTCGCCCGGTCTGGGCACCACCTTTCGCATTGGCCTGAAACTGCCGATCGTCGCGCTACCGGCGGACGAAGCCCCGCGGGCACCTGGCCAAACCATCGCCTGGAGCACGATTCGGGAAACCCTGGGCCGCAGCCCCCGCGTGCTGTTCGCCGAGGACAACGCCACCAACCAGTTCGTCGCCCGCCAGATGCTGAAGGGCCTGGATATCCAACTGGACATGGCCGCCAACGGCGCCGAAGCGGTGGAAGCGGCATGTCGTTTCGTATACGACGTGATCTGCATGGACATGCAGATGCCGGAGATGGACGGCGTCACCGCCACCCGCGTGATCCGCTCGCGCGGCGGCGCCCTGGCCACCGTTCCGATCATCGCGTTGACCGCCAGCGCGTTGCCCGAGGACATGAAACTTTGCTTTGAAGCCGGCATGGACCAGTTCGTGACCAAGCCGGTCACCCGGGACCTGCTGGTGAAGGCCCTGCTGACGGCGTTGTCCAAAGTTGTCCCGCGGGTGGCCGCCGAGCCGCCACGCCCTCGACGCGGCGCGAGTTCTGATACCAACGCTCATGCGGAACTGTCGCAGGATATCGGCCGCGAAGATCTGGAAGAAATGCTCTCGATCTTCGCCGGCGACGTACGAACGCGGCTGGCGCGGCTGCGGTCTTCGGGACTGGCCGGGGCGGATATCGTGCGTGAGGTCCACTCGATCCGCGGCGCGGCCGGTTCGGTTTACGCGACTGTTCTGGCCGGACGCGCGGGCGAACTCGAAGCGCGTTTGAAAGCAGGGGAAACGTTGCGCGACGCGGACCTGACGGTGCTGGAACAGACGTTCAACGAGTCGCTGGATGGTTCGAAGGCCGGCCGCGACGCCATGGCGGATACCTGACGCCCGCCGCCGATCAGGCGAACCGAACCGCGTAAACCGGCGGCAAGGTGTGCGTGACCATGGTCCAACGATCGCCCGCGTTTTCACTGACCCAAAGACCGCCCGTGGTGGAGCCGAACGACAGAACCTCGCCGGTGTCGTCGATCGCCAGCGCGTGGCGGTAGACGACGTCATAGGCGTGCGTGGCCGGCAGTCCGACGTGCAATGTCTCGAAACTCCGGCCGCCGTCCCGCGTCCGCGTCACCACCAGGCGGCCGTCGCGCGGTATGCGCTTTTCATCCTTGATCCCTGGAACGAACCACGCGGTATCCGGATCCTTCGGATGCACGACGACCGGGAAACCGAACACCGAGGGTTCGACGCCGGTGATTTCCGAAAAATTCCGACCCCCGTCGGAGGACACGAAAATCCCGTTGTGATGCTGCACCCACATCCTCTCGGGCATCGCCTGACACTGCGCCAGACAATGCACATCCTGGGCGATCGGATCGTGCGTGAGTTCCGGCGGGACGTGGTCGGCGCGCATCCCTTCCCCACGCTGGACCCAACTGGCGCCGCCATCTTCGGTGAACCAGATGCCACCGGTGGAGACCGCGATCCAGACGCGCCGGGAGTCGCGCGGATCGACGACGATGGAGTGCAAACCGGGGACATCGGCGCCCCCACCCATCCATTGACGGCGTTTTGGATGGTCCCAGAGGGAGCGGACCAACGTCCAACTGTCGCCATGATCGACGGAACGGAACAGCCCGCCCGGGATCGTGCCGCACCACAGAACACCCGGCTCATTCGTCCCGCCCGTCTGCAAAGCCCAGATGCGCGCCGTGCTCCACTCGAGCGGGCGGCCCCACATGTCGTTTTCTTCCAGTCCCTCGGGTTTCGGCGGATAGGCCGGGGTCGCGATTTCTTCCCACCCCGTGTCGGTCGAGCGGTGCAGCTTGACGCCGAAGTGACCGTGATCGAGGGCCGCGAAATGCCGCCCGTCGCGCCGGTCGGTCAGCGTGAGGCTGACATTGTCGCCCAGAAAATCAACATGGTCGTCGATGACCCACCCGTTCCTCGCGCGGACAACATGGAACAGCCCCTTGCGCGTCGAAACAAACAACCGCTCGCTCATGATCAACCTCCCGACAAGGCCTGGAAAATGTAGACATGGCTGGTTTCACCGACGGGATCGGACAGGCGCACCCGGTCGTGGATCATCTCGCCGTCGATGAAGATTGTCATGTGCTTGCGCAAGGCGGCCTGATCGTCGAGCACGTAGCCTCGGGCACGCGGGAGCGCGGCGAAGAGGTTGTCCAGCACTTCGCGGACGCTGCCGCCCGCGGCGTCGGTTTCGCGGCACGCCACGTGGCGCTGAATGTTCGCCGTAAAGGCGACGCGCGCCATCTCCTCTCCTCCCATCGCGATGGGTTTCGGACATCATCGCGCCGAACGCGGGCGTTGGGTAGTCGCGGGTGCCGCCGATTGACGGAATTGATGACCGCGATGCAGCATCCCCTATCGACACCATGAGGCGCGGCGTGCGGCGACAATTTCTCATTCTGACGATGCTGCTGCTGACCAGTCTCGGGCCCGCTCATGCCGCCGACCTTCGCCTCGCGCTGGCGGTGGAGCCGGATTCCATCGATCCCCACGTGCATAATTTCGGCGGCAACAAAGCGTTCATGCCGAACCTGTTCGAGACGCTGACCGTCATCGACGCCAACGGCCGCCTGGCACCTGGTCTCGCCACCGCGTGGACGCTGGAGAACGACACGACGTGGGACATCACGCTGCGGCCGGACGTCACGTTTTCCGACGGCGGCGCGTTCACCGCCGAGGACGTCGCGTTCTCGCTGAACCGTGTCTCCGCCGTGCCGACCACCGTCGCGAATTTTTCCGAGTATGTGAAAGGCATCGCCAGCATCGAGGTGACCGGCCCG
>Ga0182030_10003611_pt1 | contig 33051 bp, 32 predicted proteins | sample 812S3MmetaG_FD_121299 | JGI IMG/M metagenome (GOLD analysis project Ga0182030, IMG submission 121299) | Permafrost microbial communities from Stordalen Mire, Sweden - 812S3M metaG (Illumina Assembly) | ecosystem: Environmental > Terrestrial > Soil > Wetlands > Permafrost | place: Sweden... | reverse complement strand
GCGGCGGCGGGCACCGTTAGGGAATTACAAAGCTCGGCGATTTCCGGAGCCTAAAGTGTCTCGGCGAGCCAATTGGCAACTTCGTCGTTGCCCACTATCTTCCGTTCGCGGTTCCCACCCGGGGACGGACCCTATGGTGTCGGCCTACGACACGCTTTTGTGATAATCTGGGTAAGCACTCGCTGAATAGCGGATGGGGACGACGATGACTTTCCGGAAAAGTTTCGCCTCTTTAGTCGTGGTCGTGAGTTCGCTGGCGGCGATGTCGTCGGCTTGGGCGGCATGCGATACCAAGCATCAAAATCAGACGCCAAATTCGCGGTACGTGATCTCCGGAGGAGAGGCCTTTGACAAGCAGACCAACCTCACTTGGCAACGCTGCAGCTTAGGGCAGGAGTGGAAAGAACAGAGCGGTTGCGTTGGCGGGGTTGAACAATTGAGCTGGGGCCAAGCAAATCTCCAGGCAAGCGGCTTGTGGCGGTTACCCAGTAAGGACGAACTGATGACTTTGGTCTCAGCCGCTTGTAAGAATCCTTCCGTTAACGATAAAGTATTTCCCAATATGGATCCTGAAAATCTGTGGTATTGGAGTAGTACTCCATACGATAACACTCTCTCACAGTTCGTAAATTTTGGCTCGGGTCACCTCAGCGGTGTCGCTTTCCGCTTAGACCTATTTTCGGTTCGCTTAGTGCAGGAGCCGAAGTAATCCAGCTCGGCAGCCCTACCGGGCACAGGGCTATGAATTTTGCGTTAGCAGTTCAGCTAAAATCAATTTCCCAATGCCCATCGCCGCAGGCGAAGAGGCTCGAGCATGCGCGATGCGGCGGTTTCCATGATTTGGGCCGACTAACTGCTATCGTCTAAAACCTCTCGGTTTTAAGGTCACACGGACGGTCCCTCAATGCCCGGCCCGCAGACTTAGGATGAAACTGATCATCTCCTCCGCCTCATCGGCCGGCAGTTTTGGATTGGGCATATTCACCGAGGTTATTTCGGTCGCGTGTGTAGAAGCGAGGAATACGCGCAGGCTCTGAGCAGTAGTCCCTTGTCGATTTGCGATTGAGAGAAAGGTTGGCGCAGGTGGATTTAGGAGGGGTGTATAGGTTTGATCGGAGGAAACGACGTGGCATGGCGTGCAAAATTTGAGCGCAAGCCGATGTCCTTCCTTAGCAGAATCGCCAACAGCTGAGTCCTGGGCTTTTGCTGCCAATGCTGAAAAACACGCGAGGATAGCGAAGGCGGCTATCCGTGTCCGATTATTCATAACGATCTCCTGCCATTAAGGGCTCCATCGTCGCGACTACTTAGAGCCATGCACCTACATTAGCCAATCGTGTGCGCGGCGATCATTTCGAAAAGGCTTGCACAGGCTCGATGAGCAGGGCCAAACCTACGCTAGATTTTTTGGCCGGCTCCAATAACGCGCGCGGCCGATCATTTGCTCAGCGAACTGATGTAGATTGCCAATTGCTTAAGTTCCTCCGGGGAGAGGGTGATCGGGGACATCTGATGACCTGACGCTAGCGCCGCCGCCAACCGTTTCTCATCCCATATGCCATCGCGCGACATTTTATAAAACGAGCGGGCTTCCATTGTGCCGGTGAGATGACATGAAATGCAGTGCAAATCAGCGACCCTCTCTCCTAGAGGCGTGCCGGGTTCCAGCGAACAGACCTCCCCGGGACCTTTGGGCCTACCGTTGCAAGTGCGAATTTCCATTCGAAACAGCACGTCGGCCACGTTCGCGTCGCGAGACTTTGGGACGTCGCTAAATTCGGGGTCATTAATGACGGCGTGAAGCTGATTTTTCTCATCCTCGCCAAGGTTTTGCAGAAACGGACCATCTCGCTTCAGTCCGTATTCTTCGGCGAGATAGCGGTAGTCACGATCGGTGAGGGTCGCTGCAAACGAAGCTCCGGCCAACATCGACATGATTGCGAAAGCCAATAAGAAGGCCACCGCCTTCTTTCGAGACGCACCATGAGGGCCAAAGAGATACAAGAAACCCGGAAAAATCATGATCCACTCCAAGTTTCATAACAGTTTGTCGCATGGCGACCACGGCACGATCTAAACGCCGAAGATGCTTCTTTCAGTCGAACTTCCACGTGCCATCAGTGTCACGGCACCTTGTGTAAACATAATGCACCGGGCGATCCGTCTTTTTCGTCATAATCTCGTATGCGATCTCACGACAGGGTCTGGAGGCGATCGTCAACTTCCTCACAAAGGTCACCTTACCAGAACTCCCAGTACTAGGATTGCTCCATTCTGCAAAAGCGCCGTCCATCTTTTGGGGCGCGAGTTTGTGCGCGATCGCATCCTGCATGATCGCAAGATCCTCGGCTGTCAGGCCCAGAAACGGATCAAAAGAAGAAAAGGACGGAGATAAGATCGGCACCTTAGCAAACGCACTCTGAACACCGACGCTCATCGTCAATATCTCGATTATCGAAACGACAGCGAGGTTCCTTAAGATCGAAATCGAGAGCATTTGTGGCTGCCTTTAAGGAGAACCAAAATCTGAGTAGCCCAGCTCTTCATTCGTGTCCGTATGGTCGGTTGCGCGCCTTGACCCAAATCAAACTGACGTCGCGTAGCTGTCTGTTTCCGGGATCGCTCGATCGGCTGCAGGCGTCTGGCTTGGGTTGAATCGAGCCGAACGGCAAAAGTGGAACGAACGATAGGTACGGGTCCGGCTCGATCCAGAGCCGTCGTTCCGCTGCCGGCGAGTCCAGGTCCCCCTTCAAAGGGCGTTGTGGATTCCGGTAGGCGGGCGGCAACTCACCCCAGGTGAATGTCTTTCTGCTTGGTTTCGTCGGCGCCGTCTCCGGCTTTCAATCTGCTGAACACCCCGGTCGACAGAATTGTGAAAACACCTAGCACCAGGAATGCTTCGTGCAGGCCGACAATCGTCTCGCCGGGATTGGATCGCAACGTGTCCGGTATGAACAGCACTGTCGTCAGCCCAGCTGCCGCGACGCCGAAACTGATCGCCAGTTGCTGCATGGTGCTGGCGATCGAGCTTGCATTGCTCGCCTTTTCCGGCGCGACGTCGGCATAGACCAGCGTGTTCATCGCTGTGTACTGGGTCGAGGTGAGCGCGCCGTAGCCAAGGGCCTGCAAGACGATCAGCCAGATGGGCGTCCCGGTCCCGATCGTGGCGAACAGCATCAGCAGCACGCCAAGCATGATCGTGTTCGAGACCAGCACACCCCGATAGCCGACACGATCCAGGACTTTCGGCATGAAGAATTTCGCACTCATTGCTGCCGCGGCCTGCGGCATGATCAGCAGCCCAGATTGAATCGGGGAAAGCCCGAGGCCAAGCTGGTAGAGCAGCGGCAACAGGAACGGCACTCCACCAATTCCGAGACGCGTAACGAAGCTGCCGCCCACGGCAGCAGCGAAAGTGCGGATCCGAAACAGGCCCAGTTGGAGCAGCGGATAATCGGTACGCGCCGCGTGCAGCCCATATCCGAAGATCAACGCAAATGAGATCGCGAGCAATCCAAGCACTTCGCCGGTGTTCAGCGTGTGCTCACCGAAAATCTCCAGCACATAGGAGAGCAGCGCGACCCCGGTACCAAACAGGATGAGGCCAACCAGATCGAGCGGCTTTGTGTTCTGTTCGCGATAATCGGGGAGGTGCATGTAGACCAGTACGAGGCCGGCGATTCCGATGGGGATGTTCAGGAAGAAGATCGCGCGCCAATGCAGATACCCGACAATGAGACCGCCGGCGATGGGACCGAGCATGGGGCCGACCAAGCCCGGAATGGCGACGAAGCTCATGGCGCGAACGAGTTCAGATTTAGGGAAGGTCCGAACCAAGGTGAGCCGGCCGACAGGCACCATCATCGCACCGCCGCCACCCTGCAGGACGCGGCACGCGACGAGCAAGTGAATGTTGCCCGATAGTCCGCACAAGAACGATCCCAAGGTGAAAATCCCGATCGCGGACGCGAATACCCACCGGGTGCCGAACCTGTCTGCCATCCAGCCGCTGATCGGAATGAAGACCGCCAAACTTAGCGTATAGCTCGCCAGCACGGATTTCATGCTGAGCGGCGTTACCGCCAGCGCCTTGGCGATTACGGGAACCGCGGTGTTGAGGATCGTCGTGTCCAGCGATTCCATAAAGAACGCGACCGCGACCAGCCACGGCAGCATCCGCTTGATCGCGGCGGATGGAATTCCTGAAAATGTATCTGTCGCGGTCAACGCAAGGCTTCCTCTCTGCAGCGGACTTGAAGTCTAAACGCTTGTCCCACGTCGAGTTCCCGCCGCACGACCTTTCTATCGCAGCGGGTGCAATTAGGCCGGGCGAGAACGGGTGCGAAACCTGGCCGATGGTGTTCGCCCGCATCGACAGCATAAGCGCGCCTGACACCGACCCGATGCTAACTGAGCGGGCGATCTTTGCCGGCAGTCTTCGACAGGGAAAGCGAAGTCGGCGCGAAGCTGCCGGCACTCCGCCCCCTGAATATCTGCTTCCGGGATTGCCGGACCGGGCCACGAGCGACTGATTCGTGTCGGGAGCGGACTGGCTGCTTTGGAGCTGAGTGGCGCGGGCCAAGGGACTTGTGCGCCCGCGCCAAGTTCAGTTGTCAAAGCTGACGTAATTTGCGCACGCCGCATTTCCTCCCGGTCCCTAAATTCAAATGTGTTCGGTCGATAATAGCTTTGACACCTGCTTTCGAAATCCGCGCATGAATACCGATTGGTATCAAGTAACTACTTGAAATGACCGTTGCTTCGTGAACACAGTTCGTTACGGCTCGCAGAGATCGCTAACGATCCAGCAAATACAGAGCGGAAATGGGGAGGATATCGGTGGGAAAACATAAAATTGCGGGGCTATTGGCCTGCACGGCGGTCGCGGCGCTCTGCCATCCATCCGCTTTGGCGCAGCAGGCCGCCAGTCCGTCGGCATCAACCGGGGGAAACCTGGAAGAGATCGTCGTCACGGCGCAGAAGCGCAGCGAGAATCAGCAGGTCGTCCCGGTCGCGGTGACCGCGCTTAGCCCGGCCACCCTGGCGAACGCCAGAGTCGAGAATGTGATGGATCTGGCCGGCCTAGCGCCGAATCTTTATGTCTTCCAGGGCGCCTCATTGAACGGCAGCAATTCGACCCCGTGGCTGACCCTGCGCGGCATTGAGGCCAACAATACCGGCACGGTACAGACGGACAGCGGCATCGGCATGTATGTCGATGGCGTTTATCTCGCGCGCGCCAGCGGGCAGGTGTTCGACCTCGCCGACGTCGAGCAGATCGAGGTGCTGCGCGGGCCCCAGGGCACGCTCTTCGGGCGTAACTCCGTCGGCGGCGCCATCAACTTCATCACCAAGGACCCAACCGGCAAGTTTGGCGTCACCGAAGACCTGTCGTTCGGCAATCTGGGCGAGTTTCGCAACAAGACCATCGTCAACTTCGACGAAATCGAAGGGTTGCGGATCGCCATCACGTATCTGCACTCACAGAACGATGGTTACGTTAAGAATTTGGACGCCGGTCACTATATCGATCCGTCGGCGCTGACGTTCGGCGCTCAAGGCCCGGGATATTCGGCGCGCAATCTTGGCTCGTCGAACGTCGACGCATTCATGGCCTCGCTCCGCTACGATCCGCCCGCGGTCGAGGGGCTGACCCTCAAATACAGGTTCGACTATACCGGGGAAGACCAGACGCCGCCGCCAATCCAAATCCTGGAGGTCGGGTCATATGCATATCAGCTCTACCCCAAGCCGTACGGACTTGGCCTGTATGGTGCCTATGCTAGGGGCACGATCGTCGTCAGCCCGACTCCGCAATACGCGGTTTCCAACTCTGAGGCGATCCCGATTCATCTGAAATCCTGGGGCCAGAGCCTTACGACCGAGTACGCGCTTAACGACGCCATTCAGGTCAAGGATATCCTCGCCTATCGCGCACTGTCGCAAGATTTCGTCAGCCAGTTGGACGGCGGCAACGCCCTCAATGTCGCGCCCGGCGTCGATTTCCTACCCTTTACCAGCTTCGGCAAGGTCGACCAGCATCAGTTGAGCAATGAGTTCGACGTCAACTTCAAGTCTGACTATGTGGATGTGACGGCGGGGCAACTCTATTTCTATGAGCAGTATCATTACCCCAACGGGTACGTCCCCTTCGCGGTCGCGCCCGGCGGCCTTCTTCCGGCTGGTGGGACGATCGGCGATGGCACGGCTACCAGCATCGCTGAATATGCCCAGTTGACGGGGCATGTCCTGGACAATCTCGACATCGTCGGCGGGCTTCGTTACACGCGCGACGACAAGCAATCGCGCTATCCACTCACGCCTCAGTATTCCGCTGAAGCCATCCACCAGCGAGTCGATTGGCTGGCCGGCGTAAACTACCGGCCGACCGACAATATTCTCGTCTACGGCAAGGGAAGCTCAGGCTATATCTCCGGCGGATCGGACAATGGCACCAGTTTTGGACCTGAATCGATCACCCAGTTCGAGGTCGGGGAGAAGGCCGACCTGCTCGACAAGCAACTCAGGGTCAATACCGCGGCCTTCTGGTCGGACTACCGGCATTACCAAACCTTCGACTTCAATCCGGCGGACTGCAACGGCGACGCTGCCGGCTGCATCGTGAATGCCGGCGCCGAGCGGATCTGGGGGCTCGAATCTGAAATTACCGCCGTACCGACGGAGCGCCTTCTGCTGTCGTTGAATATCGGCATTACCCGGTATTCGGTGGATCCCAACGGGAATCCGTCAGCCATCCCCGAGAATCATGCCCCCAAACTGCAACTGGGTGCATCCGGCCAGTATGATTTCCCGGATTTCCGGGGGATGACGCCTTCGGCCAGAGTGGAAGTAAACTATATGGGCCTGGTGAACTGGGGAACGGACGCTACTGCCGCCCCAGGAGGGATATCGACTTTCGTGACGCCGGCGCAGGTGATCGTGAATGCGCGTGTCAGCCTGGGGGACATCGCGTTGGGCCCGACGACGGGCAAGGTATCGCTATGGGGCAAGAACATAACCGACCAGCGCTATATCTCCGAAGTGCTGCCAGGAGCGGTGATCGGCTTTGTCGACGCCAACGTCTCACCGCCGGCAACCTATGGCGTGGACCTCTCACTCAAATGGGGCGCGTCCTCCGCCCCGGCTGAAACGCCCGCGGCTTATACACCGCCGCCAATTCAGGCTCCGGCGCCTGCTCCGCACAGCTATCTTGTGTTCTTCGACTTCAACAAGTCGGACCTGACGCCGCAAGCAGTCGAGATCGTCGACACCGCGGCCAAGAACGCCGGGCCGGCAAAGGTGACCCAGCTTACCGTGACAGGTCACACGGATACCGTCGGTTCGGACGCATACAATATGCGTCTATCCCGCCGCCGGGCGGAATCGGTCGCGGCGGAGCTCGAGAAGGATGGCATCCCGTCATCCGAAATCTCAATCGTGGCCAAAGGCAAGCGTGACCTGCTGGTCCCGACCGGCGACGGAGTCCGCGAACCGCAGAACCGTCGCGTCCAGATCGTCTATGAAGGTGGCCCGACCTCGTAGGCGGCTCACAGCTAGAAGCTTGGGCCCGTATGGGCGACCGGGTGCACGGTCGTACTTAAACCCGGGCTTCTGGCGACTGACTTTGGTCGGAAGCAGAAGTTCAAACTGACCCGACCAATCTCCAGGACAAACGGAGCCTGGGGCCCTGGATTTCTTCGCTTTGCTCGCAAAGACGGTGACGACAACTTTCATCGCACGCCGCCTAATAATGCGGCGGCGGGGGTTCGGGGCCCTCGGGGGCGCCGGTGCTGTTCTCGAAATCACGCATCTGTTCGTTGAGCCGGGTCAGGCGGAAGGTCAGATCTTCGATCTGTTTCCACTGGTCGGCGATGGTCGAACTCAGCTCCTCGATCGTGTGGTCCTGATGCGCGATGCGGATTTCCAGCCCGTCGATGCGCTCAGCCAGTATTTCGGTCTCAGTCATGGGGCGGTTCCTGTGCGGCGACGGCGGGGTGGATCAATCATATCATAAGCGCCGGTTTGGGTAGTTTCACCGCCTGAGTTTGTATTCGGACGCGGGGCGATGGCGCATGGACGGTCATATTTCCGATAACACCGCCGTATCGCCGAAGTGGGAGGATGCGCGGGTCATGCCCGGCTCAAGATGACCCAAGGTGACTAACATCCGCCATTCGCATGAAAATGCCGTGTTCCCGCCTAGGTCAAACCCGCATAGAGCGGCGGTCATGATTCCACCCGCCCTGCCCTGTGCGCCACCGGATGCCGCCGTCATTTCGGGCCGGCTGGTCGACATCGAGCGGGTGGATATACCGCGCCACGCACCCGGACTTTGGGCCGCGGTCGGGGCGGACGCGAAGCTGTGGAGTCTGATCTCCCCCGGGCCCTTCGCCGAGCAAGCCGACTTTGCCGCCTGGCTGGGCGACAGGGCATCGCGGGCGAGCGACAGGCTGTATGCGATCGTCGACAAGGTCAGCGGGGAGACGACCGGCCAATTCCATCTGTTGAACGTCAATCAGGCCATGGGCACGGTCGAGATGGGGCTGGTCTATGGCCGAGGACTGGCGCAGCGCACCCAGGCGACCGAGGCGTTCTTTCTGCTGGCCCGCTATGTGTTGGAGGATTTGCGCTTTCGCCGGCTGGAATGGCGCTGCGGCCCGGACCATACGGCATCGCGCCGCGCCGCGGACCGTTACGGCTTTACCCTGGAAGGGGTCGCGCGCCAGACGATGTGGACCAAGGGCCGAAGCTGGGACACGGCGGTCTATTCATTGCTGGACCATGAATGGCCGCAGGCCTCGGCCCGCCTTCAGGGCTGGCTATCGCCGGAGAATTTCGACGCCGACGGGCGGCAGTTGAGGGCGCTTAGGTCGGATTGAATGGCGGGGCCCCAAAGATAAGACTTATCCGCGGATTACACAGATTAAGAATTTCGCTGCGCGGCTTTGTGACGCCGAAGGCGGTAAGACCCGGATTTAATCTGCGCTAATCTGCGGATAGATCCTGCTTGCCGGGGCGGCGTTACCCCAGCCCGTAATGCACCACAAACAGGATGGCCAAAATCGCCATCGGCCAGCCGATCTCGCGGTAGCGGCCGGCAAGAAGCTTGATGCCCACATGGGCGATGAAGCCCAACGCGATGCCGTTCGAGATTGAGAAGGTGAGCGGCATGGCCAGGGCCGTGACCAGGGCTGGGGCGTAATCGGTGGCGTCGTCCCAGGCGATTTCGGTCAGGCTGCGGACCATCAGACAGGCGACGAAGAGAAGCGCCGGGGCCGTCGCATAGGGCGGCACGCTGCCGGCCAAGGGCGCCAGGAACAGGCTGACGAGGAAAAGGGCTGCGACGGTGACGCCGACGAGCCCGGTGCGGCCGCCGGCCTTAACCCCGGCCGCGCTCTCAATATAGGACGTGACCGGAGAGGTGCCGAGCGCGGCACCCGCCAGGACCGAGAGCGAATCGGCCATAAGCACCTTGCGCAGCCGGGGCAGCGAGCCGTCGGGCCGAAGCAAGCCGGATTGATGGGCGACACCGATCAGCGTGCCGGTCGAATCGAACAGATCGACGAAGAAGAAGGCGAGAATGACGGCACCGGCAGAGAGGCTGAAATTGCTCCTGAGGTCCATCGCCAGGAAGGTGGGGCCAAGACTGGGCGGCAGGGAAAAGACACCGCCGAAGGGCGAGATTCCGAGCGCGATCCCGGCGACGGTGACGCCCAGCACCGATATCAGAATCGCGCCGGGCACACGCCGCGCGTCCAGTGCCACCATCGCCACGAACCCCAAAGCGGCCAGAATGACCGAGGGGGAGCGCAGATTGCCCAGCGTGACGAACGTGTCCTTGTCGGCAACGACCAGCCCGGCGTTCTTGAGCGCGAGCAGCCCCAGAAACAGCCCGATACCAGCGGCGATCGCCATTTTCTGCGACCGCGGGATGCCGCCGATAATCCATTCCCTGAGTGGGGTCAGGCTGACGATCAGGAACAGAATGCCGGAGAGGAAGACCGCGCCAAGCGCGACCTGCCAGGGCTCGTGCAGGCCGATCACCACGCCATAGGTGAAATAGGCGTTGAGCCCCATGCCGGGGGCGAGCGCGATGGGATAGTTGGCATAGAGCGCCATGATTAGCGTGGCCAGCGCCGAGGCCAGGCAAGTGGCGACGAACACCGCCCCCTTGTCCATGCCCGCATCCGCCAGAATCAGCGGATTGACGAACATGATATAGGCCATGGTCAGAAAGGTAGTGAACCCGGCCGTAACCTCTGTCCGGACTGTGCTGCCCTGAGCGGTGATGGAGAAGAATCGGTCCATCGGCGGATGGTGCATGATCAGCCGTAGTATGGGTAGAGCGCAGCGAAGCCCATAGACAAAATGGATACAGCAAGGCGCCAAGACACCAAGTTAAAGTCGGAAACCCAGTTTGGAATGACCCCCTAGGGTGAAACCTTCCCGTCCCTTACCCAGCCGGCGGGAACTGCGATGGGGAAATCCATCAGCATCTGGGCGTGAGCCTTGCCCTGCGGGTCATAGCGCAGAGAGGCGACGCCGCCGCCGCCGAGCGAGGCGTTGAGGATGAAGTTGAAGCCGTTCAGCCCCGGCCAGTCGTAACGTTCGACCGTGCCTTCGACCACATGCGCCATATAGTTCTTCACCGCCTCGGGCGTCAGTTGCCCGGCGATGAGGTCACGGTACTCAGGCTTGCGGGCCAGGATCGCGATGTTGCTGAGGTTGCCCTTGTCGCCGCTGCGCCCATGGGCGAGTTCAACTAGTGGTACCGTCTTGGTGGCACCCGAGGGCGCAGAGGTCGGCGCCGCAGGCTTGGGCTGATAGGGCGGAACAGCCTGGCCTTCGGTCGAGACCGAAACCGGGATGGTCTTGCCGTCGAGCTCGACCGAGATCTTCACCCGGGCCTTGTCCAGCAGGAAGGAATAGAGGCGCAGCACCGGCTGCACACTGGGGCGGCCGCCGGCGAAGCCGGAAATGCCCTGGCCCATGCCGGTGGCGGCAGGTGCGATCTCACGTGTGAAGATATCGACCGCCTTCTTGTCCATGTGACGCACGCCGACCTTGAGGATGACCTCACGCACCGACCGCGCCCGGCCGTGCGGGCCGTATGTCGCCTCTGCGCCCAGCACCTCGATCGAGGTGTCGACATAATCGCCCAGCCCTTCGCGGACGAAAATCAGGCTAGTGCGTTTCAGGATCGCCTCGCCCATCGCCTGGGCCTTCTCGGCGGCGTCGATGCCGTTGACCATCAGGGTAGCGATCGAACGGAAGCCCTCGGGGTAGGTGGCGCTGACCTTATAGGTAGGGGTCGGGGCCTTGCCGCGAACGTTTGTCACTTTGACACGGTCCTTGCCGACCTGTTCGACACGGACGCCCGACAGATCGCAAACCACATCGGGCAGGATGTAGTTGGCCGGGTCGCCAGTCTCATAGGTGATCTGCTCGGCCACGGTCTGGGTCGAGACCAGACCGCCGGTGCCGTCCGGCTTGGTGACGATGAAGCTGCCGTCGGCGGCGCATTCGGCGATCGGGAAGCCGATATTGTGCCAGCCTTCGGCGACCAGCCGCCAGTCGGTGAAGATGCCGCCTGTGGCCTGCGGACCGCATTCGATGACATGGCCGGCCATGGTGCCGGAGGCTAGTTTATCAAAATCGGCCGCGGTCCAGCCGAATTCATAAATCAACGGCCCCAGCGCCAGCGCGCTGTCGGCGGCGCGGCCGGTGACGACGATATCGGCCCCGGCAGCCAAGGCGGCCGCGATCGGAAAGGCGCCGATATAGGCATTGGCGGAGACGATTGTCTTGGGCAGCGGTGCGCCGCTCTGCACTTCCTTGACGCCCTCGGCCCGCAGTTCCTCGATCATGCCGTGGATATCGTCGCCGACGATGGCCGCGACCTTGAGGTTCACGCCCTGATCGGCCAGCACCTTGGCGACGGCGTCGCGGCAGGCGAGCGGATTGACGCCGCCGGCGTTGCACACGACCTTGATGCCGCGCTCGGCAATTTCCCGGGCGTAAGGACCGATGAACTGGGACACGAAATCGGGCGGATAGCCCATGGCCGGGTCCTTCGCCTTGGCCCGGGCCAGCAGCGACATGGTGATCTCCGCCAGATAGTCCATCACCAGGTAATCGACCTGGCCGGACTTCACCAACTGCCGCGCGCCCTCGGGCGTATCGCCCCAAAAGCCCGACGCCCCGCCCAAGCGGACGATTTTATCGCTCATCGCACATGCCCCAATTCAGCTTGGTCAATCTTACTTTGCGGTAAAGCCGCCATCGACCGGAATGGCGACGCCGGTGATATAGGCGGATTCGTCCGAGGCCAGGAACAGCGCGGTGTTGGCGATATCCTCAGGCTTGGCAACGCGGCCCAGCGGAATCATGCCGACGAAGCGCTTTTGCGTTTCAGCCGCCTGATCGTCGCTGGCGTTACGGCCCATGAAGCCGCGCAGCATCGGCGTTTCGGTCAAGCCCGGGCAGATCACATTGACGCGGATCTGCTCAGGCCCATAGCGCAGCGACAGCGACTTGCCGAGGCCAACGACGGCGAACTTGCCCGCCGAATAGAGCGGCGAAAGCTGAGACCCGACGATGCCGGAGATGGAAGCGGTCAAAATCACCGAGCCGCCGCCGCGCTTGCGGATATGCTTCACCGCCTCGCCGACCGTCAGGTAGCAGGACCGCACATTCAGCGACATGGAGAGTTCATAGTCGGCCAGGTCGATGTCCTCGACCACGTCAGTGCCGGGAATGCCAGCATGAGCCCAGAATATATCGATGCCGCCCAACTTATCAGCGGCGGCCGCGATGGAGCCGCGGCATTCTTGAGCGTTCGTCAGATCGGCGCGGAGCGCGCAGGCTGTGCCGCCGGCGGCCTTGATCTCTTCCGCGACCTGGATCGCAGCGGCTTCGTTGATGTCGATGATCGCGACCTTGGCGCCCTCCTTGGCGAACAGCAGGGCCGCCGCCCGCCCCATACCCGACGCACCGGCGGTGATGACCGCCAATTTTCCCTTCAATCGCACGCTGCTTCCCCTGTCTTAAGGTTCGTTGGCCCGACGCTTATTGAGCGTAGGCGTCGGCATAATTGCCGGTCAGATTAATGATCGTGGACTTGGTTTCGAAATAAGGCTCAAGCCCTTCCGAACCGTTTTCACGGTTGAGGCCGCTGATCTTGTAGCCGCCGTAGGGGATGTTGTAGCGCAGATAGCGATAGGTATTGACCCAGACCATGCCGGCCTGAATTTGCGCCGCGACGCGATGGGCGCGGCCGACATTCTGAGTCCAAAGACCGGCGACCAGTCCATATTCGGTGTCGTTGGCTATGGCGACCGCCTCTTCCTCGGTCTTGAACTTGATGACGCCGACGACCGGCCCGAAGATTTCCTCCCGAGCGATCCGCATCGAGTTGGTGACATCGGCGAAGACTGTCGGCTTTACGAAATAGCCGTCGCCCATCGAATTGATCCGCTCGCCGCCGACGACCAGACGGGCGCCTTCGTTGCGGCCGATATCGAGATAGCGCAGCGTCTTCTGGAGCTGTTCGTCGTGGGCTTGCGGCCCCATCTGGGTCGAAGGGTCCAGCGCATTGCCGATCCGAACGCGGGTCGAGCGGCTGGCGATTTCATTCACGACCTTGTCGTAGACGCTTTCATGAACCAGCAGGCGGGAGCCGAGCGCGCAACTCTGGCCACAGAGCGCGAAGGCGCTGTGGGTCGCGGCATTGATCGCCTGCTCGAGGTCGGCGTCGTCGAAGATGATATGCGGGGACTTGCCGCCGGTTTCGAACGACAGCCGCTTCAGGTTGACCGACGCGCCCTTCATGATCTCCATCGCCGTGCGATGCTCGCCGGTGAAGGAAATCTTATTGACGCCGAGATGACCGACCAGATGGGCGCCGGCCGTGGAACCCAGACCCGGCACGACATTGATGACGCCGGGCGGCACGCCGGCTTCCGCCGCCAGCTTGGCCAATTCGAAAGCGGTGATCGGGGTCTGCTCGGCCGGTTTGATGACCATTGTGCAACCGGCAGCCAGGGCGGGCGCCATCTTCCACATTACGGTCTGCAGCGGTGCGTTCCAGGGCGTGATCATACCGACCACGCCGACGGGCTCGCGTGTCGTATAGACATGGACCGACGGGTCCAACTGGATGTTGCGGCCGCTGATGTTCGCCGCCAGACCCGAGTAGTAATAATAATACTGCGGGTGCCCGGCGATGCCGGCCCGGCTGTCGCGGATCGGCATGCCGTTGTCGCTGGATTCCAATTCCGCCAGACGCCCTGCATTGGCGGCATAGAGGTCCCCCAACCTGCGCAGGATATTTGAACGGTCCGTTCCGCTCATCTTGCGCCAGGGGCCTCGGAAGGCCTCGTTCGCCGCAGTCACGGCACGATCGATGTCCGCCGTGCCGGCATAGGCGGCAGTTGCCCATTCCTTGCCGGTCGAGGGGTTGATCGAGGCAACGACCTCACCATCCGTAGGCGCGACCCATTCGCCGCCTATGAACAGCTTCTCATGACGCAGCAAATCTTCGGACATTTCCCATTCTCCCAATAGCGCGCAGGGCTGCCCCCTATCGCGCAGAACTGATTAGCGGCCTTTCCAGACGGGCGCACGCTTTTCGGCGAAGGCTCTCGGACCTTCCTGAGCGTCCTCACTGAGATAGGCGGAGTCGAATGCGGCACGCGCGGCCTCGAGCGCAGCAGAGCGGCCCATCTCGGTCGCCATATAGACCGACCGGCGGCAGGCCTGGACAGTCAGGGGGGCGTTGGCTGCGATCAGGTTCGCCATCTTCAGGGCTTCATCCAGCAGGTCGGCCAAGGGCACGACCTTATTGATATAACCGAGTTCATACAGGCGCTGAGCGGGGAACGGCGCCGCGGTCAGTAGGATTTCCATCATCACGCGCTGCGGCAGCATGTGGATCAGCGGCGTCGCCCAGGGCGAACCGCGACCGACTTTGGCCTCGGTGATGCCGAAGGTCGCGTGGTCGGCGGCGATGCAAAGGTCGCACATTTGCGAGATCAAAAAGCCACCGGCAAAGGCGACGCCATTGACGGCGGCGATGGTCGGCTTGGTGACGACGACATTGTCGCCGATCACAGGAACCAGACCGCGCGGCGGAATGCGCAATGTCGTCGCGCTCATTTCCTTCAAATCCATGCCGGCGCAAAACGCCTTCTCACCGGTGCCGGTCAGGATCGCGACCTTGGCTTCCGGGTCCTTCTCGAAGCGGTCCCAAGCATCCCACAGGCCCTGGCGGACAGCGATGCCCAGCGCATTGCGGCGATCGGGCTGATTGATCGTGATGACTGCGACCTGGCCCTTCATTTCGTACAAAACTGCGTCCGACATCCCCTAGTCCTCTCTAGCATGCCGCCCGGCGAGCCCCGCTCAACCGGTTCACGGCGGTGGACACCTATGTGCAGTTTGATGAACGGAGTCAACCGACCGCGACCGGTTTTTGAGTGACGCTCAGCGCACCGAATTCGCAGTATAGGCGCGCACCGCGTCACGCATCATCGGGCCGAGATCGGCCATCCGCCGCTCCATCCGAAAAGTCGGCCCGGCGACCGCCAACGACAACGGACGTCCGGCCAAGGGCAGCATCACGGCCAGCCCCAGCACATCGGGCGTGAATTCCGTCGCTCCCTGGAACCAGCCCTGGGATAATCCCCGCGCAATCTCCGCTTCGACCGCAGCGATGCTCATCGGTGAGGACGGTTGGTATCGTTCGAACTTGATCTTTGCCAACAGGCTCTGCCGTTCAGATGGGGAATATTGAGCCAAAATCGCCCTGCCGGTTGCCGTGGCGTGGATGGGCAAGCGCTTTCCCACCTCGGCGAAATAGCGAATCACCGAATCGGATTCGACAACGTCGAGAAACACCACACGATCGCCGGCCGGTGCAGCGACATGCACCGTCTCGCCGGTATCCTTCGCCAGGTCGAGCAGCAAACGATGCAGCGACGGCGGAAGCGGCTCCGCCTCGGCGACGGCACGTGACAGTACGAGCCAGCGGGGAGTCGGATAATAGCCGGCACGCGGCCTGGGTTCGTAGAGAAATCCCCGCTCGACCAACGTCCCCACCATGTTGAAGGTGCTGGAGCGCGGCCAGCCGAATTCCTGCGCAATCTCCGATAGGGTCGCGGGTCGCCTGATGCGCGCGAAATACTCGAGTATGTCGAGCACATTTGCGGCTTGTTTGACGATCATTTCTGGGCGCGCGGCAAAGTCATGGGCGGAACATACCGACCGGTTGTGGAACGGCAAGCCTCGCGGGTACAACCGGACCATGCTGGTCATGGAATTCGCCTTTATCGGCCTGTCGGCAATCTGGTGCCTGCTCGCCATCCATTATTCCGATCCGTCGGCGGGCTCGGACAGGCGCATACGGCGCAAAACGGCGTTAGCCGCCTGTGTCGCGATTCCGGCCCTGTCGATTGTCTTTCTGCCATCTGGCACGGCGACCGTCATTTCAGCCGCCATTCTGGCGGTCACTCTCATCTGGTTCGTGCGCCTGTCGCCGCATGATCGCGGCGATTGGGAAACCGAATATGCGCGCATGCCCGAGGTCGAGGAGGATGGGAACCTGATCAAGGTCAAGGGCGTCCGCGATTTCAGATATCGCAGCGTCGAGGATGTGATTCCAGCCTATTACGATGACGCCTACGACACCGACAGTGTAACCAGTATCGACCTTATCTGCTCATACTGGTCGGGCCGCGCGATTGCGCATGTGTTCCTCAGCTTCGGCTTCGCGGACGGGCGGCACGTGGCGATATCGGTCGAGACGCGGCGGCGACGGGGTCAGCCTTATTCGACCATCGCCGGCTTCTTCCGGCACTATCAATTGATCTTCGTGGTCGCCGACGAGCGCGACCTGATCGGCGTGCGTACCGACATCCGTCGGGAAGAGGTCTATCTCTACCAGCTGCGTACGACCGCCGACGAGCGCAGACGGCTGTTCCGCGGCTATATGGAGCGCGCCGCCAAGCTGGCGCGGGAGCCGGAATTCTACAATACCGTCTTCAATAACTGCACCAGCAACATCGTCTCGCTGATCGATGGCGGCCTGCCGCGGGGTGAGCGCCTGGGCATGAGTTGGCGGCTGCTGTTCAGCGGCTATGCCGACGAATTCGCCTATGACATCGGCCGTCTGAAAAGTCGGACGACGTTCGCCGAGTTGAAACGGCGAAGCCTGGTCGTGCGCCAAGCGAATGCGGTGATCGGGGCGGATTTCTCGGCCGCTATCCGATCGGGATCTCCGGCACTGCCAAGCGCGATGAGCGCAACCCCGTCAGCGCGATCAGGCTGATCAAAGCCGCGACGCCGAGATAGAGGCCGACGAACGGCAAGCCGCCGCGATCAGCCAGGCCCTGCGCCAAGATCGGGGCCAGCGCGCCGCCCAATATGCCACCGACACTGAAGGCCAGCGAGGCGCCGGTATAGCGCACCCGCGCCGGGAACAGCCCGGGCAGCCAGGCGCCGATGGGCCCATAAGTAAATCCCATCATCAGCAGAACCAGCGCCAGAAACAGGAAGATGAGGGCGAGCGACCCGCTGCCCATCATCGGCGCCAGCAGGAAGCCTGCCACGATCGTTCCCGCACAGCCGGTCATGAGCACCCGGCGCGCTGCGAACCGGTCGGCGAGATAGCCTGCGGCGACGATGCCCACGCCCAAGAATACGATCGCGCCCAGCTGAACCTCTAGGAATGCCGAGCGGGCGTATCCCAGATTCGTCGTGCCATAGCCGAGTGCGAAGGCCGTCGCGAGATAGAAGATCGCGAAGCAGACGACGACCGCGAAGGTGCCGCCGATCGTCTGGCGCGGAAATTTGCGCAGCACCTCCGCCAGCGGAACGCGTGGCGGTGGGGCCTCGGCCAGGGCCGCGGCGAAGGCCGGGGTCTCTGTCAGCTTTAATCGCACCCAAAGACCGAGGGAGACCAGAAGAACGCTGGCGAGGAACGGCAGGCGCCAGCCCCATTCCTGAAACTGGGCGGGCGTCAGCATCAGACCGAGCAGGAGAAACAGCCCGTTCGCGGCGATGAACCCGACCGGCGCGCCCAATTGCGGAAACATGCCGAAGCGCGCCCGCCAACCCGGCGGCGCGTTTTCGACCGCAAGCAGGGAGGCGCCGCCCCATTCCCCGCCCAACCCAAAGCCCTGGCCGAAACGCAGGATGCACAGCAGCAGAGGGGCAACCCAGCCGGCAGTCGCATAGGTGGGGAGGAACGCAATCGCGGTGGTCGACCCGCCCATGATCAGCAAGGACGCGACCAGCGTGGACTTGCGCCCGATCCGGTCTCCGAAATGGCCGAAAAAGACCGCTCCCACCGGTCGGGCAACAAACGCCAGTCCGAAACTCGCATAGGCGGCCATCAGTTGAGCGGACGGCGAAGATGACGGAAAAAAGAGCGGCCCAAACACGAGCGAGGCTGCCGTGGCGTAGATATAAAAGTCGTAAAACTCGACCGCAGTCCCGATAAGGCTGGCCAAGAGAATATGTGCGGTGGGCGTGCGCGACGCCTCTGTTGTTGCCATTTCCTGTCCAGCCAGCCTAGTCGACGTCGTTGATAGGGCACAGTCGCCGGATGTGCCAATGCCCAAAGCAGTTGCCACGACATACTGCCGGTCGTCCTACCTTCCAATTCGGCCTTTCCGATTGGCGAAAAACCGCAGACACTTGCACCTATATTCACATCGATTCGAGTCGGTCATGAGCGAGATTACCGTTCCCCAAACAAAACTGACCCGCGAGGGCTTGTTGAAGTCGCTCCACCTTGGGCGAATCCTCAAGATCCCGCCCGATATGCCCGCGGTTCTGGAAATCGCGCACAAGATGAAGGAAGCCGGCGACATCCAGCCCTATTCGCCGCGCGGTGAAAACGCATTCTGCCTGACTCCCGGTGGCCTGGCAGAAGCGGTCAAACTTTATGGACCGGTCATAGCGGAAATTCCGATGGCGACAGAGCTGGACCTCGCCATCCCCGATCTTTCAAAGTCCGCCGCCGGAGCCGCCAAGGACGACCAGCTCGCCGAGTTTGCCCGCGCACTGCGCCTGCGTTTTCGTTATATTTCTGCGTCGGACGAATTGTCGGACCCGACCTCGGTCATTCATGGCGCAGACAACAAGGAGCCAGTCTTCGTGCTGCGCGGCCGCGACATGCTGTCGGGACAGGTCGTGGGTTGGTGGATATGGCTAGCCCAGAATCGCGGCGTCGGCGAAGACAAGATCGACCGGGCGCGGGTTCAGCAATCGGCGCTGATCAACTGGGCCGAGAAAGCCTTGCCGCAGACGGGCCGGCGCCCCGAGCATGTTCAGACGGCGGACGAGCAGTTCGCCCTGCCCAGTTCGACCCTGAAGCGCGCGCACCCCGACGAGCCGGTATTCGTCCTGCGCGGCGCCGACGTGCTGGCGGCAAAGACCGTGGAATATTGGGCCTATCTCGCGCATCTGAATGGATCGGATGCCGCGACCATCACCGGCGCGCTGAAGATCGCGCGCGCCATGCGGGATTGGACCCGCAAGATGATCCCGGGCACGGTCAGCCTGAAGCGGCTGGCCGAGGCGGATGTGGACGGCTGAGTGCCGCACCCGAGTTGTGCTCCGCAGGGCGGCTACCTATCTGTGAGTCTTGTTAGTTAGAGATGTCCGGCTGCCGGGCATCCGGTTCGGAGTCGCTCAAATGTCCATCATCGCCTCGGGTCGATCGAAACCCGGTTTCGGGATTGCCAAGCTGTTTGCCACCGCGGCCTTCGCGCTCGGTATTGGGTTGTTCGCGTCCGGTCCGGCGGCGCTGGCGCAACATAGCGGCGGCGGTGGATCGCACGGCGGCGGAGGCGGAGGTTCCCATGGCGGCGGCGGAGGGTTTCACGGCGGGGGCTTTCGCGGTGGATACGGTCGCGGCTGGGGCGGATTTTATGGCGGTTTCTATCCGGGCTACGGCTTCGGCTTCGATCCCTTTGACCCATTCTGGTACGATTATTACGGTCCGGCGCCGCTGGCCTTTGGCCCGGTACCGTTCGGCTATGCGCCGCCGCTTGAGGCCTATGGCCCGCCGCCGATCGACTATTATCAGCAGCCGCAATATTCCGCGCCGATCACGTCGGGCGAGGGTCTGCCGACCGACAATAGCCGGGGCTTTTATACTTGGCAGCTTGGCGTCGAGAACGGGTCCTGCAACCGGCACTATCTGCAGCAGATCGCGGGGAACCTGACGGGCGCCACGCCGGCCAGCCTTCAGCGCGGCGCCAAGCTGGGCGGAATCGCGGTGATGCCGGTCATCGGCGGGCGCATCGGCCCGCGCCTGGACTTTACCGACCAGGCCTGCGCGACGGAGACGCTGGAACATACACAAACCGGGACCACAGTGCGGTGGCAAACCGAAGCCGGCATTCCGGTCACATTTCTGGTGACACGGACCTACGATTCCCAAGACGGAAAACCGTGCCGAGATTTTGAGGCTTCAGCTCAATTCGGCAGCCATACCGATACGGTTCGCGGGGGCGCTTGCAAGTTTTCCGACGGTAGTTGGCGCGCCAAAAGCTGATCGGTGAGCGATCAGCCAAACTATCGAGTTACAAGTTCGGCGGCCATTTGGGCCAATTTAGCCACGGTATTCATGTTCCGTGCGGTGCCGCGCCTGGCAGCGGGTATTTTCAATTTCGATTTTCCCATGCCGTGGGGATAGTAGACGAAGATTCCACGCCTACCGATCCCGAGTTCTTCGTCGGACTGATAGTGAACCGATTCCAGCGCATCGGCCGACGGTACTTCATCGAGAAAGATCGCAACGATGTGGTTGGGCGGGGCTTTTGGGAACGGATTGGAGGCTAGAATGGCGGCGATTTCTGCCGCCGTGCGAATAAAAACGCCAACCGGCTTACCGCAACGTCCGGCCAGGGAGGCCTCCATTGCCGATTTCACATCCGCTTCTGAGCGAGGTGACTCGAAAACTACATTGCCGCTGGCGATATAGGTCCTAACGCGTTCGAAGCCCGCAGATTCGCAGATTGTCTTAAGCTCCGCCATTGGGAGCTTTCCTGTTCCGCCCACATTAACGGCGCGCAATAGGGCAATGAACACAGTCATTGAGGTCCTAAGCACCAGAAAGTCTGGCTGGGGCGGGAGGATTCGAACCTCCGGATGCCGGTACCAAAAACCGGTGCCTTACCGCTTGGCGACGCCCCAACAATGCCGAATTCAGCGAGCCGGACACTAAGCTGCATTACCGGCCCGAAACAAGGTCGCGGCCGACGTTTTGATCTATTTATTGTCCGGCTGCAACCGGGCGGGCAAAAAATCCTGGTCCCAACCTCGTGACAAATGCCAACAATTGCGCGATGACAAGGCCTTGCGTTTCAATCGCGCTCTAAAATTACGCAATCACGCATGGGGAATCGGAAATGCCTAAAATAGCCATCGGTGTGTATGGGCTACAGCGCTGGTTCGACGGCGATTTTGCGCCCGTCGTCGATGTCGTGCGCCACGCCGACGAGGCGGGCATCGATCAAGTGAGCATTACCGACCATGTGGTCATGGGCGAACATCTGGAAAACTATCCCTATGGTCCGTTCCGCGACGGGCTTGAGGCACCCTGGTACGAGCCGGTGACCGCTCTCGCCGCCTTTGCCGGAGCGACGAAAAAAATTCGCCTCTCGATGGGAATTCTTATCGCGCCGCTGAGGCCCGCCGTTTTGCTGGCAAAGCAATTGGCAACATTGGATGTCCTATCCCGCGGTCGTGTCGACGTCGGTCTGGGACTGGGTTGGCAGAAAGAGGAATACGATGCGGCCGGCGTTCCGTGGGAGGGACGCTATGGCCGCATGGAGGAACAGATTCGGGTTTGCAAGGCTCTCTGGACCCAGGCACCGGCGGAGTTTCATGGTAAAACCGTGTCCTTCGAGAAGATCCACGCCTATCCGCGCCCGGTACAAAGTCCACTGCCTATCTGGTTCGGCTTAGCGCCGACAGAGAAGAATTTTGCCCGTATCGCCGAATTGGGCGACGGCTGGATACCGATGGAGAACGAGCCCGAAAAGTTGGCGCCTCATGTCGACAATCTGCGTAGTGCGTTTAAAGCCGCCGGGCGCGATCCCGCCAAGATCGATGTGCGGGTGGTCGCCCCATATGTCTTCCGTGAGGACTACAGCTGCGACCTGGAAGCGACGCTTGCGAAGATACCGGCGCTGGTGAAGGCCGGCGTCACGGTGGTCGAATTTCACCCGCTGTATCTTTGTGCCGGCCCGGACGATCTCGATCGCTTCTTTGGCGCCATACTGGCCGCGAAATCGGCAAAATGAGCGACACAGATTTGTCTCTAATGCGCGATGAATGGGCTCTGCGCAAACTCGCCATGACATATGCCCGGTGCGTCGATCGTGGCGATGGCCCTGGTTTTGCTGCACTGTTCACAGAGGATGCCGCTGTCGAAGGACCGGGATTCAGAGTTCAGGGCTATGTCGAGATTTCCGGAAACCCGGGCATGCTGAAGCAGATGTATAAGTCGACGATGCACGCGATAATGAATCACACCGTAACGGTCACCGGCGACACGGCCGAAGGCGAGACCTACTGCATCGCCCATCACATCAATCATCCTGAGAATGGGATTTACACCCGGCTGGATTGGGCAATTCGCTACCAGGACAAATATGTCCGGCGGAAAGGCCAATGGCTTTACCAGCATCGCCAACTGCTGGTCGAATGGACCGAAGTTTCGCCGGTCACCATGATCGGCTGATATCGGCATTAGTTTCAAAGTAGAAAAATCTTCGGGGAAAGAGTTATGAGCGGAAATAATGCATTAGCGGGCAAAACCGCTTTCGTGACCGGCGGCGCGGGCGGCATCGGCTCAAATTGCGCCAAGCTGTTGTTGCGCGACGGCGCGGCGGTTCTCATCATGGGCCGCAGGAAGGATGCGTTAGAGAAGACGAAGGCTTGGCTGCTGGAATCTGTGCCTAACGGCAAGGTCGAGATCCACGCCGGCGACGCCTGCGAAGAAAAAGATGTGCGAGCAGGTTTGGACAAGGCCTTCGCTATGCAGGGCAGGCTCGATATCATCGTCCCGACAGTCGGCGGCGGGGGCTTCAAGCCACTGCTGATGCTGGATGCCGATACTTTCCGCGCCGAACTGAACGTCAATATCATCAGCGCGTTCCTGGCTGTGCGTTACGGTGTCCCGATGATGGAAGGCGGATCGATCGTCTGCATCTCATCGACCGCAGCGACACTGCCATTCGCCTATCTGCCGGCCTATCACACATCCAAGGGCGGGCTGGAAAACTTCGTTAGGGCCGCCGCGGAAGAATTGGGTTCGGCTGGAGTCCGCGTCAATGCAGTGCGCCCCGGATTAACCCGTAGTGACGCAACCGGACCGATGTTCGCCAGCCCGGATATCCTCGACCGTTTCGTCGCCGAGTTCCCGTTGGGGCGTGCAGGTGAACCTGAGGATATCGCCGAGGCGGTGCGCTATCTGGCCGGACCGGAATCTTCGTGGGTCACCGGTCAAAGCTTTGCCGTCGACGGCGGCAATGAGATTCGCAAGAATCCCGACCTGTCCGACATGATCGCCCTGATGTTCGGTCAAGAAGCGCTGGACACGGTCAAGCGCGGCAAGTCCCCGGTATGAGCGCGGAGCCGATCTGGGCCAACGTCCGCTTCGATTATAGCGGGCGGCATGTGCTGGTCGTCGGCGGGACCAGCGGCATCGGCGGTGCAACCGCCCGCGCCTACCGCGAGGCCGGCGCCACGGTGACGATTACCGGCCAGCGCCCGAGTTTGGCCGATTACGAAGGCCTGGCCGGCTTCGGCTATCACAAGTTGGATGTTACCGGGACCGACGACATGGCGACGGTCGCGGATGCTCTGCCCGCGCTCGACATATTGGTCAACAGCGCCGGTGTCGGCTGGGTCGGCGGCGGCCAAGGCGAACATGAATATGAGCCGGAGATTTTCGATAAGGCGATCAGGATGCATCTGACCGGGCCGTACCGGATGGCGGATGCCTGTCATTCCAAGCTGTCGCAGAGCACACTGCCGGGCGGCGCGAGCATTATCGGCATCGCCTCGATGACCTCGTTCTTCGGCAACGAGGTCGTGCCGGGCTATGGCGCGGCGAAGGGCGGGCTGGTGCAGATGGTCAAGACGCTGGCGATCCACTGGGCGCGCGCGAATATCCGGGTCAACGCCGTTGCGGCTGGATTGACGGAAAGCGCGATGACGGCGTGGATGCTCGATATTCCCGAAGCAGTGGGGCCCACTTTGGAGCGCACGCCGCTGGGCCGAATCGGTCGAGCGGAAGATGTCGCCGGGGCGGTGCTGTTTTTGACCAGTGCAGCCGCCGGCCATATCACAGGCCAGACGGTCGTTGTCGATGGCGGATATTCGATCTTCGGATAAAGCGTCCGGTTCAAAATTAAGGTGACGGCATGAGCGACAATCGGCCTTTGGCAGGTATGACTGCGCTGGTCACCGGAGCCAGCGGTGGCATCGGTTCGGCGTCGGCAGAACTGCTGCTGCGCGACGGGGCGACGGTGGTGATACTGGCGCGCCGCCCGGACGTGCTGGAGGAAACCCGCGCCGAGTTGATCGCCGCCGTGCCTGACGGCCGTGTAGAGCTGTTCGTTGGCGACGGTATGGCCGAGGACGACGTCAAGGCCGCGCTGGCCAAGGCGCATGCCATCGCCAACCGCCTCGACATTGTCGTCGCCACGGTGGGCGGCGGCAATGGCTTCAAGCCGATGATGATGCTGGACGCGCAAACCTTCCGCGACCAGTTCGACCGCAATGTCGTCAGCGCCTTCCTCGCGATCCGCCATGGGGCGCAGCTGATGCAGCCGGGCGGTTCAATCGTATGCATCTCGTCTACCGCCGCGAAATTGCCGTTCGGCGGCCTCGCCGCTTACCATACCGCCAAGGGAGCATTGGAAAACTTGGTGCGTGCGGCGGCCGAAGAACTGGGCTCAGCCGGCATACGGGTCAATGCGGTGCGGCCGGGGCTGACGCGCAGCAAGCGGGTCAGTTACCTGTTTACCGACAACTCGATCTTCGACAAGTTTCTCGATGAATTCCCGATCCGGCGCGCCGGTATGCCGATCGATATCGGCCAGGCTGTACGCTATCTGGCCGGGCCCGAATCGTCCTGGGTGACTGGTCAAAGCTTCGCGGTCGACGGCGGGCAGGAACTCCGTAAGAATCCCGACCTTTCGGACATGATCGAAGAAACAGTGGGGGCCGAAGCGATGGCCGCGGTTAAGCGCGGCAAGATTCCTTGAGAAGCGCTGGTTGGGGGACGTGGACTCCCAGCCAAACGATGCCCGCAAACGGCGGAAATCCTGGGTTTCGGCGTCCAGGGAGATCGATTTGTGTCACACGAGTGTATCACCCGCAAGGGTGATCTGACTTCCGAAACGCAAAACCATCAGGGCAGTTCTGATGAAGCTGCCGGATCGGACCCGCCGGTATAACAATCCGGTCCTGCCGGGGCTGTTCGCTTCCGGGGTGCAGAGCCGTGGGCAACCTTTGCCCAATCGCCGGCGCGCCCTTTCCAGCCCACCGAAACGTTCAGTCCGTAAATGATACGACGTGCGTTTTCTGGATGACGTGCGCGGGTAATGACACGAAGTTCGACCAATCTTCGAATCGATCGGTTTACGTTTGGCTGTTTAATCTCAAGTTGCTCGGCAATCGTTCCCTGGCTCACCTCGATAGCGTTGCCGTAGTCGAGGCGGAACATCAAAACCGCGAGCACCCGCCAGTCGGTCGCCGTCAGGCCGGAATTCGCGAGCAACGTGAGACCGTTGGCAAAAATGGTTAAGAAATCCATGCCTTTGGGGTAACGCGCACCGCGCACCACTAAAAGCCCGGAGGCAACCTCCCCGGTAGTTGGATTCATCCAGTCTGTTTCACGAAGCATACGTCACACAATCGATATCATGGTTGGGATGCTCAAATAGTCCCCAAGATATATGTCCCAACCTGAACCCATTGATTTATATGTTTCTTTTTAACCTTCCTTTCATTCTTCTCTGCGGCCCGAGACGCCAAGGGGTTAATTTACGCCCATCATTCACGCACCCTCACCCGCCGTAACGGCTGTGACAGTTCGCTTTCATCGTCGGTCGCGGCAGACACCCGAACGAACTTGAGCACAGCCTCGGCGTCGGCCCGCCAGTGCAAGACCGGCGCGTTGAAGGTGGAACGCCGCCGATTCTCGTCACCTCTCAGGGCCTCGATGCCCCGCCTCTCCAGGCGGCCCGCCGCCGGCCCGAGTTTCACCTGTGGCAAGACCTCCGGTGCGCCGTTCGCCCGCGCCTGGCGAGCGTGGCTTCTGTGATCGATCATGGGCAATCCGCGACGACGGAGAGCCTCGGAGCAAAGTTCCGCCCATTTCTCGCGCCACGCTTCAATGTGCCCGCGCCCATATTGCCGCAGGTCGAGTTCGCGCGTCTTCTCACCGAAAGTGCCGGCGACATCTACGCGCCTGACTGTCAGCATCAGATGCGCGTGATGCGCCCGCGCGTCGCTGCCCTTGGGCGGCTCGTGCAAGGCCCAATCACCCGCGACGCTGTGCCGGCAACACAGCCACGCGCTGAAATCCTGCGTGATGCGTTGCCGTTCGGCCGGGGAAAGCTCATGTGGAAGGGCAACGACTAGTTCGCGAGCGACGACCGCGTTCCGCTTCCGCTCTGCCGCTTCCGCCGTGTTCCAGAGCGATGATCGCGCCCCACTCCGGCCAACAATGCCTGTCTCGATGACACCTAGCCGCCGCCGAAAATCGAATGTCTCGCCCGTTCGCTCGTCGCGGATACGCTCCCCGCGCCGGTATGCGGCGGCAGCGGTCGCGCTTCTGCCTGTGGCACGGCTGATGGTTTGGACTGCGAGAAAGAAAATCGCCATTTCGACGGCCCGCCCGATTCAGCGAACACAGTTCGCTTAGTCGCGCCCTTGTTTGTTCTTTCGATCAACATCGGGCGCTAATCGTCCCAGGCAATCCCGAGCGCCCTATGTTCTTGGCAATATGTGAGAGGGAATCGCGATGAAAAGCTGGGAAGATGCAACCACGCGAATTATCGAGCTTGAACGCCGCCGCGACCAACTCGAAGCGCGGCTTGCTCGGACAAAAGCCGTCGCAGCGATCAACGATAAGAAGCGAGAAAATCGCCGCCGGTTTCTGGCTGGCAGCGTCTTGCTCTCACTGCTTGATGGAAATGATGAAACCTGGAGCATTGTTGCCGGTGTCCTACTCGACCGAACACTCAAACGGCCAAGCGAGCGAGGCCTTTTCGGCCTCGATTAGAGCTCGGGTTGGCGCTCATTCGTAAGCCGCTCGCGCCCGCGTTCGCGCTGGGGCCCTGGTGGTTTTGGCATGCGGTAGGGGTTCCAGTCCCACAACGCGAGGCGCGTAATCACACCGCGCCGCTCCCGGTGCCAGTCTGCTATGTGCTCCTGCTCGCTGACGGGGCAATAATCCATAGGGCCGATGCGGAATGCGGCTTCTGTTCCGAACTCGTCATCGTCGAGCCAACCGATGAAATCAGCGAGCGCGCGGCGGTAGCCGGGGGCTAGGCCATCGACAAACCCCTTGGCGGTCTTGATAACCGCAGAACTTGGCTCTTCAAGCAGCAACGCGGCTGCAATCGCGCGGCGGCGTTCAAGTTCGTCCTTAAAGTTTCTTCGACGGGCCATGGCGTCCTCCTCTGTCGCTGATGATCGCGACATAGGACCTGGTGCCCAGTTATCAAGTTATCCAACCGGGTTCATACGGTTGGATTTGGATTGGATGTTCGCTAGTCTGTCTTGCTTGATGACCATCTCACTGAGGCGGGCGGGTCACGATGCTAATTTAAGAGTATCGCAGAAGCCGTTGTGAGATTGAACGATCATCACTCTCGGACTTGCTGGTGGCCCCCAACTTGGCGTCGCTACGTCGTTTCCGATCAAAATCGTGGCTGGGAGTTGTCTCAGTGCGTGCAGTAATACGTTGAAACGCTGAATCTCTGCGTTCCGATCAGGCGTACCACCCAGAAAGTCCGTGTTGCGAATCTCGCTGGGTAGGATGAACGTTCGGCCACCCAGCGAAGACGCGGCACAGATATCGTGCGCGATCTCGTCCATCCCCACTTCGACTCTGGGATAATTCAGCCTGTTGATATCGAGGGCATGAATGTGCAAGTCGCCCGAGATTTCGATTTGCCCAATATTCTTGAGCGAGTTGGCACGGAGGATCGCCTGGGTTCGTGTGTCGCTCCTGGTGGCAACGTCCGTCGCATTGGCGGTCGAGTAATAAAGCATGGGCAATATCACGATAGCAGCGAGCAGCACAGCGACTAAGACAGACGCCTCGATTCGTAGTAGTCGCACTTGTAAGCCAGCAAAAAGCCGAGATATCTGAAAAATTCCATAGCCGATGTAGAGGCAAATAAACGGGTAGAGCTGCACGAAATTGCGATGATAATCCGGGGTCGTCGTAGACATATAAAGGACAAACAAAACCGGGAACGCGACCAGGATCAACAAGGCTTTGCGGGACCGCTGGGCGACAATCAGCCTGCCTAAGCCGACTACGCCCAGGAGGGCGCCCACAAGTCCTATATTGTCCTCAAATTGCCGCAGAATCAGTCCAAGATGCCGCATACCGGGTTTTGCCCGCGCCGGCCCCGTCGCGTGATAGGACGAGACCGATTGGGCCAGATCTGTGATAAATCTTTTGAAATCAAGTACGGCGAATGGCATTACAGTCAAGAAGGTTATAGCTGGAACCGCTATCAAAAAAGCCCAGTGCCACCAATACACCGATCCTTGTTTGTCACTAAGACGAAGCATAAGCGCCACAAGTGGCGATATTAGAATCAGCCCTGAATTGTACTTTGTTGCGGCGGCCAATCCGACGCAAAGCAAACTAGTTAAGAACGCGGTTAGCCCACCTGTTTCGGCGAAGGTCAGCGCCGCCAGCGTTGCAGCGCCAACCATGAAGGCGACGGGAACGTCAGTGGTGGTCAGCCCAGAATGGATGATATGTATCGGCAGAATGGCTAACAACATGGGAGGTAGAAAAGCCATAGCACCTTCGATGAATCTCCGCGACATGGCATAAGTCGTGGCGATCGTGAGCGTCCCGAATATGGCTGTAACGTACCGGTCCCAAAGATAAAAGCTTGGATGAGATATCGTCCAACTCCAGACGGGCGTTCCATCCATTGGTGCGACGATACTGTTGATCATATTAATTTGATCATAGGTCATCATAGATTCGGATTGACCGCTAGAAAGGCCAGCGAGCCGCAGATAATTTGCGGCGCTAACGATCGTATCGAGGTAGATCATAAGCGAGCCATAGGCAAAAAAATGCGGATTTAAATCGCCCGTCTTCATAATGTTCAGTGCATGAGCGGCAACTTGCGGATCGTCAAAATTATAGACATAGGGTAGCCCCAGTCGGCTCTGCACGGCGCGTAATAAGAAGCCAACGGCCAGAATCAGGAAAATGACCACTGTTCGCCGTTTGGCCACGCCAAACATGGATTTCCTCGTTTCCCGGATCATTAAATTCTATCCTTAAGGCGTTTTTACCAGATTCAATCTCGGCTGGGTCGGCACACAGTCTTTATACCATCAGTGTCGGAACGGTCGCGATGAAGACGTTCAGCTACCGCGATAGAGCGCGGCATTCGCTACTGCATTGTAACTGATGGGTTATCGACTCATCGGTGAGGGCGCAACTCCGAAAACCGCGCCACAAGGCCGTGCAGCAAGGACACACGTTACTTCAAGTCACTCGACGTCGGCCCTTTCCGACACGGACCGGTGCGGCCAAAAGCCGCCCGGCCGGGCATGAGATCTCCCAGGTTCCGACGCGTTCCTTCCGTGCGTGATGTGGCCTTAGACCCCGGCAGGGCGACAGAACCTCGCATAGCGGTCCCACACATGTTGCCTTCGACAAGTCTGACTGCCTCGGCCCCTGCGATTTCACGAATATCGTGGCTCAATCCCACACCCACACGATTGCTGTGTACGCTTCGCCGTGGTCGTCGCCTTCCACGCCGCAACACTCGCTACTGGGCGGGCGCTACCCCTTACCCAGGCCGGACTTGCACCGGCTAGAACTCGCCAGCTTTCCTGGCGCACCAGACATTTCGTCTCCTCCATGCCTGCTCCGGTTGCTTCCGGCTGGAGCGGTTGCCGGGTGGGATTTGCACCCACAGGAAAAGCGCCGCCTTCTCACGGCGCACACCCAAGTAGGTCGTTTGAACCGGTGTGGGTCTGGCGGTGAAAGCGCCGCCCGTGGCTGGCGCGCCGAACGCCTGCCAAACGGTAGGAAGCGGCATCGAGCCTTGTGCATCCTCCTCGTATTCTCCCAGGCATCGCATCGCGTCGCGAATGTAGCCATTCGATAGACCGCGCAGCATCGCCCGACCAAACTCACGCCAGGCTGTGCTCTCGGGATCGATGGAGATTTCCCGCTGATGGAGAACTTCGTGCATCAACGCTTCGACCGATTCGAAGTCGTTCGACATCAACCCGTCTTTGCAGGAAGCGGCATAGCCGACACTGTTCTGCGCCAAGACGGCTGACCGTTCTGGCGACAGGTCATATTCCGCGCGGCGAAGCTCAAACTGTTCAAGCTCCATCGCCACCGCGTCTGAAACGAGGATGGCGAGTTCGTTGGGATCGAGTCGGGTTCCAGACATCATGATCGAGTGGAAGAGCACATCCGCGAAAACGTCAAGGCGACGGACAAGCTTTCGGGCAATTTCCCGTTTATCGGTTTTGAGCCCGTAAACGAGTTGTGGTCGGCCAAATGCGATTCTCAGTGCGAGCGGAACCCTCCGTCGCCAGTAATAATGACTTCCGCGACGTAGCAGATGCTGCAAGCGAGACATAATCCGGCCAATCCGTTGGCCGTTGTGTCACACGCTGTATCACCCAGGTGAGGCACATCCGGCTGAGCGGACGCCGACTAGATCAGAATTTCAGACACTTACGAGCGCTCAGGATTGGTTGGGGGACGTGGATTCGAACCACGATAAACAGAGTCAGAGTCTGTTGTCCTACCGTTAGACGATCCCCCAATAGACAACCCGGCTTTTGGAAAGCCGAAGGACGCGCCTGTTAGCATGCCGGAAACGATTTGGGTAGCGTCCGCGACAAAATTAAGCCGTTTGCACCGATCATTTCGCCAACAACCGCCTGTGGCCTTGGTCTTGGCTAATGCACAGGGCATGATGGAGCATGACCGATAAATCGAAAAACAAAGGCTGCGGCAACGCGAGGCCGGGCAGCGCCAAGCTCAGCAATCGCCCGATGGCTGTCCGCGTCAAGACCGCCAAGTCGCGTGATCTGGCATCCACTCTTTGGCTGGAACGACAACTTAACGACCCTTATGTGGCCGAGGCCAAAAAACTTGGATATCGCAGTAGGGCCGCGTTCAAGTTGGCCCAACTCGACGATAAATACCGGCTGCTAAAACCAGGTATGCGTATCGTCGACCTGGGGGCAGCACCCGGAGGTTGGACACAGATCGCGGTCGAACGCACAAAAGCATTGACCTCCAATGCCAAAATCGTGGCCTTAGACATTTTGCCGATGGACCCAGTTCCACCGGCAATCGTACTGCATCTCGATTTTCTGGCCGACAAAGCACCAGAGATATTAAAGCAGGCGCTCGAAGGTGAAGCCGATCTAGTGCTGAGCGACATGGCCGCCCCTACAACCGGTCATCGCGAAACCGATCACATCAGGATTATTGCGCTAGCGGAGATTGCTTATGAGTTCGCTGCCGAAGTTCTGGCGCCGGGCGGTGGATTTATCGCCAAGGTGTTCCAGGGCGGCTCCGAGAAAGATCTGCTCGCCCGATTAAAGCAGGATTTCGTGTCGGTTCGCCACGCAAAGCCTCCGGCAAGCCGGGCAGGATCCGCAGAGGTCTATGTCGTAGCTCAAGGGTTTCGCAAGAAGTCTATTACTTAAAACTGAAAGCGCCGGGCAGCAGCGCTTCTGCGGTCACGGTCACCGCGGCGTTTTGCGCGTCGGCACGGAATATAACCTCCGCTCCGGGACCGAACTCGATAATTGCTTGGCGACAGGCCCCACAAGGTGCGCACGGTACCGGTTCGCCCGATGGATCAAGCGCGACTATCGCAATGGCAGACAAACGCATCGCATGACCTTCGGCCGCAACCGCCGCAGCGATGGCGTGGCGTTCGGCACAGCCGCCGACCGGAAAGGCAGAATTCTCGACATTACAGCCGATATAGATCGACCCGGATTGAGACATCAGGGCTGCCCCGACGCGAAATGCCGAGTATGGCGCGTAAGCATTGAGGGCGACCTCAGCCGCGCGCACGGGGAGAATAGACAGAGGGTCGCTCACGTCGGCACCCATCCCGGATAAAACCTTCCGCACCAGAAATGAAACGACCGGCACCCATAGGAGCGCCGGTCGATCAGTATTAGCTTAAAGCGCCGAATTACCAGCGACCGCCGCCGCCGCCAAAATCGTCGCGGCCACCGCCGCCACCACCGTAGCCGCCGCCGCCGCCGCTGCGGCCACCGCCGCCACCGCCACCACCGTAGCCACCGCCGCCGCTGCCGCCGCGGCCACCACCGCCGCCACCGTAGCCGCCACCGCCACCGCCGCCGCCGCGCGGGCCGCCGAAGCCGCCACCGCCGCCGCCACGCGGGCCGCCGCCACCACCGCCGCCTTCGCGACGGTCTTCGGCTTCACGGACGACCAGAGGACGTCCGCCGATATTCTTGCCGTTCAGCTCGCGAATTGCATTCTCGCCGGCCGTCGGGCTGTCATATTCGACAAATCCGAAACCACGGCTGCGACCCGTCTCGCGCTCGGTAATCACCTTCGCCGAAACGACCTTGCCGTGCTCCCCGAAGAGTCCGCCCAGCTCTTCCGATGTCATCGAAAAAGCGAGGTTTCCCACATAGAGCTTCTGCGCCATTAACTTTCCTTTCGTTTCAAAAATGTCGGCTGTTTGGAAAAAGATGAAGAAATACGCCCGCGCGCATGCGTCGCGATCGGCGCAT
>Ga0182030_10003610_pt1 | contig 33055 bp, 37 predicted proteins | sample 812S3MmetaG_FD_121299 | JGI IMG/M metagenome (GOLD analysis project Ga0182030, IMG submission 121299) | Permafrost microbial communities from Stordalen Mire, Sweden - 812S3M metaG (Illumina Assembly) | ecosystem: Environmental > Terrestrial > Soil > Wetlands > Permafrost | place: Sweden... | reverse complement strand
TTTAATGACCGGCTGATCCGTTTGCCCGAGCTGGAACGGATTTTCGGCGTGTGCAAGCGGACGGTGAGACGGAAGGCGGAAAACGGTGAGTTACCACCATTGCGTCGGATTGGCCGCGCGGTGGGAATGCTGGAAAGCCAGGTCAAAGCGTATTTTCAAAGATTGAGTCAACCAAGCTGACCGCTGGCGTTTAGCAATCACCTCACGTTTGTTTGCTAAAAGGCTTCAGTTGCCATGGGGTAAAGGCCCGCCAAAAGAGGGTTAAAAGATAACATAAAATGGTTAGCACGATTCAGCAACAGAAGTAATCTCTTAACAACGATAAGAGTAGTCGTTAATTACTTACATGGTCGTTATTATGTTCTGCTAAGCAATCATGTAAGATGGATGACCGGACAACTGGAGTTCCTGAACTCCTACCAGACCACTGGAGGTTTAAATAATCAAAAATAAACCTGGAAAGTGGCTTCTCACCAGAAAACTGGAGGTTGCATGAATAAACGAAAGATCATTAATCATGAAACCAGTTCGGTCATCCGCCGGCTCGTCGCCGACAAATCAGACTATTGCAATCAAACCCGCTTTATTCTCGGATCGAGGCGGACCGGGGCAATTCCTTCAAACCCACGGTTTCCATCGTCGCGGCAAGTCCGCATGGAAACCTAGCCGCTTGTCGCTGGCTTTATGGAGCGTCGGAGCGATTTGCTTGCCGCTTTTGGCCAATGTCGGCTCCGCGGCGGACACCAATTCCGTGGTCAGCCCGGTTCCGGCCTCCACCCAGACTCAAACCGTGAGTTCCACAACGCCGGATGTTTCACCGCTTTCCAGCAGCGAAGTGCAAAGTTTGCGGGATGAGGTGCGGGAATTGCGCGAGGAGTTGAAGTCGGTCAAAGGCGCCACGGACACCAATACGGCCTCGCTCAAAGCTGTTTCTGAAAAGGTGGGAAACAACGAATCCGTGCAAAGTGATCTCGAAGCGCTGCAGGACATCGAGGATGAAAACATTCTGCGAAGCATCGGCAGCAGCTCCTCGTTGAGCTCTTATCAGGTGCAGGGAGGTTACCAGCATCTGGTCAACCTTACGGGCTTTGGGCAGCTTGGTTATACTTCCGTGCTGGGACAGAATTCAAATCCGCCGGGCACCGCCAATGCCGGATCCACTGCCGAGTCTTTCCGGCTGGCCCTCATCAGCCTTAGTTTGAGCGGGTATCTGCGCAATGACCCCGGAAAAGACGGAGACGTCCGCTACAATCTCGGCGTGACGGGGAGTCCGTTTCGATACAACGCGGCCGCCAACAGCAGTCTGGCGTCGGCGAACACCACAGCCGCCGGCATCAACGGCAGCGCCGCCAACGGAGCTTATTTAAACGCGTCAGACGTCTGGCTGGCTTATGACGTCAAAACGACCAAGTTGGAATTGGAACCGGCTTGGACCCTGTCGCTTCAGTTAGGCCAATATCTGACGCCCTACGGCATTGAAAATCCTTCCACGGAGAACAACCGGCCGACCATCAATCAGGCCCAATATATCTCGCGGCTGGGTTTTGGCCGGGACATCGGACTGGTCGCGACCGGGGGATTGGAACATCGCAATGACCCGTCGGCCGTGACCACGCCATTGGTCAACTACACGGTGGGTGTGTTCAACGGCGCCGGCGCAAATTCCTTTGACAATAACAATGGAGTGGACGGGCTGGTCCGATTGCAACTGAACCCGTTCTACCGCTTCGCCGACAATTTTCGGAATCTGTCTTTCGGGGGAAACATCCTGGAAGGAAACCTGGGATCGCGCAGCCCACTGCCGACGAAACGGCGTTTTGGCGGGGATATCCAGTGGCTGCGAAAACCGTTCCTGTTGACGGCGGAATATGTGCATAGCGAGGATGGTTACGGCGACCGGAGCACCAACAACCCGGTTGGGCCTGCGCCATCGGCGGCTTTCGCCAGCAGTGACAGTTACGTCGGTACCTTGTTTTGGACGCCCAGCACACTGCCGGATTTTCAGCCTTGGGTGCGCTTTGACCGTTTCGCTCCCAAAGCCTACAACAACCTTTCGACGGCGCAGTTGACCGCCGCCAATGCGGCAGGCACGGGAAACAATGCGAGGAACGCCTACTCCATCGGTTTCAACTGGTTCATCTGGCAGGTGAATCCGGTGACCCGCCGGACCTATGCGTCCATGCAGACCGACCGGGTGCTGAAATTCCAGGCCGGCTATACCCGTTTTGACCAGGCGGACAGCGGTCCGAAAGGTTCGGGCTTCACCGGGGCCAGGAATCAGATTGATCTTCTGATCACCTACAACTTTTAACCATACAACCCGCTTCAACCGCCAAGGAAAGGATGCGCTATGTCTGAATCCAGCATTGTTGACAAAAAAATCAAAATCCAGGGACACGGAATCAAGATCACCCCGGAGCTTAAGACCCAGATTGCCAGCGAGGGATATTATCCGATCGCCCTGACCTGGCTCACGGACGACATCACCGGGCCGTTTTCATTCACCGGCTACGGAGATGAATCCCCCTTCGAGTTGCGGCGGGTGGAGGACCGGTACGCGGTTTTTGAAAATGGCGAGTATTTCACCGACGCGACGTTTTACAAAAAACCGGACTTCTTCAACCGGTTGCACACGGCCAAGGGCCTGGACAATCCACAGGACACGATCTTCATCGACGAGGGCATGTCCGGGGTGATCACCCCCTGCGGCACCGCCAAGGACACACATGAAAGTGACTTGTTCAAGATCACCCAGGGCAAGTTTCCGTATGTCACCGTGGCCTGCTACAACGGCCTGGTCATCTGGCCGGCCTGGGGCTGCCTGTACACCAAGGCCAAGAATCAATGCAAGTTTTGCTGCATCCCCGGAGATTACGACGAACACAAGCTGCTCCACACGGATTCCGATTATTGGGAAAATCTGGGCGCAACCTTCGCCGCCGCGGTGAAGGAAATTGGACCGGAGATCAGCCAGGTTTCGTTGACGGTGGATTCCGGCACGTTGCCTGGCCGGGACAAGGGTGCGCATGTCTATGTCAAGGTTCTTGACACCATCAAACAGCGGCTGGGCTATCTGCCGAATCTGCTCTACCGGCGCGCGGTCATCGAACCGCCGCTGGATTTCGAATGGTTGCAACGCCTGGCGGACGCCGGATTCACGGACATTCAGATGGATGTGGACGTCTATGACGAAGTGGAGCGGCGCCGGGTGATGCCGAACGCCAAGGGCCACCGGCCCATCGCCGACTACATCAAAGCCTTTAGGAAAGCCAAGGAGATTTTCCCCGGGGAAGTGGCCACCCAGCTCGTGGCCGGCATCCAGGATGACGAAAACCTCCTGAAAGGCGTCGAACACTTCGCCAGCGAAGGCATTCCGACCCTGCTCACGCCGTTCCTGCCCTTCGGACATGGCCGGCGCTGGCGCGATACCGGAGAGGTGGAGGTTCCCAGCGCGCAGCGGATGAAGACGGTTTACCAGCGGGCCGCCGCCATCCTGACCAAATACAACGTCCCGCCGCCGCAATTTCGCGGCGGGGTGAGTTCCCTGGCGGAAACCATGGGCCGCCGGCTGAAGCGAGTGAAAGCCCTGACCAACCCCCGTGATTTTGACCGCGAACCGATCTCGGTAGCGGCGTAGGCAATAAACCAAACAAAACAGAAATCTAGCAAAGGAATCAAGCACATGAAAACAATCAACAAGTATGTCAGCAACCTCGCCCTGTTGGGGGTGTTGCTCGCCTCATCCAGCGTCGCGTTTGGCGCGGATGCCGATTCGGCGGTCACCAAGACAACCGCCCTGGCGCCCCAGGTGCCGGGCAAGGAGCGCACCGCGAAAATTCAATTAAATGAAGTCACCGCCATCGCCGCGCAGAAAGGGTGGCTGGCGGAAGAGTACGCCAAGGTCAATGCCAAGGTGGAATTGGTAAACGTCACCGCGTTCGGCGTGTCCGGCGTGGAAGCCTCGCTGCTGGACCGCGGCGATTTGCACATCACCAGCCGCATGGCTTATCCCGCGCTGCAGCACCGCGCCAACGGACTGGATGCCGTCGTCATCTGGGAGGGCGTCAATCCTAATCCCCGCCGCGCCACGATCATGGTGCTGGCTGATTCCAACATCAAATCCGTGGCGGACTTGAAAGGCAAGAGCTTCGGATCTTCGCTGATCGGCTGCCCGTATTACGCCGGCCGTGAGGCCATCAAGGCGCAGGGCCTAGATGTGGACACCGAATTTCAGAAGGGCGACATCCGGTTTGTGAACATCACCGGGGTCGGAGCGGTATCCGCATTTCTTGCCGGAAGAATAGATGCCTATGGCACGCATCCGGCGATCTCCTCTTCCGCGCCGCTTTACATCCAGAATCAGGTGCGCGAAATCACGGCGGCGGTGCCGGATGGGGCCTATGTCACCGCAGGCGGACGGTCCATGTATTTCGCCATGCGCAAGTGGTCCCAGGAGAATCCCGACCTGGTCAGGGCGTTTTTGGTGGCCTGGGACCGCACGGTTCGCTGGCTGAATTCCGACAACGGCGCGCACTGGGACGAAGCAGCACAGATTGCCGCCCGCGAGTTGCGCGAGCCGAAAGCCGTGGCGCTCTATGATTTGCATGACAATTCCACCATTGTCTGGAGCTGGGGGGTCACCGATTACAAGGACGTCGTTGATTCCATCGAACGCTTCCAAAGCTGGGCCATTTCCGTCAAGGATCCCTTCTACACCAAGCACCACCTGAGCAATCAGGAGATTGAAGCCTTTGTGGACAAGCGGTTCTTCGCCGGTGGCGAGTATTTCGTGGATACGAGCAAGAATGCGAATAATTCCGCCCAAGCCACAGCGACACCGCCGGTTAATGCCAAGGCTGGAGTCCAACTGGCGCAAGCTGGCAGCTCCCGATGACGTACCGGCAACGGACGTGAATCACCATGGGAAAATTGATCTCGTGAGGCTCGGGAATCAAATATCGGAAGAGCCGGCCTGTCCCTGGGCTGAGGGGGTCGGGGTGGGCTGGCTCTCTCCGGTTGCCGAACGGAAAACGAAAAACATATGAGTGCCGAAAATTTTACACTGGTTGAGAATAAAATTCTTTCCGTGACGGCGGAACGAAAAACCGAGGTTGAACATCAGTGGGGTTCCGCCAAGGTCCGGCTCAAACCCATCCTGGCGCGCTGGTGGGAAAAAGGGATTGGAGCCATTCTTCCCGTCATCATCCTGCTGTCCTGGGAACTGGTCACGGCGATGCATTGGGTGAAACCGTTGTTTCTGCCGTCGCCGCAGGAGGTGGCCACTTCATTTTACGACATGCTGGTGAATCAGGGGTTGCTGACGGACTTCCGGGTGAGTGCCACCGCCGTGATCCAGGGATTTTTCCTGGGCGGCCTGCTGGGTCTGTTCACCGGCATCGCCGCGGGCCTGTCGAAGAATATCGAACGTTTTTTTGGGCCGACGCTCAACAGCCTGCGTCAGGTGCCGACGCTGGCCTGGCTGCCGTTGATCGTGCTGTGGATTGGTGCCGGTACCTTCGCCAAGAGCGTCATCATCGGCAAGACGGTGTTCTTCCCGGTCTTTCTGAACACGCTGCAGGGGATCCGGGGTGTTTCCAAGGAGTACGTGGAAGTGGCCCGGATCTTTGAATACAACCGTTCGCTGCTACTGCGCAAAGTCATCCTCCCCGCCGCGCTGCCCTCCATCTTCGTTGGCGTCCGCTACGGCGCCGGACTGGCCTGGGCGTTCGTGATCGCCGCCGAAATGCTCGGCGGACGTTATGGCCTGGGCTATTTGCTGATGCGTTCCCAGGAAATGCTGCTCACCGGCCAGCTGTTCGTCGTGATCATCGTCATCGGCACCGTGGGCTTCGCTGTGGACATCGGTCTCCGGCGGGTTGAATCAAGCCTGCTCCGCTGGAAAAAGGGATTTGAAGGCTGAACCCCCCCCAGTCAAAAAAAATATGAGTACAACCATTGCCGAAACCAGAAAATCAAACCCCTTAAGTCCGGTCGAACTGCAGCAGACCGTTCACGAATATATCAAACAAACCCAGTGGGCCACGCTGGCCACGGTGCGCGAGGATGGCGCGCCGGTGCTCCGGACAATGGGCAGCTTCGCCCCCGAAGGCGTGAATGTCTTCTTCTCCACGTCCCGGAAGGCCCGCAAGGTCCAACACATCGCGAAGAACGATCTGGTCAATTTTTTCTTCCAGCACGAAAACCAGAAGCTAGAGACGTTTATAAACGTTTCGATCATTGGTCGAGCCGAGGAAGTGACCGACGGTTCCGAGTACCAGATCGCCATCCAGCTCCTGAGCGCCCGCAACCCGCGATTCAAAGCCCGGCTGGAACGCGGCGAACTCAAGGACATCGCGCTTTTCTTGATTCACACCACCGAAATCAAATACCTAGATTACGCCAAAGGAGCCGGTCCCGCCGCCGTTCAGGAAATCATTCTTTAACCATTAACCCTCAAAAATACCAAATACCATGAGCATTGCCACATTAGAGCGTAAACCGAAAACCCACCCAAAACCCACTGCCGCCACCGAGGCGATCTACACCATCTGCCCCGTGCTGGTGGCGTCGCATGTCGCCGTCCATAAGAGCTGGCTCGAAAGCGAGTTGAAAAAGGCCGGCGGATCACTAAAGTATTTATGGTCGTTGCCACAGCAGGACTGGCTCTCCCACTTCAATCACACCCTGTCGAATCAATTCCGCGACGGTGGCAACATCCCCGCCATCCATGCCCGCTCTGAAGGCCGGCGCACCAAGCTGATCGGACTGACCTTTTCCACCGACGGCGGACAAATCCTCACCCGCGTGGATTCCGACATCAACAAGGTGGCGGATTTGAAAGGCCGCCAGATCGGCCTTTATCGCCGGGAGAAAACCGACCGGGTGGATTTCTGGCGCGCCACCGCCGAACGCGGAATTCTTTTGGCGCTCGATCTGGCCGGACTGAAACGCGACGCGGTCAAAATTGTGGACCTGAAAGTGGCCAGCCCCGACTATCCCTCGTCCGCGCCCACGAAGAATCCGGCCGACCGGTTCAATGCCACGGCCACCGGCGCCAACACGCATTACGGAGCCGAGATCGACGCCTTGCTGTCCGGCAAGGTCGATGCCATCTATGCCAATCGCGGACGTTCCCATCTTTTCCAACGGGACGGCAAGGTCAAGGCCATCGAGGATCTCGGCCGATATCCGGACTGGACGCTGCAAGTCGCCAACTCGCCCTTCACCATCACGGTCAGCGAGGAGCTGGCGGACAAGCATCCGGAAATTGTCGTCGCTTATCTGCGCGCCGCGATCAAGGCGGGCCGCTGGATTGAGGCGAACCGCGAGGAAGCCGCCGAAATTTTTGGCGGGATCATTTCACACTGGGCGGGCAAGTGCCTCCTCAAGCAGGAAATCGCCAAATACCATTTCGTCCCGAATCTTTCGGCAAAAAACCTTGCCGGGGTCGGGGTCGAAAAGCAATTCCTGCTGGAACAGGGCTACCTCCGAAAAGATTTCGAGGTCGCGCAGTGGGCCGATCCCCGCTTTCTCGAAGAGGCGTTGAAATCACTTTGAAACCGTTCTCAACCATGCAACCAGGAACCATCAAAATATCATGAGTGCCATATTGGAAGCCGCTCCCGTTCGTAAATCCGCCTCGAAAGCAGCCAAGGGTTTGACCGAAGCTTATTACACCATCTGCCCGGTGTTCAACGCCGCCAATGTCGCGGTGGAACTCGGCTGGCTGGATGAGGAATTCAAGAAGGTGGGCGCCAAAGCCATCTACCTTCGCTCCCTGCCCAACAACCAGGGCTGGATTCCGCATTACACCCATTCGCTGCCCAACCTGTTCCGCGACGGCGGCGCCATCCCGACCATTCAGGCCCGGGCGGACCTGGCTGAAACCAAATTGATCGGGCTGACTGGAACACAAACCGGCGGGCAGATCCTGGTCCGCGCGCAGTCGGACTTCTGGCGTGTGGCTGACTTGAAGGATCGGAGAATTGGGCTGAACCGTAGTCTCAACCAGGCCAAAATTGATTTCGTCCGCGCCACCGCCGAACGGGGAATTTTGACCGCCCTGGCTGTGGCCGGCCTCAAGCGGACCGATGTCAACATTGTTGATTTGGAAGATCCGGATGACCATCGTTTCGAGCCCGCCTCGAAGCCGTCTGAGTTGTGGTCGCAGAATTCGGGCCGCCGGCTAGCGGCAGGCGGCGCGGAAGTGCAGGCCTTGAGGGAGGGCCGGATTGATGCCATCTACAGTCATGCCGGACGTTCCCAGGTGCTGGTGGATACGGGCGAATTCAAAGTCATTGAGGACCTCAGCGGGCGTCCCGACTGGACGTTGCAGGTGGCCAATGGTCCGATCACCGCCGCGGTCAACACCGCATTTGCGGAAAAGCATCCCGAAGTGGTAGTCGCTTATTTGCGCGCGGTCATCCGGGCAGGCCGTTGGATCAACGCCAATCGCGAGGCCGCAGCGGCGATTCTGCATCGGGTCACGTTCCATCCCACGGTCGCGGCCACGGCTCGTGCCATTGCCGGTTTCGATTTTGTTCCCAACCTGTCGCCGAAAAATCTGGCCGGGGTGGAGATTGAGAAAAACTTCCTGCGCGATCATGACTATCTGAAACGGGATTTCGACGTGAAAGCGTGGGCCGATGGGAGCTTCCTGCAGGAGGCCTTGAAAGGGCTGGATCGCCTGTGAGCGACATTTCCAAACAGATGTTGGCGGGCAGGCAGGTATTTTTCAGCTTCCTGATCGTCAACACGTTGAGCGGGATTGTGCGCGGCACGACGATGTTTGTCGTGAATCTCTACGCCATCCACCTCGGCGCGAATCTGCTGGAGTTGGGATTGCTGCGGGGCATTACCGGCTTCAGCATTCTCATTGCCGCGTTGCCGCTGGGTTTTCTGGCGGACCACTTCGGCGGACGGCGGCTATATCTGTTTGGTGAAATCACCGGTGCGATTTTGAATCTTTCCCTGCTGGTGGTGACGACGCCGGCGGAGTTGATTGTTCGCAGTGGATTGATCGGCCTCACCATGGCGTTCCGGATCGCCGCCATGCAATCCACCCTGCTGGAACAGCTCCAGGTCATCGGCAAGAACAAGGCCGGCTGGCTGCGCGGCTCCAATTTTGTCGGCATGCTGTTTCTGGGACCGCTCATCGGGGCGCTGCTGCTGAAACATTTCAGTTACAACGGCGTCTTCATCATCAGCAGCGCCGCCATGACGGCGGTGATTTTGCTGGCCTGGTTGACGTTGAAGGCAGAGGCGCGACACGCGAAAATTCCGAAGCTGCGCATCCAGTTGTCCTTCCTGCGGCATCTGGCGGGCCAGGTGGCGTTGATGGCCCGAAACCGCCAGTTGGTTAGCGCCACGATTTCGGAAGGCCTGAACAGCGCCTGCTTCTCGGTTTTTTCCGTGTTCGTTCTCGTCGTGGCGTTGAAGGTGTTCTTCTTTACACCACAATCCGCCGGACAACTGATTTCGCTGGGTGGCGGCGCGTTTGTGTTGGCCGTCTTCTTCGGCGGATTTGTCGTTGAGAACATCAAATTCAAAAAAGCACTGCTGGGCAGCTTTGCTGCCACGATCCTCGGATTGAGTCTCTTGGCGCTGGCGCGGCACGGCACCTCTTTGTGGGTTGGCGCCGTTGTACTTGGGTTGGCGATGGGTGTTACCAATGTCATTACGATCATGCGCGTCAGCCATGTCCGGGGCCGGACAGGCCAGGTGGCCGGCTTCTACAACGTTTCGACGTCGCTTGGCAACACCATCGGACCCATGGCCGGCGGCCTGATCGGCAAGATTTTTGGGCCGCAGGCTGTGTTTGTGCTTTTCGTCCCCCTGTTCGTCCTGTGCGCCGTCTGGATGTGTTTCAGTTCAACCGCCCTGGAGGTATATCATGAGTGATCAACAAACCGTCGGCCTCGAAATCAACCGGCTGACCAAAGTTTTCAGTGCGGACCGCCTGTCGGTGACCGCGCTGGAAAATGTGGATCTCCGCATTCACAAAGGCCAGTTTGTCTCCATCGTCGGCACCAGCGGGTGCGGCAAAACCACGCTGCTCCGCATCATGGCCGGGTTGGAAAGCGATTTCGATGGCGACATCGAACTGGAAGGCATGCCCATCGAAGGCCCTGGGATGGACAAGGGCGTTGTTTTTCAGGAACACCGTCTGCTGCCCTGGCTGACCATCGAGGAAAACGTCGGCTTCGGCCTCGTCCACCGCCCGGCTGATGAACGCCGTGAATTGGTTGACCGTTACTTGAAGCTGGTGGGCCTCGGTAAATTCGCCAAGGTTTATCCCGGCCAGCTTTCCGGCGGCATGGCCCAGCGCGCCGCCATTGCCCGGTCGCTGGTCAACAAGCCGAAAATCCTCCTGCTCGACGAACCGCTCGGCGCGCTCGACGCCATGACGCGGATGTACATGCAGAACGAACTCGAAAAGATCTGGCTTGAGGAAAAAATCACGATGGTCATGGTCACCCACGATGTCGAGGAGGCGATCTACCTCAGCGATGTGGTGGTCCTGATGTCCTGCCGTCCCGGCCGGGTAAAAAGAATCATTCCGGTTCCCCTCGCGCGTCCGCGGCATCGGGACAATCCGGATTTTGTGGCCATCAAACGCGATCTGCTCCAGGAATTTCACCTGCAGGCCAAGGACTATTTCAGCTTTGAAATCTGACGCGTCAATCCAGGACAAATTATGAAATGGCCATTGTATATCTTGTTTGCCGCCGTGATCTCCGCCGGGGGTGTCATTGTGTTGAGCAACGGCTGGAATCTCCCGCCGCCAGCCACCGATGGCCGGAGTTCTGCCGCCCTGGCCCACGCTCCGGTGGACAGCGAAAGCCTGCCCGCTTGCTGCAAGCCGAAACCCGTCCTGGAATAATTTTAACGATCATGCCGGCCAACTCCTCAAAATCCTTCGTTGATCCGCTTGCGAACACGCTGGCGGTTGGGCTGGCTTTGGCCTTGGCGTTGACACCCCGTTTCGTTCCGCCCTGTGCGCACCAGCTTGAAACTGCGGCGGGCGTTTCAGTGCCGATGCGCTGTCACTGGACGTTTCAAATTGAATTTCTGCTCGCCGTGGCGGCCCTGAACGTGGCGGGTGCATTGTGGGTGGTTCACCACGCCGAGGCTCGCCGAATTGTCGGCGGGGGGCTCGTCCTGTTCGGCCTGCTCGTCATTGCCGTGCCGCAGACTTGGGTCATCGGGATCTGCGGTAATCCGGGAATGGCCTGCCACCATACTGCTCACTGGCTTTCGCTCTGGGCGGCGCTGCTGATGGGTGACGGGATTTTTATTGCCGTTCGCGCGCAAATTCCAGCGGACAAAATTGCTCCGCCTGACCCATGGGAAGCTTCCGAGAAGCCGCAGAAAGGAGCGAAGTCATGCTGCGCTTGATTGCCAACAGTCTGCTGCGCCGCCGCTGGCAATCGCTGGCCACCATTCTCGGCGTCGCGCTTGGGGCCGGCCTGCTACTCGCGGTCTTCCTGCTCTACCACGGATTCGAGCAGGGACTGGAGCGCGGACGCCAGCGGCTCGGCGCCGATCTGCTAGTTGTGCCCGCCAATGCGACGGTGGATCCGGACAAGGCGCTGTTCGCCGGTTCTCCGCTCAGTGTGTACATGGACAGCAAATATGCGGACCAGGCGCGCAAGATTCCCGGTGTGCGCCGCGTCGAAGCCCAGTTTTTCACCCAATCATTGAAGCTCGAATGCTGCTCCGTCGGCACCGAAAGCCGGCTCATCGGCATCGAAACCCAGGTGGCATACCGGCTGGCGGGCATGTCGCCGGATGGCCGCGAAAAGCTGGCACCGGATGAAGTCATCGTCGGCTCGGAATTATTGGGCGGCATCGGCAAGCCTGGCGCGTTGATCGAATTGCTCGGCTACATTTTCCGCCTCGCTTACCGGCTCGAACCCACCGGCACCTCGCTCGATTACTCAATCCTCATGCCGATCGATTCCGCCCGCGATCTGGCTGCGAAATCCGACGCGCTCAAACCGGTCTGGCTGGAGGCGGGCGATCCTCACCAATTGATTTCCGCCCTGCTGATCGAGGTGGATGACCCGGGCCATATCAAGGACATTGGCCGGAAGCTGGAGGATTTGGGGCCGTTGAAGGTCATTCGCGCGGCCGATACTTTTCAGCGCCTCAAACGGCTGATGACCGCCTTCGTTTTTGTGCTGGCCGCCGCCGGGGCGCTCACCGCGCTGGGCGGTGTCGCTTATCTGCTCGGACATTTTTCCTCCGTCGCCTGGGACCGCAAAGGCGAGTGGGCGTTGTACCGGGCGCTGGGCGCCACGAAGCCCCGCATGATGCAATTGGTCGTTGGCGAAGCCATGGCACTCGCCTTGAGCGGCGCGGTTTTGGGTCTGCCGCTCGGTTACGGTCTTTACCGTCTGGCCTTCGCCCGTCTGGCGGCGCAGAACGCCTTTCCGTTTGTGGCTCCCGGCAGCGGCTTGCTGGTGGCGGCCGCGGCGGGAGCGCTGTTGTTTTACGGTTTGATCGGCTTTCTGGCCGCCGCCGCGCCCGCGTTGCGCGTCGCCCAGCTCGAACCCGCGCTCACGATGGCGCAAGGAGACATTGATTGAGCACGGCATCAAAAACTGTTTTGGAGGCGGAGGACGTCTCCCGAAACTACGGAACGGAGACGATTCTCGACCGTGTGTCGCTGCAGGTGCGCGCTGGCGAGGTGACGACCATTGTCGGTCCGTCGGGCAGCGGCAAGACCACGCTGCTTGCCCTGCTTGCCCTGCTGCTCGAACCCAGCTCGGGAAAAATTCGCGTGGCCGGGCGGGATGCCGCCGGACTTTCCGATGCGGAACGCTCGCACCTGCGAAACACATTTTACGGCTTTATTTTTCAAACGGCACAGTTGATCGGTTCGCTTTCCGTGCTCGACAACGTCCTGCTCCCGGCATTTTTGGCCGGGTCAGCCCGCGAGCATAGAGTGGTCGCCCGCGAACTCCTGGACCGCCTTGGCCTGAGCGCCCGGGCTGATTTCCTGCCGCATCAGCTCAGCCTCGGCCAGAAGCGGCGCGTGGCGCTGGCCCGCGCGCTCCTGTTGCGTCCGGCGGTGATTCTGGCGGACGAGCCGACGAACGATCTGGACGCCCGGCGGGCGGCGCAGGTCGCGGATTTTCTTTTGAGCCTGCCGGCCGACGGTTACGCGCTGTTGCTCGTCACGCATGACCCGCAACTGGCCGAACGCGCCGGCAATCGCTGGCAAATTCACGAAGGGAAATTGGCGCCGCTGACATCCTTGCCGACGCTGCCCGTGTCCCGGCCCGAAACCTTTGTTCTTCAAACCACAAACAACGAAATATTATGAAACATCAGGCAAAAGACATTGTCAGCAACGGCACGTGGAAATTCACGACCGCCGTTCCCGTGGTCGGCCTCGACATCGGCTCACGCGGCTCAAAAGGCGTCCTACTCAACGGCGACGAAGTCGCCACCGTGCTCATTCCAACCGGGCTTTACATGCAGGAAACCGCCGATGAATTGCTGACGAAGCTGCTGCAGATCGCCGGTCTGGAACGCGGCGACATCGGTTTCATCGTTGGCACCGGCTACGGACGCATTTCGCTCAAGTACGACGACATCCCGTATCAAGTGGTTACCGAAATCAGCTGCCATGCGATGGGCGCGCACGCGCTCATTCCGAAGGCCCGGACGATCATTGACATTGGCGGGCAGGATTCGAAGGCCATCAAGGTGGACACGACCACCGGCAAGGTGGTGGAGTTCGTGATGAACGACAAATGCGCCGCCGGGACGGGCCGGTTTCTGGAAAAGGCGGCGGCGATCCTGGGCATTGATCTGCGCGAGCTGGGCGACGTGGCCTTGAAATCCAAAAATCCCGCGCAGGTCAGCAGCCAGTGCGCGGTGTTTGCGGAATCCGAAGTGATCTCGCTCCGTGCGCGCGGCGTGCGCGACAACAACGACCAGATCAGCGCGGACATCGCGGCGGGCGTCCATTATTCCACCGCGAGGCGCGTCCACAATCTGCTGGGACGCATCGGCATCGAGCCGGACATCGTCTTCACCGGCGGCGTTTCCAACAACGTCGGGATGTGGAAGGTCTTGGAGGAGCAAATCGGGGCGAAGTTCACCCCGGCGAAGCTGGACCTGATTTTTGCGGGCGCGCTCGGGGCGGCGATTCACGCGTGGAAGCATTATGCCAACACGCACGACTTGACGAAGACCAAGAAGCAGGTGGCCAAGCTGGACTTGAAGCAGTTCGCGGAGTTGATTGACGAGGAGCAGAAATCGTTGATTGACGCCAAGGACATTAAAAAGGTCGGTTACATCTGCAATTACACGCCGGTCGAGCTGTTGAGCGCCGCCGGGGTTCGGCATTCGCGCCTGATCAAGGCGGGCAGCGCGAAGACCGTCTCCGCGGGCGAGCGTTACACCCAAAGCGTGTTCTGCGATTTCACCAAAAGCTGCATCGGCTTTTTTCAGGAGGGTGATCCGTTCTACAAGTCTTTCGACAAGGTCTATAACTTCCACACTTGCGCGACGATGAAACGTGCGTCGGAGGTGATCGAGCAATTCGTGCCCACGAAGCTGCTCAATCTTCCAAAGTTGCGGTCGAGCCAGGATGCGAGGAATTTCTTCCGCGAGGAAATCCTCAACTTCAAGGACGACCTCGGCCAATTGACGGGCAAGCCGGTTCAGGACGAGGAGGTGCGCCATCAAATCGTGCTCTACAACCGCGCGCGGAGCCTGCTAAAGCAGATTTCCGAGTTCCGCAAGCGGGCCAATCCGGCGATCACCGGCAAGGAATACCTCGACCTGGTACGCGGCTATTATTATTTGCCGGTGGAAAAACTGATCAAGTCGCTGGAACAGGTCCACCGCCATCTCAAGGACGTGCCCAACCGCACCGGCAAGCCGCTGCGGCTGATGATTTCGGGCAGCGTCATGGCTGACGGCGACCGGCGGTTGCTGGACATCATCGAGGGCGAACTCGGCGCGCGGGTGGTCATCGAGGATCATTGCGCGGGCGTGCGGCCCTTCTACCACAGCGTCGCGGAAACGGGCGATCCGTATGCCGCGCTCGCCAACGGGTATCTCGACCAGGCGCCGTGCGCGCGCATGAAACCGTTGGACGATGGCATCGCCTTTTCGGGCAAGCTCGCCCAGGAATACACGGTGGATGGCGTGATCTACGTCTTCCTCAAATTTTGCGCCTGCTACGGCGTGAGCAAGAAGGATTTCATCAGCGAATTCCAGAAGCAGGGCCTCCCCGTGCTGGAAATCTCCAGCGACTACTCCGAAAGCGATCACGGGCAGTTGAAAACCCGCATCGAAGCCTTTGTCGAAGTTCTCAACGAAAAACGAAATACCCCCCATGAGCAACACATCAACGCTTGATCCGGCCGCCCGGGCGGACACGCCAGCTCCGGTCCAGCCTCACCGCAACGGCAACCAGACCGCGCCGCGTTCCGGCGCGGATTCGGAAGCCGTCAAGACGCTGGGCGAACTGCACAAAAGTTATTCACTCGACCAGATCGAACGCTGGGCCGCCGAGGGCCGCTCGGTGATCTGGGGCGGCAATTCTTGGGAGGCTCCGCTCATCCGCGCCTGCGACACGATTCCAGTCGGCTTTGCGGAATTGTGGAAGCACGACAGCCTCCGTGCCGAGGCCATCGCAGAAAATCATTACCAGATTCCCTCCGAATTCTGTTCGATGATCAAGGCCATGATCGGCCGGCTGCACCTGCGCAAAGACAACAAGATCAAGCGCATCCTGTATTTCGGTTCGACCTGCGAACCGATCAGCATGGTGCTGGATCACGCGCGCCACGACGGCTACGACGTGCATTGCATTGATGCCGCCACGGCCTTCAAACCGGGTGAACGGCGGACGGAACTGGTGGCGTTCCTCGTGAACGAACTCCAAAAGGTTTCGCTCTGGCTGACGGGTAAACGCGTGGATGAGGACCGGCTGACGGCGGAATTGAAATTCAAGAACCGCATTTTGCACAAGGTGCGGCGCATCCTTGACCTGCGGGTGAAGGCGCCCTTTTACCTCAACAGCCCGCCGACCTCGCAGCTTTTGCTGGGTTCGAACCATTATTTTGGCCGGCCACAGGAATATGAGCGCATCGTTGACCAAGTGCTGGCGGACCTTGAAGTTGCGGCGTCCGTGCCCGAGACCCGGCCTTTCATCCCGCTCGTTCTCGCGGGTGGCGTCGCCGGCGGGCCGAAACTGCTCAAGGTCATCGAGGAGGCGAATGGTGCGGTGCTCGGCTGGGTGATCCACAGCACATCGGATTTCCGCGAAGACCTTCCGCCGCTGGAGGCCGTCGCGCATTATTTGTTCGACGCGCAGTTGAAGGGCGAACTCGGCGAGGGCGCGGGCGCGTCAGCCACCTTGCGCCGGCGGCGGATTGAGGAACTCGTGGAAAAGACCAGTGCGCGCGGCATCATCTCGTCGTTCGTCACCGGCTGTCCCTACGGCAGCGTGGTGCAGGGCATCGAGCGCGAATATTTCAAGAAGAAGGGTGTGCCGCTGGTTTCGCTGGAGCACACCGTGCATGCGGAAGAGCCGCCCACGGAGGAACAGATCACGCGGATCAAGGCCTTCATCGAAATGCTGGCGGAATAATTCGACACCATGTCTGAAATCATCGCCATCTGGGATCAGCGCTACTCCAAAACGGAGGGCGTGGACCACGATGCCCGCTACGAGCCGTGGCTCGACCGGTGGCGGAGCTTGTTGACGGGCCGTTCCGGCCGGGCTTTGGATCTTGGTTGCGGCGCGGGTTTCGACACGGAGGTCTTGTTGCGCTGGGGTTTTCAGGTGACGGCAGTGGATGTCTCTCGCGCAGCCATTGCGCTCTCTCAACAAAGAAATCCCGATGCGATCCACGTGGTGGCGGATGTGCGGAACATTGGGTGTTTGTCCGGCAGCTTTGACCTGGTGGTCGCCAGCCTTTCGCTCCACTACTTCAACCGTGAGGAAACGGAATCGGTTTTTCAGGCGATTCACGGATTGTTGCAGCCGGGAGGATTTTTTGCCTTTCGCGTGAACGCTTTTGACGATGTCGAATCCGGCGCTCCCGGTGATTCCTCCGCCTGGGAATGTATTTCCGTCGTCGGCATCGTCAAACAATTTTTCACCCGCGAAAAAATTGCCGCCGTCCTCGGCGGCCGCTGGCGGGTTTTATCCGAGGAGAAACTCATCACTTGGCGATACGGACACCGGAAATCATTGTTCGAGGTGATCGCACAAAAACACAGGAACTGAACAGCCATGAGCAACACATTGACCTTGAATGGCCGCGACCATACCCGGCGCGGTTTCCCGCCCGAATTTCAATCCCAAGCCATTCCGGCGCTGGCCGAGCTGGCCCGGACCTACACCTTCAAGGAAATTGAACGCCAGGTGGCGCAAGGTAAATCCGCGATTTGGGGCGGGGCTTCCTGGGAGGCGCCGTTGATCCGCGCCTGCGACACCATTCCGGTCGGCATCAACGAACTCTGGCGCGAGGACAGCCTGCACGCCGAGGCGGTATCGGAAAATCACTTTCAGATTCCCGGCGAGTTCTGTTCCATGATCAAGGCCATGGTGGGACGGCTGCATCTGAAAACGAATGATCCCATCAAGCGCATCCTGGTCTTTGGCTCGACCTGCGAGCCCATCGGCATCTCGCTGGAACACGCGCGCCGCGACGGCTACGATGTCTTCACGATTGACGCCGCCACGGCATTCAAAGCGGATGAACGGCGTGAGGAACTGGTGCGGTTTCTCGTCAAGGAACTGGAGAAAGTCGCCGTCTGGCTCACCGGGAAACCGGTGGATGAGGAAAAGGTCCGGGCCGAAATCAAACTCAAGAACCGCATCTCCAAGAAGATCCGGCGCATCCTCGACCTGCGCATCAGGAATCCGTTCTTCCTGCCGAGCCTGCCGACCTTGCAGGTGTTGTTCGGATCCATTCACTACTACGGCAATCCGGAGAAGTTCAACGCCGTTCTTGACCAGTTGACGGAGGAACTGGAAGCAGCGGCGCAGAACCCCCCGGATCGCCCCTACATCCCGCTCGTGCTGGCGGGGCTGATTGGCGGGATTGTCGGAGGGCGCGGGCTGCTCGAAGCCATTGAAGAATCCAACGGGGTCATTCTCGGCTGGGTGCTATTTTGCACGTCGGATTTCCGCGAGGACGTTCCGCCGCTGGAAGCGCTGGCGCATTACCTGTTCGACGCGCAAGTGAAGGGCGAGCTCGGCGAAGCCGCCGGCGCGTCGGCGACCTACCGCCGGGTCCGGGTGGAGGAGTTGGTGAAGCAAACCAATGCGCGCGGCATCGTCTCATCATTCGTCACCGGCTGCCCCTATGGCAGCGTGGTCCAGGGGTTGGAACGCGAGTATTTCAAGAAACAGGGCATTCCGATGGTGACGCTGGAAACCACCGTCCACGACCAGCCGCCCACGGAGGAGCAGATCACCAAGGTGAAGACGTTCATCGAAATGCTTTCCTGAAACCGGAACCCGGTCATGAAATCCGAGCTGAAAAAAAAACTCAAATTCTGGGGCATCCTGACGCTGGCGGGCGCCGGGGTGGCTGGCATTTTTCTGCTGCCCACAAGTTCGGTCGCGTCGCGTCCCTCGCCGGCAGCGCAGGAGGTGGTGGCGGTCAACCCCGATTCGCCGCTGGCGCAGGCCGCGGCCCGGGTTTTTCACGGGCCGAGCTGTGCCGGCTGTCATTTTCTGACGGGCATCTGGGGCCATGACGGTGTGGCGTTGGATTATGCGGGCATCAAGTACGATGCGGCGACGTTGCGCCGCTACATCCGCAATCCCAAGTCGGTGGATGAGCATGCGCACATGCCGCCGCAGAACAATATTTCCGATGCCGGAATTGACGCGATTGTAAACTTCCTCGCCGGACTGCCGGGGCCCGGAACCAACTCAAGCCATGAACATCGTTGAACTCAACGGACTCACCCGCCGTTTTGGCGACCTGACTGCCGTAAGCGGCGTGAATCTTTTCATTCCGGCGGGTGAAATTTTCGGCCTGCTCGGTCCGAACGGCGCGGGCAAGACCACCGTCATCAAGATGCTCACCACGCTGCTGCCGCCCAGCGCGGGCGCCGCCCGGGTGGCGGGTTTTGACATTCAGCGCCAGCCGGCCCGGGTGCGCGCGGAGATTGCCTACGTACCGCAACTGGTTTCGGCGGACGGCGGTCTGACGGCGGTCGAGAACCTGCGGCTGTTCGCCAAACTCTACGGAGTGCCCCGCCGCGAGATCGGATCGCGCGTCAGCGATGCCTTGAGGTTCGTTGGGTTGGAGGAATCCGCCCATCGGGTGGTGCGTGGCTATTCCGGCGGAATGGTGCGCCGGCTGGAAATTGCGCTGGCCTTGATTCACCGCCCGCGCGTGTTGTTTCTGGACGAACCGACCGTCGGCCTGGACCCGCTTGCGCGCCAGGCGGTCTGGCAGCAGGTGCGCCAGCTTGTGGCCGAGTTTGGCATGACGATTCTTCTGACCACCCATTTCATGGAGGAGGCCGACAGTTTGTGCGACCGGGTGGCCATCATGAACCGCGGCTGTGTGACGGCGATCGGCAGTCCGGCGGAATTAAAAACCGCGCTGGGCACCCCGAACGCCACCTTGGACGATGTTTTCGCGCGCTATTCCGGCGAGCAATTGCAGAACGATGGTGATTTCCGTGAAATATCCCGAACCCGGCGCAGCATTGCCCGGCTCGGATGAAAAGTTATGAATCTTGCTGAAATCGGACGCATTCACAGCCCGTTCAAACAGGCGACCGGCACCCCCATCCAACCGAGCCGCGCCGGCGTGGCGGAAGGATACATTGAGATTGCATCACCGTATTCAGCGGCGCTGAAGGATTTGGAGGGCTTTGACCGGATCTGGCTGATCTATTGGTTCCACCGCGCGGCGGCGGCCAAGCTGACGGTGATTCCTTACCGTGACATCGTCGAACGCGGACTTTTCGCTACGCGCGCACCGGCCCGCGTCAATCCCATCGGCCTGTCCAACGTGCGGCTGCTGGGAATCGAAGGCACAGTCTTGCGGATCGGCGACGTGGATATCTTGGACGGCACGCCGCTGCTCGACATCAAACCCTACGTTCCGGCTTACGACAATTTTCCCGCCGCCCGTCTCGGCTGGGTGGACACCGTACCGGATCGTCCCGTGCTGGCGGACGACCGCTTTGAGAAAAAAACCTTATGAAATCCATCGAAAGCGAAATCGTCCTGCCGGCTTGGGCGGAACCGCCGCCGGATTCCTCCTGGAAACAGTCCAGCCTCGTGCGCCTGCCCGCGCAATGCTTGGCGCTGGTTGAAATCGAATTTATCAAGCTGCGCCGCGATCCCACCGATTTGCTGACGCGTGCCGTGCAACCGGCGTTGTGGCTGCTGATTTTTGGCAACGTGTTTTCCCGGTTGCGCGCCGTGCCAACCGGCGATTTGAGCTATCTGGATTTCATGGCGCCGGGGATTCTGGCACAGAGTATTTTATTCCTCGCCATCTTCTATGGCATCGGCGTCATCTGGGAACGCGATCTTGGAGTGGTGCACAAGCTGCTGGTCAGTCCGACGCCTCGCGTGGCGCTGGTGCTGGGCAAGGCGCTCTCCGCCGGTTTGCGCGCCTTGGTGCAGGCCCTGTTCATCTATGTGCTCGCCTGGTTGCTGGGTGTTCATCTGAACTGGCGGCTTCCGGCACTGCTCGGCGTCGGTGTGGTGGTACTGCTGGGCGCGACGACGTTTTCCATTTTCTCGCTGATCATCGCCTGCATTGTCAAATCGCGGGAGCGGTTCATGGGCATCGGCCAGGTGCTGACAATGCCGCTCTTTTTTGCCAGCAATGCGATCTACCCGATCGCCATCATGCCCCCCTGGCTCAAAGTGGTCGCTCATGTCAATCCGCTGACCTACCAGGTTGACGCCCTGCGCGCCTTGATGGTGCAGGGCGGCGAAAGCCATTTCGGCCTCGGGCTCGACCTTGTCGTGCTGACCGGAACGGTCGCCCTTTTGACCGCCCTCTGCGCGCGGCTCTATGTTAATTTGGTCCGATGACCTGGGCCGAGACAGAAATCCAAACCTAGAAACTAAAATATGCTGAAATCATTTATCAAAAAACATGAGTGGGCTGTTGCGCTGGAAGAAAACTCAGAGGGATTGTGGCTGAAGATTGTCCAGGATCGGGTCCGCTCCATCCCTTTTGGCGAAGTGCAGATCGTCATCCAGGACTCAAAGGTTGTCCAGATTGACGCCACCGAAAAGAAACGCCTTAACCGTAGCGGTTCCCGCTGAACCGGCATTTTCTAAGCCTTACGACCATGGCCACCTGGAATCCCAGTCAATATCTGAAGTTCAAAAACGAGCGCACGCAGCCGTCGTTGGATTTGATTTCCCGGATCAGCCTGGAAAAAGCCGCGACCATTCTCGATCTTGGTTGCGGGCCCGGCAACAGCACCGCCGCACTGCGCCGGCGCTGGCCGGACGCCCGGGTGACCGGGTTCGATAACTCCCCGGAGATGATCGAGGCGGCGAAAAAAGATTTTCCCAGAGGCAACTGGATTCTCGCTGATGTGGCGACGTTCCAGCCGCGGGAGCAGAGTGATTTGATTTTTGCCAACGCCACGTTGCAGTGGTTGCCGGACCACGAAACGCTTGTGCCCCGGCTGTTCAGTTTTGTGAAGCCTGGCGGTACTCTGGCGGTGCAGGTTCCCGCCAATGCTGATTCGCCGCTGGCCATGGCCGTGGTTGCCGTGGCGGCCGGTGCCGCCTGGCGCAGGCAAACCGCCGGCTGCGAACGGCTGCACAACTATCGGACGCCGGAATACTACTTCGATATTGTCCGGCAGCTTGGCTCGCATTTCGAAATCTGGCAGACGACCTACTACCACGTTCTCGCCTCCCGGCAGGGACTGATTGAATGGTATCGGGGCACCGGCATGAAACCTTTTCTCGACCGGCTGCCTAATGACGCGGCTCGCAGAGAGTTTGAAGCGGAAGTTTTAGAAACCATTTCACCATTCTACCCGGTGCAGGCTGACGGACGCGTCCTGTTTCCCTTCAAACGGAATTTTTTCACCATCTGCAAATGATCCAATAACCGGCTTATCCGAATCATGAAAGTTCTCGCCATCAACGGCAGTTCCCGCCAGAACGGCAACACCGCGCTGCTCATCCACCACGTCTTTTCGGTGCTGCAAGCCGAAGGCATCGAAACCGAACTGGTGCAGCTGGGCGGCCACGCGATCCGCGGTTGCGGCGGATGCAATGCCTGTATGAAACTCCAGAACCGCCGCTGCTCCATCCCGGGTGATCCCGTCAACGATATCATCGCCAAAATGGCCGAAGCCGACGGCATCATCCTTGGTTCGCCGGTGTATTTCACCGATGTCACGCCGGAATTAAAGGCGCTTATTGACCGTTCCGGCCGCGTGGCCCGCGCGAACGGACTGCTGTTCAAGCGCAAGGTCGGCGCGGGCGTCATTGCGGTGCGGCGCGGCGGCGCGACGCACGCGCTGGACACGATCTACCATTTTCTGCACATCACGCAGATGATCATTCCCGGCGCGCCGTATTGGAATTTTGGTATTGGCCGTGACGTTGGCGACGTGGAAAAAGACGAAGAAGGCATTGCCAACATGAAAGGGCTGGGCGAAAACATCGCCTGGCTGCTGAAAAAACTGCACGCTTGAAGACCATGATTGAACTCCTTCGCCAGCGCCACAGCATCCGCAAATACACGGCCAAACCCGTCAGCCCGCCGGCGCGCGAGGTGCTGGTTGAGGCCTTGCTGCGCTCGCCGACTTCGCGCAACAACAAACCCTGGGAATTCATTGTCGTGGATGACGTCAGGTTGCTGGCAAAACTTTCCACCGCGAAACTCCATGGCGGTGCTTTTCTGAAAGGTGCGGCGCTTGGGGTTGTCATTGCCGCCGACAGCAGAAAATCCGACGTGTGGGTCGAAGATACTGCCATCGCTGCCATTCTCTTGCAGGTGGTGGCGGAGTCGCTGGGCCTGGGGAGTTGCTGGATCCAGATCCGCAAACGTCCGCATGACACCGGAACGACGGCGGAAAGCTTCATTCAGCAATTGCTTGGCCTGCCCGAACACCTCAAGGTCGCTTCCATCATCAGCCTGGGCTATCCGGGCGAAAACAAGCCGACGGTGCCGGTGAACGAACTGGATTATCACAAGGTGAAACGCAACCACTATTCCAAACCCCTGTAAGCCTGCGTATGCCAGCCCCACTTACGAAAGCGAAAATCACCGCCGAAGCGAAACGGCTCGGGGCGGTGCTCGTCGGCTTTGCGCCCGTCGGACGCTGGGCTGAACACGGCGATTTGTCCTGGGAATTTGATCCGCAACGCCTCTGGCCATTGGCCAAAACGGTGATTGCCATTGCCATTCCTTCGCTGCTGCCGGTCACGGAAACCAAAATCAGTCCGGTCTATCGCGCGCAATACACGAACACCAATCAGTTGCTCGACGAAATCGCCTACCGGCTGTCGGCGTTTTTGAACCGGCACGGCCACGCCGCCTTCAATATCTGCCGCGACGGCTACGGCGAGGGCGTGATGAAGATTCGTCCCATTGCCGTGTTCTCGCACGTCTGGGCCGGGCATTATGCGGGCATTGGCGAAGTCGGCTGGAATCATTGTCTGGTCACGCGCGAGTTCGGGCCGCGCCACCGGCTCGTGTCGGTGCTTACGGCGCTGGAACTGGAAGGTGATCCAATGGTGGCCGAAGGTTCGCTTTGCAACAAATGTTTGCTGTGCCAGAAAGCGTGTCCCACGCAGGCGTTTTCTGGCAACAAGCAAAAAGACCGGCGTTCCAACATGAACAAGTTCGCCTGCTTCAGCCGCCGCGAAAAGTTCAAGACCGTCCAGCACTGTGGTTATTGCCTGAAAGTTTGCCCGGTCGGCGAGGACCGCAAGCTCTATCAAAGTCCGAAGGTGAATCATTATTTTGAGGAACGCACCGCCTTGTTCACCGAAAACCAAGTGCCGCTGGACCCGGTCCATCCGCTGAAGGCCTGATGCGAAATTGCCAATGAATTTTATGTCCAAAAGCGCCCTGACCAAAAGAGATATTGTCATCCACGCCCGCGACCTGGGCGCCGAGATGGTTGGCTTCGCTCCGGTGAACCGCTGGGACGATTTCACCGAAGTGCCGCCGGATTTTCGTCCGCGCGCCATCTGGCTGCTGGCGAAAACGGTGATCGTCATCGCGGTGCCGCTCTGGCTGCCCATTGTGGAGGCCGCGCCGTCGCAACTCGGGCGGGAGCAATACATCATCACCAACGAACTGCTCGACGAGGCGGCCTATCGGCTGGCGGTGTTTCTGAACCATCACGGCCATGCCGCCATCAACCTGCCGCGCGACGGCCAGGGCGAACCGGAAGTTTTGGCCGAAACGCCGACGGCCATTTTCTCGCACGTCTGGGCCGGCCAGCTGGCGGGCCTCGGCGTGGTGGGACGAAACCGCGCGTTGCTCACGAAAGCCTACGGACCGCGGCAGCGGCTGATTTCCGTGTTCACCGACCTGGAACTGGAAGGCGATCCGTTGCGGTCGGAGGATTTCTGCGGCGACTGCCACGATTGCGAAAATATTTGTCCGGCGCACGCGCTTTCCAGCCGCGCCGGACAGCGTTATGCTGATTTTAACATCGCCGCCTGTGCGGGCGAAGGCAAGCGGCTGCGTGCCGCTTTCCGCAATCCATGCGGCTTCTGCATCAAGGTTTGCCCGGTGGGTGAGGACCGTCAATTGTTTGGCAGCACCAATACGCAAAAGTATTTTGACGAGGCAGCGGCGCTCGCCGCCAATCCTCACGCGCCGGAATATCAGGACTGGCTGCACATCCGCAAATACGGCGGTTTTCCGCTGCCGGAAGATCCGTTGTCCATTCGCTAATCATTCATCGTGAAAAGCACACCCGACCACGGGACATTTCAACGCGCGCCTGGCACGCCGCTTTTGCCGGCGGAGCCGTTTCGCTTCATCCTGCACTTCGTGGCGCGGCGGCGTTGGTGGTTTCTGGCGATCATTCTGCTGGAAGCGGGGAATTCCGCCTGCAACATCACGATTCCACTGGCTTTGAGCCGGATCATCAAGGCGGTCACGCACGCTCAGGCGCAATCGCTGGCGCTGGTGGACACGCTGACGGCGCCGCTGCTCCTGTTTCTGGGTCTCGGCCTGGGCGAAGTGCTCTTTGGCGGGGCTTCCCGAAATCTCCAGCTTCGGATCGGCCCCAAGCAACGCCAGGAAGTCACGCGGGAGGTGTTTGCCTATTTGCAGCACCATTCGCATCGCTATTTCAGTAATAATTTTGCCGGGGCGCTGGCGCATCGCATCAGTGAAATGTCGCAGGGTGTGAACATGACCCTCTGGTCCCTGATTTTTGATTTCTGGCCGGTGGCAATCACTTTCAGCGTGGCGATTGCCGTGCTGCTGTACACCAACCTCCGCCTGGGGGCGCTGGTGGGCGTGTGGGCGGCGGCCTTTGTCGGCATCTCGTTCTGGCTGGCGATGAAAAGCCGTCCGTTCTCCGTGAAAGCCGCCGCGGCTCGCAGTGAAACCACCGGCAAGGTGGTGGATTCGGTGTCGAACCTTACGAGCGTCAAACTGTTTGCGCGGCTCGGCTTTGAACGATCGTTTTTAGACAAATACCTGACTCAGGAAATGCGTGCCGTCCGGGCTTCGCTGGTTTATTCCGAGCGCATCCGGCGGTTTCAGTTTCTGGCGGCAGCCGTGCTCAAAGTCGCGGTCGTTTGGTATTCGCTGCGGTTGTGGGGGCAGGGCAAAATCGGCGTGGGCGATTTTGTCATGGCCACCAGCATGTCCCTGCTGCTCATCACGGAGGCGCGCAATCTGAGCCGCCGTTTTCTCGAATTTTTCGAATTCATCGGCAATGTGGCCAACGGGGTGCATACGCTCATCCGGCCGCACGAATTGGTTGATGCGCCGGACGCCCGGCCGGTCACAATCACCAGCGGCCGGATTGAGTTTCGTGAGGTGGAGTTCGCCTACACACCCGGCCGGAAGATATTCGCCGGCCTGAGTGTGACGATTCCCGCCGGTCAACGGGTGGGTTTGGTGGGCTTGTCCGGTTCGGGAAAATCCACCTTTGTCAGCCTCATTTTGCGGATGCACGATCCGCAGGCTGGGCAGATTTTGATTGATAAGACGGACATCCGCGCCTTCACGCAGGATTCGTTGCATTCGCAGCTCAGCCTGATTCCACAGGACCCCAGCCTGTTTCACCGTTCGCTGATGGAGAACATCCGCTACGGCCGGCTGGAGGCGGGTGATGCGGCAGTGAAGGAGGCGGCCTGCCGGGCGCACGCGCATGAATTCATTGCGCAGATCCCGGAGGAGTATGAATCGCAGGTCGGCGAACGCGGCGTGAAATTATCCGGCGGCCAGCGCCAGCGCATTGCAATCGCCCGCGTCATTCTGAAAGACGCCCCGGTTTTGATTCTCGACGAAGCCACCTCCAGCCTCGATTCCATCACGGAAAAAACCATCCAGGACAGCCTCAACGAAGTGATGAAAGGCAAAACGGTGATCGTGGTGGCACACCGGCTTTCAACCATCGCCCATCTGGACCGCATCCTGGTGTTTCACGAAGGACACATCATTGAAGATGGCCGCCCGGCGGAATTGATCGCCCGGCGCGGCGCATACTATCGCCTTTGGAGTCGTCAGGCGGATGGCTTTTTGGGCGAGGCCTCCACGCCGAAAGGCGAGGTGGAAGCCACCGGGCTGGCCTCCGTCAATCCGCTGGCAGCCGTGGAGGAAGAATCACCGGCCATTGAGGATGGCGACGCCTCGGTGATCCAACCCGCAGCCCAGCTCGCCAAAAGATGAATCACCTAAAAATCAAATGATCTATCGCCACCAAACCAATGGCGGCGAAGTCGAAATAAACAAAGATAAATAACATGAGCACAAATAACATCAATGACCTGACCCAACATTCCCCGCGCAGCCCGCGTTCCCGGCTCGGCGGCTACGTCATCCTGCCGCGCGTTCTGGACAAGGCCCGCGCCAAGGCGGCGGGAAAAATCGGTGAATACGTTTACCCCGGCCCGCTCGACAAGCGGTTCTTTGAATTCGTGAAGATTGATCCCGACGCCTTATATGCCGAGGTCCAGACCGGCAAGGGCGACGGGGAAATCCTGGAATGGATCAACCAGAACGCCGGCCACAAGCCTGCGCCGTGGGAAATTCTCCAGTGGTCGGCCTACAATGAAGCGCGCACCGCGGACAGCATCCAGGCCAAGGAACGCGTGCTCAAGGCGGTCACGGCGGTTGCGCCCAAACGCACGGACATCCTGACCGGCTTCGATTCGCTGGAACTGGATGATTACGTTACGTTCGGCGGCAAAGCGTGATTGAACCCTGCCATCGTGTTCCTCCGGCGGGGAACGCGGTCTGGCAAACCAACCGCATCAATTTATACCGCCGAGAAATTAATCAGCACTATGTCGCATCTTGGATTGCCGCCAGACAAACCCGACGTCATCGCCTTTGATCCGCACCGTTTCCAGACGGCGGCAGAATACTATGTCCGCGGCCGCCTGGACTACCCGCCGGAACTGATCGAACGGGTGGTTTCGCTCACGGGATTGCGATTTCACCACCGCGTGCTGGATCTCGGCTGTGGGCCTGGCTTTTTGGCTGTGGCATTTGCGCCGTATGCGCTGAAAGTCGTGGGCGTGGATCCCGAACCAGCGATGCTGGAACAGGCAGTTCACTATGCCGCGCAACGAAACGCGGCGGTCAAATTTGAGCGGGGCAGCAGCTACGAACTGGGGGCGCAGCCGGGCGGGTTTCAACTGGTGACCATGGGCCGTTCATTTCACTGGATGGATCGCGCCGCCACGCTGGAAACGCTGGCGGGCATCGTGGCGGAAGACGGCGCGCTGGCGCTTTTCGCGGACTCACATCTGGAAGTGACGGCGAACAAATGGAAAAAACGATACCAGTCTCTTATCGATCCCTTTGCGGAAAAGGATTCATCGCGCGCAATCCGGCACAACAACCCGGCCTGGCTGCCTCATGAGGCGATTCTGCTCGATTCCAAGTTCAACCATCTGCAAAGAATTTCTATTATTCGCAAAATTGAGACACCCGTCGAGCGGCTGGTAGACCGGGCGCTGTCCATGTCCTCCACCTCGCCGCAACGCCTCGGCTCCGGACGGGAACAACTGGTGGAGGCGCTGCACGCCGCTTTGAGCGAAGAAGCCACCGCCGGTTTGATTACCGAGGTGGTTGAAACTCATGCGCTGCTCGCCTTTCGGCAGAAGCCGGCGGATTCGTCACCCATCTAAAACCGTCCAAACATGACGACTTCCATCCATCCACCCACCTTTCCCCCGTTAACCGTCACGGCCTTGCATTTTCAACCGGAGAACCGCTTATTTTCGCGCCAACGTGTTTGGGTTGATCTGGCGGAAATCATCGTCGCTGTTGGTTTCACGCTGCTCTGGTGCCAGACTGGGTTGCAGGCGCAAACGACGTCCGCGGTCGACGCGGCATTTGCAAATCTGACGCAACCGTGGACGAACTCGCTGTCGATGCGGTTCCTGCCGGTGACCGGCACCAAGGTGCTGTTCGGCGTGTGGGATGTGCGGGTGCAGGATTACGCCGCGTTTGTGCAGGCCACCGGCCATGAATCCAGCAAAGGAATGTGGTCGTTGCGCCACCAGAGATATGGACGACATGGCGACACGTGGCAGAATCCCGGTTTTACTCAAGGGCCAACGCATCCGGTGTGCGGCGTGAATTGGGATGATGCGCAGGCGTTTTGCCAATGGCTGACGGCGAAAGAGCGGGCCGGTGGAAAAATCAGCGCGGGCCAGAGTTACCACCTGCCGGCGGATTGGGAATGGAGCGTGGCCGCCGGATTGAATGAGCCGCGTGCCGGCACGCCCAAGGACAAGGATGAAGTGGCGCGGGTTTATCCGTGGGGAACCAGCTGGCCGCCACCGAACGAAGCCGGAAATTATGCCGGTGAAGATACGGCCGATGAAAACTGGCCGAGGGAATGGAAGGTGATCGAAGGCCGGCGCGATGGATTTGCCCGGACATCGCCAGTGGGCAGTTTTGCCGCGAACAAGTTTGGTCTCTATGACATGGGCGGCAACGTGTGGCAATGGTGCGAGGATGACTACGATGGCTTTCGCGGCAACCGCACCTTGCGCGGCGGGTCTTGGGCCGAGTTGGTGCCCCGGTTTTTGCTGTCCTCGTTCCGCCTCGATTTCCCGGCCGCCGAACGCTTCGATTATAGCGTGGGTTTTCGCGTGGTGCTGGCGGATGATTCCTCCCGATGAAACTGAACATGATTGAACCAGTTTCATATTCCGGTCCCGGCGCGAAGATACCTGTGACTTACACTTATCAAATTGGTCACGCCCTGTATGTCAACGTGAGCAACCGGTGCAATGCGGAATGTGTTTTCTGTGACCGGAAAGGGACCGCCATCGTCCACGGTTATCCGCTGAAAATGAAACCATCTGAAGAACCCGCGGCGGACGTTTACATCCGCGAAATCGGCGATCCAGGGGAGTTTTCCGAGGTGGTCTTCTGCGGATACGGGGAACCGACGCTGCGCTGGGACGTCGTCAGGCAGGTTGCCGGATATGTCAAACAGCACGGCGGTTTCACCCGGATGAACACGAACGGACACGGTAATTTCATCAATCAAAGGGATATTACTCCCGAGTTGAAAGGGTTGCTCGACACCACCTCAATCAGTCTCAATTCCACCGATGCGGAGCAGTATGCTGCCCTGATGCGGGTGGCGCCGCGGATGTATGCTGAAATGCTTGAGTTTGCCCGCAAGGCAAAGGATTTCACCCGCGTTGTCATGTCCATCGTCGGAATTAACGCAGTGGATGCGGCAGCGGCGAGGAAACTGGTGAAGGATCAAATAGGCGTTGAATTCCGGGAACGGAAATACTTTGACGACTGATCAGAAATGCTGCAAATGGCAATACGGAACACTGCGATAACGAAACAGAAATGCGAATATCGAAGAAAATAGATTGCGCCTTGAGGCTGCCGTTCACGCTGGCCGAACATTATGGCCAGGAACCGGTTCTCCTTCATGAATTGGCGTATGGGCCGGTCCATATTGGAAGGGTCGCCAAGGAATTGCCCGTCAGCAAACAGGAAGTCGTCGCCGGATTTATTGGCGGCGAAGGAATTTAAAATGATCCATTTGGGTCAGCGACCCGAAATAAACCAAAAAGCAAAACGAAAGAAAACCTATGTCACATATCTACAACGACATCACGGAAACCATCGGCAATACACCGCTCGTGCGGCTGAACCGCACGGCGAAGGAGCACGGCGCCATCGCCGACGTGCTGCTCAAACTCGAATTCTTCAACCCGCTCTCCAGCGTCAAGGACCGCATCGGCGTGGCGATGATTGACGACGCGCTGAAATCCGGAGCGATCAACCAAAAGACCGTTTTGATTGAGCCGACCAGCGGCAACACCGGCATTGCGCTGGCGTTTGTCGCGGCGGCCAAGGGTTTGAAACTCATCCTGACGATGCCCGAGACGATGAGCATCGAGCGGCGCAAGCTGCTGAAGATTCTCGGCGCGAAGCTCGTGTTGACCGAGGGTGCCAAGGGCATGAAGGGCGCGATTGCCAAGGCCGAGGAACTGAACCAGCAGATTCCCAACAGCGTCGTGCTCCAGCAATTCTCCAATCCGTCGAACCCCGAGATTCACCGCAAGACGACCGCCGAGGAAATTTGGCGTGATACGGACGGCAAGGTGGATTTTGTCGTCGCGGGCGTCGGCACCGGCGGTACGATCACTGGCGTGGCGGAAGTCATCAAGTCGCGCAAGCCATCGTTCAAAGCCATCGCCATCGAGCCGGTAAAGTCGCCGGTGATTTCCGGTGGCGCGCCTGGGCCGCACAAGTTGCAAGGCATCGGAGCGGGCTTTATTCCGGCGAACCTGAACACGAAGGTCATCGACGAAGTCATCAAGGTCAACGAAGACGACTCGGGGCCGATTTCCAAACAAGTCAACACCTTGGACGGGATACCGGTGGGGATTTCGAGTGGTGCGGCGATCTGGGCGGCGTTGCAGCTGGCCAAGCGGCCGGAGAACGCAGGCAAGACCATTGTTGCCATCGTGCCGTCATCGAGCGAACGCTACCTCTCCACCTGGCTTTTCGCCGACATCAGCACGGATGCAGACGATATCAGTGAATTCATAAAAACAGCTTGATTCGCAAGCGACTTGGGCCTCATCACAGCAGGATTTCAAAACGGTCTTGGTGCTGGGCACCGGCATCGCGCTGGTCAACCTTGTGTCGGTCCAGTTCATCCGCATTCCGGAAACAAAAGCTGGCCTTTTCGCCGCTTGGCCGCCGGAAAGTGTCAGTTCAAACTTGAGCGCAGCCCATATCAAATAAACAGAAACCGCAGCCAGACCAAAATGAGCTCCAATTCTTCCAGTCAGCGATTCGATAAAATTGCCGCCAACTACATAACCAGCGAAGTTCATGCGTCAAGTCCCACGATCCGCAAATTGCACGAATATCTTGGCGCGGAGTTTTTCCCCGCCGTCTGCGATATCGCATGCGGAGCCGGGCATTTCGGTCTGTCGTTTGCCGGCAAGGCCGGGCGCATTATCGGTGTGGATCCGGCGGCCAACATGCTTCGCGCCATGGAAAAGCAGTCTGCGGAGCGCGGCGTGGTGGTCGAGACTGTGAACGCACGCGCCGAAGCGCTGCCGTTTGAAAGCGGAACGTTCGACCTGACTTTATGCCGCCTGGCCGCGCATCACTTTAGCGATGTGGCGCGGGCCGTGGGGGAAATGCAGCGCGTGACTCGGGACGGAGGCCGGGTGGCGATCATTGATCTGGCCGGACCAGCCACCGCAGCCGAGGAAGCGTTGAATCATGATATCGAATTGCTGCATGATCCAACTCATGTTCGCAGCTACACGATCGCAGAATGGCGGGAACTGTTTGAAAGTGCGGGTCTGGTAATTGAGTATTGCGAGCCAGTCCAGCACGAGTTTCCGGCAGGTCTCAGCGTCAAACGCTGGTGCGAAATCAGTTCCTCGGGCATGGCGGCGGAAAATAAGATTCGCGAAAAGCTCCGTAGGGCAGACACCGGGCAGTTGCGCGCTCTGGGCATCCACCGGGATGGGGATGAATTCCTTCTGGGCATCCCCACGATGCTCATGGTCGGACGCAATCAATCGGGTGAATAGGATTATGGGGAAGATCCTCGCTATCACTGGACGCAGTTACCACCTCAAGGACCAGGTTGCGGTGGCCGGGAAAGAACCGAAGCACACAAAACCAAGTCAAACGAATCTTTAACCGAAACGGGCGCACAAGCTCATTGGCGTGATCCGCGACTCGACCAGTAGTTCTTTTGGCGGCGGTGGGGCGCTGGTCAAAACCACAAGCCCATGGTTCCGCCGGAACGGAATCGCCCATGCCTAAGGTCATTGCCACGGGCGCCACGCATGGTCGGGGCACAGCCTCAATTACAAGAGACGACGCGAAAAGTCGCTGATCCAACCAAGAATTTTCCAGCCGGCCACCGCCGCTCCTGAACCTGTCAAAAGGGCTGATTTTATTGGGTAAAAGTGTTGACAAGCTAACCTTAGCCATTAGCATTAATGTTCAAAGTAGGCGACAACGCCGCTTCAAACCAGCCGTTCCTTGGGTGCTAACCATGCCATTGGAAGCCCCATTAAAGTGGAGTTGAATTCCTATGAGACGAGTTAGGATGCCGACGGCAGTGTGGACGGTTTTGTCCACGGCAGCCCGTTCGTTGGCCCTTGGATGTTCTATCCATGACTTAAAAAACGTATTGTCCATTAATTTTGAACCCCAACCAAAAATAAATTATGAGCAAAGAAACTGGAATTAACTTGAGCTTGAGCGCCGCTGCCGCGCGCAACCTCGCCACCGCCACCGTCACCGTCCCGCAGATGACGGAAATCACGCCGCGCTGGCTGGGCAAGTTGCTGCCATGGGTGGACGTGGATGGCGGCGTCTATCGTGTCAACCGC
>Ga0182030_10003609_pt1 | contig 33059 bp, 25 predicted proteins | sample 812S3MmetaG_FD_121299 | JGI IMG/M metagenome (GOLD analysis project Ga0182030, IMG submission 121299) | Permafrost microbial communities from Stordalen Mire, Sweden - 812S3M metaG (Illumina Assembly) | ecosystem: Environmental > Terrestrial > Soil > Wetlands > Permafrost | place: Sweden... | reverse complement strand
GAAGCGCGGCGACGGCGCAGGTACTGCAGTTGATCACGGGGCCGAGCGGAGTGAATACGGGCGTAGGGGAGCTGACCCAAGGGGAACCGGATTTTACGGGCCTGTTGGACGCCACCCAGGCGCGCGCGCAAAACGCGACGGCCGACATGGCGGAGCGCGCGCTGGGTGTGAAGTACCCGGCGGTGAACGTGTACTGCGAAAAGATCGTGAACGATCTGAAGGAGAAGTTCCAGACGTTCTCGGGGCACGTGCAGATGGCGATCGAGCTACGGCAGTCACAGGACCGGCTGGAAGGGATTGAGGACAGTCTGGAAGTCTATGTGGACGCGACGATGCAGATGCTGGACGGGAACCGGGGCGATTGGGGCAACGGGATGTGGTACGCGGGCGGATACGAGGTGGCGTTCGGAGCGGTGAAGCAGGGCGGGAAGAATTTCATTCAGGTGGCAAAGGTCACTTTTCAGATTGGAGTGAACAGGAACTAGTATGTCTTCATATATTTTGTCCAACGCGAACCGATTCTACACGGCGTTGGAGAGCGCATACGGGACAGTAGGATCGATCACGGCGGCCAACCGGATACCGGCAGTCAAGCTGGGGGTCCAGCAGACGGTGGCGACAGGGACGCGGCGCGACAAGACGGGGAGCCGGACGTTCGCGGGGGTGCCGGCCGGAGTGAGGCGGCGCACGAACTTCGACTTGCAGACGTACCTGACGAGTTGGGACAAGACAACGGCGGAGCCGGGATACGGACCGCTGTTCCAGGCAGCGATGGGCGGGAGTCCGATGCGGTTCGGCGGAGGGACGGTGGCGACGAGCACGGCGGCGGGGCGGCTCGGGTTCGGAGCGCCGCACGGGCTGACGGCGGGGCAGGCGGTGTGCTCAGGCGGGGGCGAGATCCGATTTGTGGCGGCGATTGTGGATGCGCAGACGGTGCAACTGAATGCGCCGTTTGTGGTGCTGCCGGCGGCGGGAGCGACGGTGACGGCGGCGGTGACCTATCCATTGGCGACGCAACTGCCGAGCGTGAGCATCTTCGACTACTGGACACCGACGACGGCGGTGCAGCGGGTGCTTAGCGGGGCGGGGGTGGACCAGTTGGACATCGTAGTGGACGGAGATTACCACGAATTCCACTTCACGGGGTTGGCACAGGACGTGGTGGACAGCGCGAGCTTCGAGTCGGGTGTGGCGCAGCTGCAAAGTTTTCCGGCGGAGCCGGCGTTGGGGACGTTCGACTACTCGATCGTTCCGGGGAACATGGGGCAGGCGTGGTTGGGGACGGGGCCCACGCAGTTCTGCACGATCACGGCGGCGACGCTGACGGTGAAGAACGGACTGGACACGCGGGACCGGGAATTCGGGACGGGCGGGACGTGCTCGGGTGCGCGGGCGGTATCGCCGGGAGAGCGGACGGTGACGGCGGCATTCGAGCTTTTCTCGAAGGACGACAGTGGGACGGCGGAATTGTACCAGGCGGCGCGGCAGCAATCGCCGATCAGCGTGATGTTCCAACTGGGGCAGACGGACGGACAGTTAATGGGCGTGTATCTGAAGAGCGTGGTGCCGGAAGTGCCGGAGTTCGACGACGGGCAAAACCGGCTGCAGTGGAAATTCCGGGCATCGCGAGCACAGGGGACGGTAGACGATGAAATTTCCGTGGCATTCGGATAAGGGAAAAGCAGCGGACGGAGGGGCGAAGGGCAATTACACGAGCGAAGCGGTAGTAAAATCGCGGGTGGCGCCCGGGGTAACGTATACGATCGCCAAGATGTCGTTCGGGCGGCGGGTGGAATTGATGCGGCGGGTTCGGGAACTGGCGAAGCGGACGGAGTTTCTGGCGGCGAGCGAAGACAAGGGCGACAAGATGGATGCGGCGCTGCTGCGTGCCGAGATAGAACGGCTGTACGTGGCGTGGGGTGTGAAGGCGATCACGGGGCTGGCGGTGGACGCAGAGGTGGCGGGCCCGGAACTGCTGACGGAGGCCGGGCCGGAGGAGTTATTCCGAGAGGCGCTGGCGGCGGTCCGGAGAGAGACGGGGTTGAGCGAGGAAGAACGAAAAAACTCCTAGTCGCCTTCCATTTTCAGTTTTCCAACCAGGCCGGTTGGAAGTGCGACGCGTGCCGGAGATCCGGCCTGGAGGTTCGGCGGCGATGCGGGTGGCTGGGGTTGCCGAACGATGGCAAAGCGGCGCCGGTGTGGGCACGGAAGACGGTGGCAACGGAGAGCTGCCCGAAGTCTTACATCACGGCGGAGAGCGAGGGGCTGGTGGAAGACTTTCTGGTGCGGAGACGGCTCGGGGGGATGAACTTCGGGGAGTTGAGCGCGCGGCAGGTGGAGGCATTCCTGATGCTGGAGCAGGGGATGGGGGCGGAGGAAGCGGGCGTGCGGCGGGGGGCGTCCAGCGGAGAGAGACGCCAGGCGGGGGGGCGTTGGGGAGAGAGTGTTTGAGAGGGAAAGAGTCGATTTGACGCGAAGGCGCAGAGGCGCGGAGGAACACGCGGAGAAAGCCAGTTGGAGGGATAAAGAGGGATTCACGCGTTGGCGCCGGTGGCGCGGGTGGCGCGTAGAGGCGGCGGAGAACGCAGAGAAGGCATTTTGAGGCGAGGAGGCTGCGGAAGAAGAGTCCGAGCTACGTTCGGATTGGCAGGCTGAAGCCTGCCCCACCACAGGGGAGATAAGAATGGCGAGCACTACACAAGACGAACTCGATGAGACGTTCCTGACGGTAACGGGGCAGCAAACGTCGGCTATTGGGGACACCACCACGATGCTGGCCGGTGTCATCGCGCAGGTTGACGGTTTGTTGAGCAGTCTGCCGGCGCCGGTGACCGCGACCACGACGCAGAGCACGGCGTCGACGGATAGCGGCAGCACGGCGGAATCGGTGGTATCCACGGTACTCAAGAGCGGGTTGGGGCTGGCGCCCTTGATCAGCGGGCTGGTGGGTCTGTTTAGCGGGGGCGACTCATCGACGCCTCCGGCGCTGGTGAAATATGCGGCGCCGCCAAAGGTCGATTTCGAAGCGGCGGAGAGCGGCGGGCAAGTGAGTGGGGTGGATTACGACCAGACGGGGATGCCGCGGAACTACTCAGAGACGGCGCTCAGCACGAGCGCCGATGGCAGCGGGCAAACGAGCAGTCCGGCAGTCGACCAGACGGAGAACCAGTCCAGCTACGCACCAGCGGCGGCGAGTGGGGGTACGAGCACCTCCGCCGGCAGCGCGGCGCCACAGATCACGGTCAACGTGCAGGCGATGGATGCGCGCTCTTTTCTGGACCGGAGCAGCGACATTGCGGCGGCGGTACGGGAGGCGATGCTCAACATGAACTCGATCAACGACGTGGTGAACGACCTTTGATATGGCGACCTTCCCTAAATTGAAAACCAATGCGATCACGCAGTACCCGTCGGCGCGGCGAGAGCAATACCAGAATCAGACGGTGCGTTTCGTGGATGGCAGCGAACAGCGTTTTCGCGATTGCGGGGGCGCGCGGGTGCAGTGGGATATCCAGTTCAGCGAACTGGACGAGGGGGAGCTGGCGGCGATCGAGGAGTTCTTTCTGGCCAGCCAGGGAGCATTCGACAGCTTCACGTTCACCGACCCATGGGATGGGCAGGTGTACGACAACTGCAGCGCGTCGGCGGACGTGCTGACATTATTGACCGAGGGTGAGATGCGCGGGAGCACGAAACTCACGGTGGTGCGGAACATCTGAAGGCCATGCCAACATACCCACAACTCGGAAGCGGAGCGCTGAGCCAATTTCCGGTGCAGAAGACCCGTCGGTTGCGGACGGTGGTGAATCAAGCGGCGGATGGCAGCACGATCAAGCTGGCGGACCCACCCGGAGCGGTCACGGAATGGCTGCTGAGTTACACGGAGCTGAGCGATTCGGAGGCGGCGACGCTGCGGGCGTTCTTCGAGAGCGCGGAGGGCACGCTGAACGGGTTCACGTTTCTGGATCCGGCAGGCAATCTGCTGGCGTGGAGCGACCAACTGGACAACGCCGTCTGGCAGACAGATCCGCTATTGACGGCGACCGGCGGGGTTGCCGATCCGCAGGGCGGCACGTTCGGGTGGCAGTTGAGCAACAGCGGGGGAGCGGCGCAAGGGGTGGGCCAGACGCTGGCGGCGCCGGGAGAATATCTGTACTGCCTGAGCGCTTACGTGCGGGCGGCGACGGCGACCAGCGTGGGTTTGACGGTGGGCAGCCAGACGGTGCAACGGGCGGTGACGAGCGAGTGGACGCGGGTCGCCTGGACTACCAACGGAGACGCGCAGGCGACCTCGGTACGGTTCGCGATTGAGGTTGGGGCGAGCGCCTCGGTAGCCGTGTACGGGCTTCAGGTGGAAGCGCAAGCGGCGGCGTCGGGTTACCGAGCGAGCACAATTGGCGGAGTGTATGAAGACGCGCACCTGGGAGACGACGTGCTGACGATTACGAGTACCGATGTGAATCGCAATTCCTGCAAGGTGAAGATCATTTATGCAAACCATCTTTGACCTCAAGGAGCAAGCTGTCACAGACACGCCGCTATTGCTGTTCGACTGCGTATTCTCCGATGGAACGACGGAACACTGGTGCACGCACGGGGTGACGGTGGGAGGAGTGGCGTACAGCGCGAGAGTGCTGGGGCACAACGTATTCCAGCTACAGGCATCGAGCGATCAAGGAACAGACGGTATACCGAAGATCACGCTGGTGCTGGCGAACGCGGATTCGCAGTGTTCGGAGATCGAACGCGAGGTGGGGTGGAAGGGGGCGCGGCTGACGGCCGGCCTGGTGTTTTACGATTTACGGAACGCGGCGCCCTTGACGGATTCCACGGTAATCTTCCAGGGGATCTGCAACCCGCCCGACCAGATACTGGAAGCCACGTTCCAGATCACGGCGACGAATCGGATGAACCTGCAGCGGCTGTCGATGCCGCCGGTGCGGATCCAGCGGATGTGCCCGTGGGATTTCCCGAGCGACGACGCGCAGCGGACGGAAGCGGTGGATGGCGGCGCGAGCGGGAAGTACTCGCGCTATTACCGGTGCGGCTATTCGCCGGGGGTGACGGGCGGAACGGGGACATTGAACGGCAGTGCGCCGTTCGACGGGTGCGGGTACACGCGGACGGACTGTCAGGCGCGGGGGATGTGGGTCAACTTCGGGGGCATCGAGTTCGTGCCTCCAGCGATCACGGTGAGGGCGTACGGAAAGAGTTCCCAGACTTCGGCGGTCTCGGTGAATACAGCCCAGTACAACGACTATGTGCCGATGATCTACGGCACGGCGTGGTACAACCCGCCGGTGGTATTCGGACGCAACGACGGCAACCTGACACGCATGGAAGTGCTGCTGGGGCTGGGCGAGATTGAAGGAGTGCAGACGGTTCTGGTCAACGACGTCGAGATTCCGTTGGGAGTTTCGGGGACCGACATGACGGGGACCGGCTGGTACAACGTACCGACGCTGGGCACGCGATCGGGCGCCTTCGACAACAATTTCCTGGATGGCAGCGGACAACCGGCGGGAGATCCGTACGGCAGCATGGCGTATCTTTCGGTGGTGGTGCCAAACCGGATCAACAACGGAACGGATCTACCGAAGGTAACGGTGCTGGCGCAGGGGCTGAAACTGCCGGTATATGGAGCGGACGGCAGCTACATCAGCGATCAGTTTACGAACAACACCGCTTGGGTGCTGCTGGACATCCTGCGGCGGGCGGGTTTCAGCCTGACGGAAATCGACGTGACGAGCTTCGCGGCGGCGGCGGCGTACTGCGATGAAGAGATTGCCGCGCTGGACCTTTATGGGAACGCGATTCAGTTACCGCGATTCCAGTGCAACCTGGTACTGGATGCGCGCAGGGCCGCGGGCGACCTGGTGCGGGGGGTGCGCAACTCTTCGAGACTGATGTTGACGTATGGAACCAACGGGGCGCTGCAGGTGCGAGTGGAGAACTCGCTGGCCCTGGAGATGCCGGCCAAGCCAGCGTGGACGAACGCGACGGAACCGCTGAACGGGGGGTGGCCCAGCTACGAATTCGGCGATGGGAGCAACGGGGTTTCGGGGCTGATGCGGAAGGCCTCGGGAGAGCCGAGTTTTCGCGTGTATGCGCGCAGCATTGCGAACACGCCGAACCTGTTCACGGTGGAATTTCAAGATGCGCTGAACGAATACCAGCAGGATAGTTTTTCGCTGGTGAACTCCGACGACGTGGCGTGCTGCGGGCAGGAAGTGTCGCAGACGCTGCAGGCGCTGGGGATTCCGAACTTCGACCAGGCGGCGAGGATGCTCAAGGTGAACCTGGACCGCTCGGTGAGCGGGAACACTTACGTGGAGTTCGAGACGAGTGTCAGGTCGTTCGGGATCCGGCCGGGAGATTTGATTACCGTAACGTATCTAAAGGAAGGGTTCGACCGGCAGGCATTCCGGGTACTGACGATCGCACCGGGGGCGAACCACCGCACCTCCACGATTACGGCACAGATTCATGACGATGCGTGGTACGCCGACATCAACGGACAGGCAACGTCAGCAAGCGGGGCCGGGCGCCAGGGCAGCGCCGGCACGGGCGTTCCCAATCCGCTGCTGGGTACGGTTCTGGATGCACAGGGCAACATCGAGTTCGGAATCGTGGAGTCGACGACCACGGCGAGCGATGGCACGGTGCAAACGAACCTTCAGGTGTCGTTCATGGCACCAGCCGTCGCCGGGGCGGCGGGGCCGGGCATCCCGCTGCTGAGTCTGGCGGCGACACTAGGGATGGGGGGATCGCTGACCAGCGGCCGGACGCTTTACTACGCGGTGGCCGGGGTGGACGGGTCGGGGAACGAGAGCCTGCTTTCCTTCATTGTCCGGGCGGTCACATTGAGCGACGGGAGCAGCGTAACGCTGAGCGGCCTGAGTTTTTCTCCCAGCACGGTGAGCTTCAACGTGTATCGCGGGAGCACGCCGGCGCAAATGTTCCGGATCGCTTCCAACCAGGCGATTGCCGGGCAGTTCACGGATACGGGGTTCGCCGAGCAGTTGATCGCTCCGCTGGACCCCAACTTCGACCACGCGAATTTTTATTGGCGGATGGAGCTGCAACCAGAGAACGCGGTGACGATTCACAGCGCGACATCAGCGGGAAACGACGGGCTGCACATGACGGCAAACCGGTACGTCAACATGATCGCGCGGATTAGCAGGGGACTGGGCGCGGGACAGGAGCGGGCGATCACGGCCAACACGGTCACGGAGGTGACGGTAACTCCTGCCTGGGCGGTGATTCCGGATGCGACCAGCTTCTTCGTGGTGGCGGAGACGGGGTGGCAGTTTGGGGCATTGGCAAAGAGCAGCCCGGTGCAGATCACGGTGCCGAACCGTGGTGGCGAGACGGTGCAGGTGTGCGGGCGGGCGGCCAACGTCAACGACCTGGAGTGTGCCGAGGAGCTATCCACAGTGACGCGGTGGCAAATCGGCGGCGGCGGCACGACCGATACGGATGTTCCGCCGGAACCGTACTTCGGATTGGGAGCCGGGCAGAGCGGCGGCACGGTGGAACTGAGCGGGGTATCGTTTACCGACCTGACGAACACGACCACGATTTCAGCGGCCACGTTGACGATGCACTACTGGAACGAACTGGGCGGGCAGCCCAGCCTGACGCTGGCGCAGGCGGCGGCCGCAACGGACACCACGCTGCAACTGAGCGCCGCCGGGAATGCGACGGCGGGAAGTTATGTGCAGATCGACGCGGAGGTGGTCCGGGTGGACGCGGTCGCCAACAACGGGACGCAATACCAGGTGACGCGGGGGATGCACACCAGCACAGCGGCGGCGCACGCGGCGCAGGCGGCGATCTACCAGTTGCAGGACATCACGGTGATCGCGGCATTCCCGCCGGACTTCTTCGGGAGCCCCTACAGCGGAAGCTGGAGCCAGTCGGTGGCCCTGCCCGACGTGCGGGTGGCGAGCGCGGAGTTGTTTGTCACGAACGTCAAGGGCAACAGTCCGGTGCGGAGCATCTGCCTGACCAGCGCGGTGGACGGGGGGCTGCGGACGCTATCGGGGGGCCAGTACTCGATTCAGGTGGACGGATATCTGGCAGTGGAAGATTCGGTGGCTCCGCCGCTGGTGGTGGAGGCAGCGCACTCGGTACGGGATGTCTTCGCGGTGCTGGGGACCGCGGCGGATGCGGAGGTGCTTCTTCGGGTGGACCTGAACGGCTCGCCGTATTGCACGCTATCGATTCCAGCGGGCACGACCACCTCGGCGGCCGCCGATGGGAATAGTATGGGACCGCTGCCGTCAGGGGCGAACGTGACGCTGGCGGTGCTGGCGGTGGGGCAGACCAATCCGGGAGCAGACCTGACGGTGCTGATTCGACTCTAACGGCGGAACAACTGGCTAGTTGTTTGACCGCCTGATACTGTGCGGTTCGGAGCAACCCCTCCCTCACGGCCGGGCCTCCGATCGGAGCCCGGAGCGTTAGCGACGGGTTGCGCGCAGGAACCGAAGCTGGCGGTCACGTAACTAGCCCAAGGGCTTCGCCCTTGATATCCCCGCGGGATATGGGAGTCAAGGGAGTCAGGAGACAGAAGATAGAATGCTTCGGGGCCACGATTGGGCTAAACGGGAACAAAACTCTCGTTGAGGCCCGTACAACGAGAACTTACTAATGGCGGAACAACTTACCAAACTACGTCCGGACCGGGACCTGCAGTGCTATTTTGAAATGCCCTCGGCGGTGGCGGCACTGAGCGGCGCGTCGGCGAACGGGTTCACGGTTTCGGGATGCTGGCGGCAACAATCCGATTGGGTGGTGATCGAGTGGAATCGAGACAATGTGTTCGAACATCCGGCGCTGCGCAATCTGCCGGACGGCGACTTGAGCGGACTGGAACTTAGCTATGAAGAGGTACGCACGAATTGCATCCCTCTGGATTCGACCCTGTATCCGACAGTGGAATGGCCGTATCTGAGGGTCTGGGCGGAATCGGGCGGGGCGGAGACTTTGTACGATGTTCCCTTGAAGAATTATGCGACCGCGGTGGGCTCGTATGCGGACGCGACGGTAGCGTTCCAGTTGCAGGGAACGGTGACCGCGGGCGACTATATCGAGCTGGCCTGGCTGGATCAGCACTTCAACTACCGGCTAACAGGGAGCGACACACTGGAGAGCGCCATCAATGCGCTGGCGGCGGCGATCACGGCGAACCAAGCGACGGGAGCGGTGAGCGCAACAGCCAGCGGCACGCAGGTCGTGCTGACCTACCATAACGCGCCGGGTTCGAATGGAAACCGGATCGGCGTATACGGAACGGTGTACGGCACGGAGACGGAGGGTTGGGCGCCGGCGGCGGCGAATTTCGCCGGCGGGGCATCGCCGCCGCAATGGAACGTGCAACTCAATTTCTCGGCGTTAGTGGACGTGACGGGCGCAGCGGTACCGACAACCTCCGTGCGGAAGATGCGTTGGACGTGGGCGGCGGATCTACAGAGCGGCAACTTTGCACGCAGCGAGTTTTCGGTGGTGGTGACGAACTGGAGCGTGAGCGGGACGAAGGTGCCGTACTCCGTGGCTGGAACTGGAAGCCGCCGGATAGAGGACGACTCGGCGGCGGTGACCTATCAGGGGATTTGGACGGAGGAGCGGGGCAATTACTCGGGCGGGTCGATCCGCTGGACGAACACACCGGGGGCGCAGGCGAGCTGCACGTATACGGCGAATGGGGATCATTGGCTGTATCTGGGGACGCGCCTGGTGGACGGCGGGGGACAGGTCGCGGTGCAGGTGGATGGAGGCACGCCGCTGAAGCTGGATCTGGAGAAGGCGGCCGAGGACGTGCTGGTGCGCTGGCCGATCGGAGCAATGCCGGGGCAGGTGGCGCACACGGTGACGGTCACGCACACCGGCGCGGCGGGGACGGCGGTGTATTTCGATTTTCTGGAACTGGCGTATCCGAGCGCGACGTTACCGGACTTCGCGCCGATACAAGGTATGACGCTGGCGACCGACTGGGATACGGAGCATTCGCTGGCCCTGGCGCCGGAGCGAACGGCGTGGCTGATCCAGAAGCTGGGATTTCAGGGCCGCGCCAACCACTACGCCGGGGCGATGTGGTTTTACGAATTAGTGCGGCAGGGACACAGTTATGCAAGCGGGACGATCACATTTTCCGGCCAACCCGAGTTCGGTAAGACGACGCAAGTGTCTCTGGGGCCGACGCCGATCACCCATCTCAACCTGATTGGCGACACGGCGGCGAGCATCGCCACGTGTTTTGCGTTACTGATCAACGCGGGGTCCACGGGCGTGTGGGCGCAAGCCAACGGCGCGGTGCTGACGATCACATCGCGGCTGATGGGGGTGGCCGGCAACGTATTGGGCATCAGCGCGAATACCAACAGCACGGTGTTCATTTCAGCGGCAAGCGGCGCCACGCTGGCGGGCGGGGTGGATGGGATCTGGCGGACGGACACGGCGGCGGCGGTGAAGCTGAATCGGGCGTCGCGGGACTGGAATGAGGCGTTCCTGCAGGCGATGAAGGGTTATGGGATCGGAGTGACCGTGTCGTTCAGCATGGAATTGCAGCATGGAGACGACACACCGCAAGCGGGCCTGGCGCAGCGGTATCCGAGCGGCGACCCGGTGTGGGTGAACACGCCGGCACTACAGACCAACTTCGGCCCCGAGAGCACGGCATTCTGGCGAGAGGTCCACCGCGAGATGGCGGACCTCATGGCGAGTGCCGGGCTGCGGCCGTACGCGCAGTTCGGCGAAGTGCAGTGGTGGTACTTCGCGGCCGCCAGCGGGATGCCTTTCTACGACAGCTACACGACGACCACTTTTCAGACGCGGTACGGAAAACCGATGTCGACGATCGTCAGCCAAAACGCCGATCCAAGCGGCTTTCCCGAAGAGTGCGCATTCTTGCCGGAGCTGATCGGAGAATTCACCGACGCGCTGATGGCGTACGTCCGGCAGACGCATGCCGACGCGCAGTTTGAGGTGCTTTATCCACCGGACGTGAACGATACGGCGTTGAACACGCTGGTGAATTTCCCGCACACACACTGGACGCCGACCACACTGGATTCGCTGAAGACCGAAAACTTCACTTATACGGGGGATCGCGATCTCAACAAGGCACTGGCATCGATCGAACTGCCGATGCAATTGGGATTTGCGCGGTCGCAAAGCAGCCACCTGGTGGGAATCGGCGATTACACGACGCCGTGGGCCAAGGAGCAGCGACTGGCGACGGGCGAACAACTCTCCTCCGTGGTGCTGTTCGCGCTGGATCAGTTCTGCCTGATTGGATATGGGTTGCCGTTGGAGCGCGGGGCGCGGCGGTCGCTATACATGGGGAAGTAGAGGTTGACTATTGGGGGTGGTGGCTAATTCCTTCTCCAAGGCCAGGTACCCACAGGCCACCACCACGAGGAACATGGTGAGTACCTCGCTGTCGCCCAAATTCAATTCCACGCAGCCTTCCACCATGGTGGCCAGAACGGCGGCGATCCCCCCGTGAAGCAGGAATTTCCGGTCGCTGGGGCCGGGCGGCAGAGTCCTGAGACCGCGCCAGAAATCCACCAGGATCTGAATCAGCATCCACATGAGGACCAGCATGGTGGGGATGCCGCGTTCGGCGGCGTAGTGGAGATAGATATTGTGCAGGTGGCCATACCAACCCGAGGGCAGCGGGCGGGGAATATCGGCCGGCACGTACTCGTCGAAGTGCAACTTCGGGCCTTCGGGTCCGAGTCCGAACCAGGGATGTCGCTCGACCATGCGCAGGCCGGTGCGCCAGGTGACGACGCGGAATTGATTGGAATCGGCGCCCTGCGGCTGGAAGATCGAGGTGACACGGTGCTGGATGGTGGGCGGCGAGACGAAGAACGCAGCCAAGGCGACGACGGGCACGAGAGCGACCATCCAGCGCCGCCAATACCAGATGAGATAGAGGAGGGCGGCCGCCACGGCGATCCAGATTCCCCGCGTCTCTCCGAGCACAATGGCGAGAGCGATCAGCGCGCCCGAAAGCAGCCACACCCAGAGACGCTTCCTGGCCGACGGGGCAAAGAACAGAAACGACGCCAGCATGATCAAGGCGAACATCTCTTCGGCGGAATAAGTGTTCCAGTGGCTGGTGAAGCCGGTAATCCGCTCGCCGACGTAGAACTGGTAAAAATCGCGGCCGAGGCGGTGCGCCTCCTGCACCTTGCCGGCAAACTGGATGCATCCGCGGATGGCGGTGAGCGCGCCGATGCCCGCCCAGGTGAGGAAGAGGTTGCGGACCATCGCCAGGCTGCGCAGCAGCGAAAACACGACCAGCAGCTCGAGGAAGACGTAAAACTTGCGAATCTGCGGGAGTCCGGCGACGGGATCATCCGACAGCAACAGGGAGATCACGGTTCCCAGCATGAAGAGCGCGAGCGGCAACCGGATGCGCGGCAAGCGCAACTTCTCGCCAGAGGCCAGCAGGGCGGCAAAGGAGAGCGCCAGCAGGATCTGCGAGGGCGCGATGCCCAGCATGATCGCCGCCGCCGATGCAAACGCCAGCCAGCGGGCGCTGCGCAAGAAAATCGGTTCCTGAGGGGTCATTTCCAATGGAAACTCTCAGTATGGCAGAGTGGGGAGTGATACCGCGAGGCTGAGAGCGCGTCCGGCGCGCATTCGCCTTGGGCGGGTGGCACCGCAACGAAAATCAGTTGGCACGCGGAAGGGCCTGGCCCACCCGAGCTTACTCGTGCCGCAGTGCTTCCACGGGGTCGAGCCGCGCGGCACGGCTGGCCGGCCAAATGCCGAAGAATAGACCGACGCCCACCGAGACCGCCACGCCCGACGCCGCCGCCCAAAGCGGAACCGCGGTCGGCAGATTCGGAAAAATCAGGGCGGCGGCGCGCGAGATGGCCCACCCGAGCGCCAGCCCGAGCACCCCGCCCATCACGGTCAGCACCACGGCTTCGGTGAGGAACTGCAAGACGATATCGCTCTTGCGCGCGCCAATCGCCTTGCGCACGCCGATCTCGCGGGTGCGCTCCGTAACGCTCACCAGCATGATGTTCATCACCCCGATGCCGCCCACCAGCAGACCGATGGAACTCAGGATGACCATGACCAGCGCCACGGTCGCCGTGACGCTGTGGAACTGTTCGATCATCTGTTCGGCCGTGGTGATGGAGAAGCTGTCGACGCCGTTGAACGGCACCCTCCGCGTAATGCGCAGGACGGCACGGACTTCGTCCTGCGCCTGGTCGATCATCCCCGCGTGCGCAAACACGACCAGCATGTGCTCCTGCACGTTGGGGAACATCTTGCGCATGGTGAAGTAGGGCACCAGGATGCGCGTATCGTCCTGACCGGGCAGCGATGCGGCTGGCCGTTCCATTACCCCCACGACCTCCAGCTCGTGCCCGTCCACCTCGATCCGCTTGCCGATGGGTTCCTCGTTGGCCAGCAACTGTTTCTGCACGTCCTCGCCGATGACCACGACGGGCATGTGGTGAAGGCTCTCCTGGTCGGTGAAGAAGCGTCCGGCCTTCATGGTGGTACCGCCGGCGGCGTAGCCCTCCTCCGTGCCGGCGGGTTGAATGTTGTACATATCGTTGCCCTTGTACTTGGCGATATGCACGCCGTTGGGGGCAAACAGGTAGGGGCTGACGTGATCCACGGCGGGGCAGCGTTCGGCGATGGATCGCGCGTCTTCGAGCGTCAGGGGCTTGCGGCTGCGCTCTTCGCGCGTGGCATTGCCCATGGCGGCGGTCTTGGTGACGATCACGGTGTTCGGCCCGAAGCTGCGCAGCAGGTTGGTGATGGCGCCATCCAGGCCGGCGATGATGGAGCCCACGCCGATCACTGCGCCGGTACCGATGATCACACCGAGCACAGTCAGGAACGACCGCATCTTGTGCGCGCGGATCGTGTCCAGCGCCAGGCGCACACCCGACACCACCGCCCCGAACGTCATTTCTCCGCCCTCAAGGCCTCGATGGGATCCAACTCCGCCGCGCGGTGCGCCGGGTAGATGCCGAAGAACAGGCCGACCACCGCCGACAACGTCACGCCCACCACCACCGCCGTCACCGGCACCGACATGGGCACGGGCGTGAAGGTCCGCACCGCCACGGCCACCACCCACGCGATGATGACGCCGATCACGCCTCCGCTCGCCGCGAGCACCGCCGATTCCACCAGGAACTGATTCAGGATGTCGCGCTTGCGGGCGCCGACGGATTTGCGGATGCCGATTTCGTGGGTTCGCTCCGTGACCACGGCGAGCATGATATTCATGATCACTACTCCGCCCACCACCAGGAATACCGAGACCACACCCACGGCCGTGGCCGCGATGGCGCCGGTCAACTGATTCCAGAAGTCGAGCAGCGCGTCGGATGTGAGCATGGAGAACGTGTCGTCCTCCTTGGGACGCAGGTGCCGGTAGGATCGCAGCAACATGCGCGCCTCTTCCTGCGCTTGCGCCAGATGATCGTGATCCAGGGCGGTGGCGGCAAAGCCCATCCCGCTGCGCGCTCCCCAGATCTTGAAATACGTGTCGATGGGAACGATCAGGAAATTGTCCTGCGACTGGCCGAAGATCGAGCCCTTCGCCTTGGCCACGCCGACCACTTCAAACACCACGCCTTCCGCCGTGATGGTTTGCCCGATCGGGCTGGCCCCCGCGAAGAACTTGTCCTTGAGGTCGTGCCCGATAAACGCCACGTTCATGTGCCGGTCGTTCTCGATCTCGGAGAGAAAGCGTCCCTCTTCCGCTTCGATATTGGTGATCACCGCGATATTGGGCGATGCACCTTGCAGGCCGACGTCTTCCGACACCTGGACGCCGCGGTGCACGGTCACACTGCGTTGGGCGTTGATGCCGATCTCGCGGGTCATGGTCAAACGCTGGTGAAGAAACTCGTATTCTTCCTTCGTCAGTTGCGGATTGCGCCGCTGCATTTCCAGGTATTTCTTGGGGTCGAAGCCCATCATGACGATGCGCTGCACGCGGTACCCGTCGGCGCCCATGCTGGAGACGTTCTGCGCGATATAGACGTCCATGCCGGAAATCACGCTCATCACCGCGATCAGGGTGGTGGTGGCCAGAATGATGCCGAGCAGGGTAAGAAAACTGCGCAACTTGCTGCCGCGAAGCGAATGGAAGGCGCCCTTCACCGCTTCCCAGAATGAGGCATGGGAATTCATTCAGACCTTTGACGAGTTAAACGAGGTTTCATTAACAATTGTTCCCATGATCCACTCCATTATCGTCTCATCCAACCACAGGCGGTTGGGACGGCGCCCGATGAATCCCAAGTGGCCGCCGTGTTCGGTGGCCATGAGCTGGATCCAGGGATGGGAGCTCACCGCGGCCGATTGATAGACGGCGAACGGCACGAAAGTATCGTCCTTGGCCTGTATGAGAAGGGCTGGCACGCGCAGTCCCGGCAGATAGCCGATGGACGACTGGGTCCGGTAATAGTTGGCCGCATCGCCGAAGCCGAACGAGGGCGCGGTGAAGCGGTCATCCAATTCGAGCACGCTGCGCAGTCCGGCGAATTCGCCCTTTTGGTAGCGTCCCGTGGCGCACAGGCGCCGGCGCATGGCGCGCACAAATCGCGCCTCGTAGACGCGATTATCGCGCTCCCCGATGCGGCGCGAGCAGGCTGCCAGATCGAGCGGCGCCGATACCGTACAGACTCCCCGCACGAATTCCCGCGCCGATTCGCCCATCTCGCCCGCCAGTTTGAGCACCATGTTTCCACCCAGCGAAAAACCGACCAGAAATGCCGGCGCGCGTCCTTCGCGGCGGGATTCACGCAGCACCGCCAGCAGATCGCTGGTCAGACCGGCGTGATAAAGCGTCCGGCAGAGGTGCTCCGTGCCCCCGCAGGTGCGCATGTGAAAGCGATGCGCCGCGAAACCCGCCCCGAGAGCCGCCGCACTCAGGCTCCGGATGTAGCCGGCTTCCCCCGACCCCTCCAGCCCGTGGACCATGAAAATCTCGCCGCGGGCCTGGCCGCGCGGACGCTGCGAGCACACCAATACCTGCACGTCCTGCTCGGTACGGTACAAGCGGCGGTCGATGGGAAACTCCGCCGCCAGATCCGGACGCTTCCAGAAATGGGCAGCGATGGTTTGCAGGTGCGGACTGCGCAACAGCGGGTCAAAGGGAGCCATGCGGAAAGACGAAACTATTTCGGAGCGACCTTGATGTCCGTCACGTAATACGCCGGGTCGCCGACGATCACGGTGGCCTCGATCCGGTCGCCCACATGCAACTTCTGGAATTCCGCGTCCGGCTTCACGGGGTATTCCATGGTCATCGCCTCCATCCAGTCGCCAATCTTGCCGGCGGCGATGGCGGCGGTGTGAGCCGACGCGTCCAGTGCCTTGATTTCGCCCTGCATGGGATAGTGCTTCTCGGGGGGCTTATGAGCGCACCCGGCCAGCATCGGCAGCAACAACGGAAGGAACGCAAAGATTCGTCTGGTCATCTCTTTCCTGCTTAATTATGCCACTCTAAATAGCGATGGATCGCGACTTCCGCAGAGGCTATCTGGAGATCGACTTCCCCACCCGGGCGTTCGCCTCCCCGCTGCCGCTGCTCGGCGACTCGGTCCGAATATTCTTCTCGAACCTGCCGTTCCTGGCGGCCGCCACGCTGGTGGTCTATCTTCCCGGTAAGTTGGCCACGCAATTCCTGTGCTACCTGCTGGATGTCCCGTTCGAAGGGTTGCTTTCCTACCTGATCCTGGGAATCAGCGATCTTGTTCTCGGCGCCCTGGTAGCGCCGACCGTTGTCTACGGCTTGATTCACCGCTTCCGCACCGGCCGGCCGGCCGCGCTGGGCGAATCCCTGCGCTGGGGGCGGCGGCAGTGGATCAAGACGCTGGTCAACCAGATCAAGGTCGAGGTCACGATCACCCTGTGGGGCGCGCTGCTGGTGATTCCGGGCATCGTTGCCATGGTCCGGCTGACCTTCGCGGACGCGATCGTGGCGGTGGAGGCCGATCTCGAAACCGATATCCTGCGACGCAGCACGAAACTCGCGCAGGGCCGGCGGTGGCGCATCTTCTTCGTGCTGCTCCCCATTATGATCCTGGACTGCGCCGCCATGTTCCTGGTGCTCGACCGCGTGCAGGACGTCACGCATTCCCGCGTGGCATTCGCCATCGCCGACAGCGTGCTGGCTGTGGCCGGGCAACTGACCACGGCCGCGGTGCTGCTCATGTACCTGGGGACGGTTCAGAAGCGCGTGACAAAGCTGAAGCCGTGACGCTCGAATCCCAGCGAATCGTAGAAGCGGTGCGCGTCTTCGCGCTGCAGATTGCTGGAAAGCGCCAGCTTGTAGCACCCCGCGCTCCGGCAGGCTTCACGCGCGTGCTCCATCATGGCGCGGCCGATTCCCTGCCCTTGACGCGACGGCAGCACCGCCACATCCTCCACTACGCCCGCCGGCGTGCCGCGCTTGCCGAGCTTCTCCATAATCAGCAATGCATAGGTGCCCACCACCTCACCCTCCACCACGGCCACCAGCAGGCGGAAGCCGGGCCGCTGCCGAATGCGCGCAAGATGTTCGCGAGCCTCCTCCAGCGTGAACGATGCGCCGCCATCGATGCCGCTCTCGGCCAGGATGCGCAACACCGCCGGCAGATCCCCCTCGGTAGCGTCGCGGACTTCCACGTGAGTCATCAATGCTTAGTGTATCGATAAGCAGTAGATGAATCCGCGAGGGGCAGTTTTTCTCGGTTTTCTCCTTCTCCGCGCTTCCTCTGCGGGGTACCCGCTTGCGGGTCCTGCGACTCAGCGGTGAGGGTTCACCTTCCGTTCTACCAGCGCTGATGCACCGAGGCGCGAATCTTCGCATCGTAGATGCCGCGAATCGCCGCCATTGCCCCATCGCTCAGCGGCGGCAGATCGCTCGCCGCGCAATTGTCCCGGACCTGCGAGGGCCGCTTCCCGCCCGGGATGGCGCAGGTCACGGCATCGTGCATCAGAATCCAGCGCAGCGCGAATTGTGCCATGCTCACCCCCTCCGGCAGCAGGCCGCGGATTTCTTCCACCGCGAGAAGACCGGTTTCGTAATCCACGCCGGAGAAGGTTTCGCCCACATCGAAGGCCTCGCCGTGACGATTGAACTGGCGGTGGTCGTCTTTGGCGAATTGCGAATCGCGCGTCAGTTTGCCGCTCAATATCCCGCTGGCCAGCGGCACCCGCGCCAGAATGCCCACCTGCCTGCGCCTGGCCTGCGCGAAGAATAACTCCGCCGGACGCTGGCGGAAGCAGTTGAAGATAATCTGCACGCTCTGCACGTTGGGGTACTCGATGGCTTTGAGCGCTTCTTCCACGCGCTCCACGCTGACGCCGTAGTAGCGCAGTTTGCCGGCTTGCACCATGCGGTCCAAAGCGCCGAAGAGTTCCGGCCGGTAATACACGTCGGTCGGCGGGCAGTGGAGTTGCACCAGGTCCAGGCAATCCGTGGCCAGGTGGCGCAGGCTATCTTCGATGAAGCCCGTCAGATTGCGCTCGTTGTAGCCATCGGCGGTGTGCGGCGAGAGGCGGCGCCCCGCCTTGGTGGCCACGATGATCTCTTCCTTGCAGTCGCGCTTCAATTGCGCGATCAGGCGCTCGCTCCGCCCCATGCCGTAGACATCCGCGGTGTCGATGAAGTTCACGCCGCAATCGATGGCCGCATGGAGTGCGGCCATCGATTCGGTGTCGTCCACGCTGCCCCACGCGCCGCCAATCGCCCATGAGCCAAAACTGATGTCGGAAACCTTCCAGCCCGTACGTCCTAAGTCGCGGTAGTTCATGTCCTCCAAGATAACGCGCGGCGCGCTCGCGTTCACGTTTTGGAGTCGCCGATCTCTCCCACCTTCTGTAGTTCCAGCACCAGGTCGCCAGCGGAATCGACGGAGAAGGCCGGGGCGAAACGCTGGTTCCAGCCGATCTCATCGTAGCGGTAGGAGTAGCGCGCCAGCACCGTCTGGCTGAAGGTATCGTCGTATGCCTTGATCAGAATCATCACCTCCGCCCGCAGGCGCGCAAAATCCTGCGCGGTCAACCCGTACAGCGGGCTTTCGTTATCGATGGGGTGCACGATGGTCCAGGTGAGCGGCATGAAGAGGACCTGCTCGCGCTCCAGTTTGAGCTGGCGATAACTGCGCACCGGTTGCCCGTCTGTCTCTTCTACCGTCATCAGCAACACGCGGGCTGAGATCTCCATGAGGTCGTTGCGCCGCCGGTTCACCACCCGGAATTGCAGGCTGGTGATGTCCTGATACGGCGCTACCAGCATCTTCTCGCTGAAACCGATTTTGGCCGACGGCCGCGACACGCGCCCGAACAGCAGACCGGTGGCCACGGCGAATCCCAAAACGCCGACCAGCGACTCCACCGACGCCACGATGTTGGACTCCAGGCTCTTGGGCGATATGCTGCCGTACCCGACCGTGCTCAGCGTGTGCGCGCTGAAGAAAAAGTCGTTGAAGAATCGCCCCGCTTGTGTGGACGCATCGGCGCCCGTCAAGTGCCCCGGACCCAGCCCAAAATAGGCCAGCGCGAAGAGCGTATTCACCACCAGGTAGCCCAGAAACAGCACGCCGAAGAACGGCGTCCAGCCCAGGTTGATCAGGTGCAGGTAAGGATGGAAATCGCGCCACGTGGCGCCCCGGCGGCGCACATTGAAGGTGCCATCCTTATTGATAACCCGCCGCAGGTTGCCGGTGTATTGCTGCGTCAGGCCGGGGTCGAAGGCGGGTTTATGCATGGGTATGACATATTATCTCTTAGTGGGACGGGCCTCCTGGCCTGTCTTGGCGCAAAGGGCCAATCCCCAGGGACAGGCCTCCTGTCTGCTTACGCGAGCCACTGGCGGACCAGATCTTCGGGATTACCCTGCAGGTCGCAAGGTTCGGTGCGCGTCTCCCTTCCGTTCTCGATATAGCCGGCGACAATGCCCCGGGGTGTCGGGCGCAGTTCGAGCCGCTTGTCGCGGGCTTCCAGGCGCAGCGTGGTGCCCAGCCACGCGATGTGCACCTTCGTACGCAGGCTGAAACCCACGCGCGACGCCTGCTTCAGCAACTCCGCGGTGTACGGGCTCTGCTTGAGTTGCTCGGCGAAGGGGGCCACGGCTTGCGCCTGGGCGCGTTCGCCCTCTCGCTCGCGCTGGGCGCGCTCCGCGTCTTCCTTGCCCTGCTCGCTCGATTCCAGGCTCTTCAGGTTATTTTCGAGGTCATCGAGAAAACTCATCTCCTTTCACGATACGATAGTCGCGTGTCTGACTTCCGCACCCGCCTCAAAACATTGCGCGACGGATTGCTCCGCCTGCACAAGTCTCTCCTCGAAATCGAGCGCGCAACCTACGAACGCGATGTGGCGCCCATCACCACCACCGGACAATACCTCAACCTTGTGCTGGACGACCCGGCGTTCCAGTGGCTGCGCGAACTCTCGGCCTTCATCGTGATCGTCGATGAGGCGCTGGCGCAGAAATCGCCTCCCATCGCCGAAGAGGACGCGAAACGGCTCGTGGCTCAGGCGCGCGGGCTGCTATCCCCGGCGCCCGAAGGCACCGGGTTCGCACGCAGCTATTTCGAAATCATGCAGCGCGAGGCGGCGGCCGTACTGGCTCATCGCGACATGCTCCAGGTGATGAACGGCCTCAAGGACCAGTGAGTGTTCCCGACCATCATCGCCGCCGCGTCCCTGGCCATCTGGCTCTACCTCTTATTGGCGCGCGGCGGCTTCTGGCGGATGCGGGCGGAGGTCCACCACCCTGCCCTGCATACTCCCGCGCCTTCGGTGACGGCGGTAGTTCCGGCGCGCAATGAGGCGGAGGTCGTGGGGCGCAGCGTGGGCTCGCTCGCGGCGCAGCGCTACCCTGGCGAGTTCCACACGATCCTGGTGGACGACGCCAGCCAGGATGGCACCGCCGCCATTGCCCTCCAGGCCGCGCCGCATTTGCGCGTGGTCACGGCGCGCCCGCTGCCCAACGGTTGGACCGGCAAGATGTGGGCGGTCGCCGAAGGCGTGCGCGCCGCCCATGGCGAATACCTGCTGCTCACCGACGCCGATATCGTGCACCCCCCGGACCATCTCGCGGCGCTGGTGGCGCGGGCACAGGAGGGCGGCAGCGACCTGGTCTCCTTCATGGTCCGCCTCGAATGCCGCTCGCTCGCCGAACAGGCGCTGATTCCGGCGTTCGTGTTCTTCTTCTTCCTTCTCTATCCGCCGGCCTGGATTCGCGATCCGCACTTCCGCACGGCGGGCGCCGCGGGCGGCTGCATTTTGATCCGGCGCGCCGCCCTGGAGCGCATCGGCGGCATCGCCCGCATACGGGGCGAACTGATCGACGATTGCGCCCTGGCGCGCGCCGTAAAGGATAGCGGCGGGCGCGTCTGGCTGGGGCTGAGCGACCGGGCGGCCAGCATCCGGCAGTACCGCACGTTCGGCGAAATCGGCCGCATGATTTCGCGCACCGCTTTCACCCAGCTCGGGCATTCGGTATTCGTCCTGCTCGGCACCGTGGCGGGTTTGGCGCTGACCTATCTCGCGCCTCCCCTGTTGACGCTCCTGGCGCCCCGCGGCGCAGCGGCGGGAATGGGCGCGCTGGCCTGGCTCCTGATGACGGCGGCCTACTTCCCGTCGGTGCGCTATGCCACGCGGCACTGGTTCTGGACGCCGCTGCTGCCCTTGATCGCTCTCTTCTACCTGGGCGCCACGCTGCACTCCGCCTTCGCCCATTGGCGCGGCCGCGGCGGCAGGTGGAAAGGCCGCACGCAAACGGTGGCATAAGGCTCCGCCTTGTGCATCCGCTTCGCAGCTCGGGCTGCTTTCTCAGCGTCCTCCGCAATCTCTCCGCCTCCCATCGTCAAAATGTCTTCTCTGCGCTTCCTCAGCGTTCTCTGCGTCTCCGCATTGAATCGCATTCCTCGAACTCCGCGCGCTCCCGACAGACGGCACAACCCGATCGTCTGTCCCACTTCCGCCTCGTGTTACCCTCAGTTTCTACACCACTTGAGGCCTGAAATGTCCTACTTATCGATTCGCGATCTCTCTCTCGATGGGAAGCGTGTTTTCATCCGCGTGGATTTCAACGTGCCGCTGCAAAAGAACGAGCAGGGCGTCATGGAAATCACCAGCGACAAGCGCATCAAGGCGTCGCTGCCCACCATTCAATACGCCCTCGAGCACGGCGCCGGCCTGATTCTGGCGTCGCACCTCGGCCGTCCCAAGGGGAAGCCGAACCCCGAGATGAGCTTGCGGCCCGTGGCTGCTCGGCTGGAGCAGTTGCTCGGCCGTCCCGTGAAGATGGCGCCCGATTGCGTGGGTCCCGAGGTCGAGGCCATGAAACCCGCGCCCGGCGAGGTCCTGCTGCTCGAAAACCTGCGCTTCCACCCCGAGGAAGAGAAGAACGATCCCGCGTTCGCCCAAAAGCTGGCCGCCCTGTGCGACCTCTACGTCAACGACGCGTTCGGCTCCGCCCACCGCGCCCATGCCTCCACCGAGGGCATGATCAAGTACGTGCCGCAAGCCGCCGCCGGGCTGCTCATGGAGCAGGAACTGAAGTACCTCGGCATGGCCACCACCAATCCGCCGCGCCCCTGCGTGGCCATCCTGGGCGGCGCGAAGGTGTCGGACAAAATCGAGGTCATTCAGAATCTGGGCAAGGTGGTCGACCGCCTGTTGATCGGCGGCGCCATGGCGTATACCTTCCTGCGCGCCCAGGGCCTGCCCACCGGCCGGTCGCTGGTGGAGGAAGACAAGATCGATCTCGCCAAGGAACTGCTCGCCAGCCTGGGCGGCAAACTCCTCCTGCCGGTGGATCACGTGGTGGTCTCGGAGATCGCCGCCGGCGCCGCCAACGAGGTGGTGGAGCGCATTCCCGACGACAAGATCGCCGTCGATATCGGACCCGCCACCATCGCCGAATTCTCCCGCGTAGTGGCCGGCGCCAAAACCATCATCTGGAACGGTCCCATGGGAATCTTCGAGAAGCCGCCGTTCGATAAGGGCACCGTGGCGCTCGCCAAAGCCGTGGCCGACTCCGGCGCCGTGAGCGTGGTGGGCGGCGGCGATTCCGAGAAGGCCATCAAGGCCGCCGGCGTCACCGCCAAGATCTCGCACGTTTCCACCGGCGGCGGGGCGTCGCTTGAGTTCCTCGCCGGAATCGAGCTGCCCGGCGTGGCGGCGCTCAACCGGTAAGTGGGACAGGCCTCCCGGCCTGTCTACCGGGACCTGACGGGGCGCATCCGTTCGTCCCACCAGCGGCCGGCGCGGCGCTCGCGCACATCGCTTGATAAAGGGAGCCAAGATGAAATCGGCAGTCGTTTTCTTCTCCTCGGCGTTGACGGCGCTGGCCGCGGTGCCGTTCGCTATCGTCGGAACCGGTCCGGGCTCGATCCAGGTCGCGTCGACTTCCGATTCGGCCCTGGTAAGTTGGAAGGACCACGCCGGCCGCCCCTGCGCCGCGCTGTTTTCGCTGGACCCGGCCAAACCGCTGATCACCTCCATATCGGTGAACGGCAAGCCGGTGATCAGCCGCGCGGAACCGGTCTACCGGGCTTCCACGGGCAAGCGCCGAGGGGGATTCGACCAGTTCTTCGATTTCCCTCCCAGCCACCCGGAGGGCACGCGGAGTTTCCTCGGCGATTTCAAATTATCGGCGGGCCGGGCGGCGTTCGAAGGCGACCGGCTGGACGTTTCGTTCGACGGACTGTCGCTCGGCATCTTTCACGGCGGCATTCACTACTACTTCTTCCCCGGCAGCTCGCTCATCCAGCAGCGGGCCATCGTCAGCACCGATGAGCCGGATACGGCGTTTTTCTACGACGCCGGGATCCGCATGGCCGTGGACGAAGACCGCCGCTCCGGCGGCACCATGGAGACCTACGTCACGTACTACGACACCGCCGGCCAACTGCAAAAAGTGCGGGCTCCTCATGCTTCCGAGTGGAACCCGGTAGCCGTCCGCTACCGCGCCATTTCGGCCGCCACGGGGGCCGGCAGCGTGGCCGTATTTCCACCGCCTCACCGTTATTTCATGGCTCGCGACTACACCAGCAATATGGGATATCTGTGGTACTCGTCCTGGCGCGGCAACGTCTCGTTGGGGATTCGGCAACTGCCCGACGACAACTCGCCTTACTATCCGTGGATGAACGCGCCGCCGGGGACGCAGCAGGAATTGGACCTGTTTCTGCTGGTGGACGACCGCCCGGCGGCCGCCGCGCTCGATGCCGTCTTGCCTTACACTCACAGCGACCGCTACGTCCCTGTGGACGGGTATAAGACCTTCGCGCCGCACTGGCATTTCGCCTATACCGTGCAAGCGATGGACCACGGCAACGGCTGGACTCCGCCATTCAAACCTGTGCTGAAAGAGATGGGGGTGAACATGGCGATGATCATGGATTTCCACGGCGACGGGCATGGCTCCGACACCGGCGAGATCCGCCTGCGCGAGTTGCAGGCCTACTTCGATGCCTGCCGCGCGCAATCCGACAGCGCTTTTTTGCTCATCCCCAGCGAAGAGATGAGCACCTACCTGGGCGGGCACTGGGGCGTGGTATTCCCGAAGCCGGTCTACTGGTTCATGAAACGGAACCCGGGCGATCCATTCCGCTCCACCGATCCCAAGTACGGAACGGTCTATCGCGTGGGAAGCGCCGCGGACGCCCTCGCTCTGCTGCGCGCCGAAAACGGCTTCATGTATCAAACGCACCCGCGAACCAAGGGCTCCACGGGATTCCCGGACCAGATCAAGGATAGCGAGCAATTGCAGAGTTCCTTCCACCTAGGTGCCGGATGGAAGGCCATGAATACCGACCTTTCCTCACCCCGCCTGGGGGATCGGGCCTTCAAGACCGTGGACGATTTGAATAATTGGGGGCTGCATAAGCGCCTGATCGGCGAGGTGGATGTGTTCCAACTCGATTCCACCCACGAACTCTACGGCCACATGAATGTGAACTATCTGCGGTTGCCGGTGGTGCCTTCGTTCGACCGCTGGGCGGACGCGCTGGCGGCGCTCGCCAAAGGCGATTATTTCACCACCACGGGCGAAGTTCTGCTGGCGCGCACCAGTCTTTTGCCCGATTCCGGCCAGATCGCCGCCAAGGCCGCGGTCGCCTGGACGTTTCCGCTGCGCATGGCCGAGATTGTCTGGGGAGACGGGCGGGAGACGCATCGCCAGACGATTCCGCTGACGGATACCCACGAATTCGACCAGCGCGATTTCACCTGGCGGGTGCCGGCCGCGGAGTGGAAGTGGGCGCGTCTGGCGGTGTGGGACATTGCCGGCAATGGCGCCTTCACCACCCCAGTGTGGAGGCAATGACGGCGCCCCGGATCTACTTGGTCGAGGTCGGCGCCTCCGTTTTTCCTTTTTCTTCGGACCGCGACCCGGTCCCGCAGGTATCCGACATTCAAGTGGGCACGCCGAACTTCGGCAGCACCCAGCGCATCACGGCAAAGTAGCCAGCCACAAGCAGAATTAGAACCAGCCAATCGGGCATTCACTGCCATAGACGCAACTTGCACGCCACAGGTGACAGCACCGTCGCATGTGTTTGGCAGTACAATAGCCCTTTTGGGGGAGTAACCAGCCTCCGTGCCGAGTCGCCCCTAAGAAAAGAAAGAGAAATGCCTCGAACGGGATAGCGCGATTTTCTATCCTTCATGGCAGCGCGGCTGCGGTGACACCGCCCGGTAATGTATTGACTCGCACTTATTGAACGGATCCATCACCTATAAAGAGGAAAAAAACCATTGAGGAAGGTTATGCCAAAGTTGCGTCACATGTTCATTTTTCTGCTGGCGGCCGCCCTGTTCGGGTCGAGCGCGATAGCCCAGACCAGCACCGGTACTCTACGCGGCACCATGACCGACGATTCGGGCGCGGTCATCCCCGCCGCCAGCGTCACGCTCACCGGCAGAGGCGTCACCAAAACTGCGCAGACCCAGGCCGACGGAACCTACGTTTTTGCGGGCCTCGCCCCGGGACAGTACACCATCAAGGCGGTCTTACCCGGCTTCGCGACCATCAACAAGGTGCTGAACGTCACCGCGGGCAATCTGGTGCTGCCCATCCAGATGGTAGTGGCCAGCAATAAGGAGGAGATCACCGTCGCCGACGAGGCCATCACCACGCTCAGCGTGGAACCCGACAACAACGCCACCGCGCTGGTGCTGCGCGGCGAAGACCTGGCCGCCCTCCCCGACGATCCCGACGATCTTTCCGACGCCTTGCAGGCCCTCGCCGGCCCCGGCGCCGGCCCTAATGGCGGCTCCATCTACATCGATGGCTTCAGCGGCGGCCAGCTTCCTCCCAAGGAATCCATCCGCGAAATTCGCATCAATCAGAATCCTTTCTCCGCCGAATACGACCGGCTCGGCTTCGGCCGTATCGAAATTCTCACCAAGCCGGGCAGTGACAAGGTGCGCGGCAGCTTGGGCTTCAATGACAGCGAGGGTGCGCTCAACTCACGCAACCCCATCTCCACCAACAAGCCCGATTTCTCCAGCCGCATGTTCACCGGCAACATCGGCGGCCCGCTCGGCAAGCGCGCCAGCTTCTTCCTCGATTTCAACCGCCGCCAGGTCACCGATAACGCGCTGGTCGACGCTATCTACGTCGATCCCGTCTCCTTCCTGCAATCGAACATTCAGATGGCCGTGGTGACGCCCAACACGCGCACCTCGCTGGCGCCGCGCCTCGACTACCAACTCTCCACCAACCACACCCTGGTGGCGCGCTTCGAGTACGACTGGAACTCGCGCGAGAATATGGGAGTCGGCGGCTACCGCCTGCCCCCCCCGTACGCCCAGACCGCCTACAACTCCACCGGCAACAATCAGAATTTGATGCTCACCGAGACCTGGATCGTCAATCCCAAAATCGTCAACGAAACGCGCTTCCAGTTCAGCCGCACCTACTCGGAACAGATCGGCAACCTGCTGCCACAGATCAGCGTGGCCGGCGCATTCACCAGCGGTGGCGCCAACGAGGGCACCAATACCGATACCCACCCGCACTTCGAATTGCAGAACAATACCTCCATCAGCCACGGCGCCCACACCTTCCGCTACGGCCTCCGCACCCGCCGCGAAAGCGACCGCAGCCTGTCGCCCAGCGGTTTCGGCGGCGTTTTCTCCTTCCTGGGCGGATCCGGCCCCGTGCTGGACGCCAATAACAACATCGTGACCGACTCCAGCGGCAATCCGGTGCTCACCACCCTCTCCGCGGTGGCCCAGTATACGCGCACTCTCGTGCTGCAGAAGGCCGGCTTCACCCCCACCCAGATCCGCCTGCTGGGCGGCGGCGCGTCGCAGTTCAATATCGACGCCGGCAACCCCTACGCCAGCATCGTGCAGTACGATATCGGCTTGTTTGCGCAGGACGATTGGCGCCTGCGCCCCAACCTCACCGTCAGCTACGGCCTGCGCTACGAATGGCAGACCAACATCACCGATCATCGCGATTTCGCGCCGCGTCTCGGCTTCGCCTGGGCGCCCGGGACCGTCAAGGGCGGCCGCCAGAAGACCGTCGTCCGCGGCGGCTTCGGCATATTCTACGACCGCGTCGGGGATACCTTGATCGAGCGCGCCAACCTGCTCAACGGCGTCAACCAGCTTTCTTATTCCCTCACCAATCCCGATACCTTCCCCACCGCTCCCCCGGCGGCCAGCCTGACCCTGGCGCAGAACAGCATTTATCGCCTCGATCCCAACCTGCGCTCCGACTACCTGATGCAGACGGCCATCGGCGTGGAGCGGCAGTTGCCGCGCAATACCACCATCGCGGTCACCTACACCAATTCGCACGCCCTGCACCTGCAGCAGACCGTGCCCATCAACACCCCGCTTCCCGGCACCTACATTCCCGGCCAGGCCACCAGCGGAGCGCGCCCCTACGGCCTCGCCGCCGGCGATCTCTTCGAGTATGAATCCGGCGGCATCATGAAGCAGAACATCGTGATGGCCAACTTCAACACGCGCTTTAGCAAGAATGTCTCCCTGTTCGGCAACTATCAGTACAACCACTCCCACGACCTGCCCGGCACACCGACCAATCCCTATGACTTCATGCAGGATTGGGGACGCTCTTCCCTGGAGCGCCGCCATCGCTTCCAGTTGGTAGGCTCGGTCCTCGTGCCGCTCAACATCCGGCTGAGCCCGTTCATCACGCTGCAATCCGGCGCTCCCTACGACGTGGAACTTGGCCGCGACCTTTACGGCAATACGCTGACCAACGCGCGGCCCACCTTTGCCACGTCGTCCTGCACCAGTCCGGACCAGACGTTGTTCGGCGATTTCTGCACCACGCCGACCCCTGGGGTCACCCAGGGTCTGGTGCCGCGCAACTACCTCACCGGCGCCGGCCTGTTCTCCCTCAACGTGCGCATCGCCCGTACCTTCGGCTTCGGCCCCAAGCGCGGCGGCGATGCCAATGCCGTGCAACCGGGCGGTGGTGGTCCTCCCGGCGGCGGCGGCGGTGGCCGCGGCGGCCCGGGTGGTCCCGGCGGCATGGGCGGCGGCGGCATGCGCATGGGTGGCGGCGGTGGCGGCCGCGGCGGCATGGGCGGCGGCGAAACCACCGACCGCCGCTACAATCTCACGACATCGGTGATGTTCAACAACCTCATCAACCACTACAACCCCGGCGGATTTGTCGGCAACCTGGCCTCCCCGCAGTTCGGCCAGCCCACCGGCATCAACTCCGGCTTCGGCGGCGGTGGACCCGGCGGCGGCGGCGGCGGTAGCACCGCCAACAACCGGCGAATCGAACTCCAACTCCGCTTCACCTTCTGAGATGCCAGGTGGGGCAGGCGCTTTCGCCGGGCGGAAGCGCCTGCCCCACCAGCCAGATTCCCCCGCCCAACCCTCCCGCAACCGCCCCTTCAAGCCCTCCCCAATAGCCACCCCGAGCTAATTGTTGTGCCGGGGGAGTAACCATCCCCGGCTCCGAGTCGCCCCTGCTGAGGAGAACGTTATATACCTCACAAGGGGAAAGAATGAAGTTTTCTACTGCCATGGCAGCGCTCCTGGCCATTGTGGCCGGGGTACCCTCCGGGTCCTCCGCTTCCGCGCAGACGCCGCCCGCCGCCAACCGCGCCCAAGTCTCCGGCACGGTCACATCCGTCAGTGCCGACGCCAACAAACTGTCTTTGAAGAGCGATAAAGGTGAGGAAGTCTCGGTGACCACCACCGACCGCACCCTGATTTTGCGCATTCCTCCGGGCGAAACCGACCCCAAAAAGGGCAGCAAGATCGCCCTTTCCACCCTCGCCGCCGGGGATCGCGCCGTGATCATCGGCCCCCCTCCCACCGACCCCAAAATCTGGGCCGCCACCGCCGTCCTCATCATGAGCAAGAGCGATGTGGCTGGGCTGCAGCAAAAAGATCAGGACGACTGGAAAAAGCGCGGCACTACCGGCACCGTAACCGCCCTCGACCCGGCGGCCAAGACGGTCACGATCAAGAGCGGCTCGCGCAACTTTACCGTGCAGCCCTCCGAAAAGACCTCCTACCACCGCTACGCCATCGATTCGGCCCGGTTCAGCGACGCCAAGCCCAGCAGTTTCCAGGAAATCAAGATCGGCGACCAGTTGCGCGTCCTGGGCAATAAGAGCGACGATGGCGCCGCCATCCTGGCCGAAAAGGTCGCCTTCGGAACCTTCCGCCAGATCGCCGCCACGGTCACGGCGATCAATCTCCCGGCCGGCGAGATGACCGTCAAGGACCTCGCCACCAAGAAAGCGCTGGTCATCAAGATCGATGCCGATTCCACCGTGCGCAAACTGCCCGAAATGACGGCCCGCATGCTGGCGCGGCGCTATGCGCCGGGCGCCCAGCAAGGCGATGCCGCGGGCGGAGCGGGACGCGGCCCTGGCGGCGCCCCCGGAGCGGGACGCGGCGCCATGGCCGACGGGGGTGCCCCCGGTGCGGGACGCGCCGGAATGGGCGGCGCGGGCGGCGGCATGGGACGCGGCCCCGGCGGCGGCGGGCGCGGCGGCGGCGACATCAACCAGATGCTCGACAGCCTCCCTGCCATGCCGATTACCGATTTCAAAGCCGGTGACGCCATCATGGTTTCCACCACCCAGGGCACCGAGGGCGGCCGGGCCACCGTAATCATGTTGCTGGCAGGTGTCGAACCCCTGTTGACGGCTTCCCCCACGGCCACCCGTGACATCATGAGCGGCTGGAATCTGGGAGGCGGTGGCGGTGACAGCGGGCAGTAATGAACTACCTCGCACCAATCAGACCGATCCGATTCAAGAAGGAAAAACATTGAGGAAAGGTATGCCCAAGTTGCGTTACATCTGCGCTTTTCTGCTGGCGGCCGCGTTGTTCGTCTCGCCCGCGATGGCCCAACCCGGAGCTTCCACCGGAACTATACGCGGCACCATGACCGACAATTCGGGCGCCGTTATCCCCGCCGCCAGCGTCACGCTCACCGGCAGAGGCGTCACCAAAAGCGCCCAGACCCAGGCCGACGGAAGCTATGTTTTTATGGGCTTGGCCCCCGGACAGTATACCGTCAAGGCGGTCTTGCCCGGCTTCGCCCCCGTCAATAAGCCGGTGAACATTACCGGCGGGGGCAATTTCGTACTGCCCATCCAGATGTTGGTGGCCGGCAATAAGGAGGAGATCACCGTCGCCGACGAGAACACCACCACGCTCAGCGTGGAACCCGACAACAACGCCACCGCGCTGGTGTTGCGCGGCGAAGACCTGGCCGCCCTCCCCGACGATCCCGACGATCTCTCCGACGCCTTGCAGGCCCTTGCCGGTCCCGGCGCCGGCCCCAATGGCGGCTCCATCTACATCGATGGCTTCAGCGGCGGCCAGCTTCCTCCCAAGGAGTCCATCCGCGAAATCCGCATCAATCAGAACCCCTTCTCCGCCGAATACGACCGGCTCGGCTTCGGCCGCATCGAAATTCTTACCAAGCCGGGCAGCGACAAGGTGCGCGGCAGCCTCGGTTTCAATGACAGCGAGGGCGCGCTCAATTCCCGCAACCCCATCTCCACCAACAAGCCGGATTTTTCCAGCCGCATGTTTACCGCCAACATCGGCGGGCCGCTCGGCAAGCGCGCCAGCTACTTCTTCGATTTCAACCGCCGCCAGATCACCGATAACGCGCTGGTTAACGCCATCTACGTCGATCCCGTTTCCTTCCTGCAAACGCCGATTGCGGAAGCCGTGGTGACGCCCAACATGCGCACCTCCATCGGGCCCCGCTTCGACTACCAGCTTTCCACCAACCACACCCTGGTGGCGCGTTTCGAGTACGGCTTGAACTCGCGCGAGAACATGGGCGTCGGCGGCTACCGCCTGCCCCCGCCCTACGCCCAGGCCGCCTACAACTCCACCGGCAACAATCAGAATTTGATGCTCACCGAAACCTGGATCGCCAACCCCAAAATCGTCAACGAAACGCGCTTCCAGTACACCCGCACCTACTCGGACCAGATCGGCAACCTGCTGCCACAGATCAGCGTGTCCGGCGCCTTCACCAGCGGCGGCGCCAATGAAGGCAACAACTACGATACTAAGGAGCACTTCGAGCTGCAAAACAACACTTCCATCCTGCACGGTGCCCATACCTTCCGCTACGGCGTCCGCGCGCGCCGCGAAAGCGACCGCAGTATGTCGCCCAATGGCTTCGGCGGCGTCTTCTCCTTCCTGGGCGCATCCGCGCCCGTGCTGGACGCCAACAACAACATCGTCACCGATTCCAGCGGCAACCCGGTGCTCACCACCCTCTCCGCGGTGGCCCAGTACACGCGCACTCTCGTGCTCCAGAAGGCCGGATTCACCCCCGCCCAGATCCGCCAACTGGGCGGCGGCGCGTCGCAGTTCAGCATTGACACCGGCAACCCCTACTCCAGCATCGACCAGTACGATATCGCCGTCTTCGCGCAGGACGACTGGCGCCTGCGCCCCAACCTCACCGTCAGCTACGGCCTGCGCTATGAATGGCAGACCAACATCACCGATCATCGCGATTTCGCGCCGCGTCTCGGCTTCGCCTGGGCGCCCGGAACCGCCAAGGGCGGCCGCCAGAAGACGGTTGTCCGCGGCGGCTTCGGCATATTCTACGACCGCGTCGGGGATACCTTGATCGAGCACGCCTTGCTGCTCAACGGCGTCAACCAGCTTTCTTATACCCTCACCAATCCCGATACTTTTCCCAACGCTCCCCCGGCGGCCAGCCTGACCCTGGCGCAGAACAGCATTTATGGCCTGGATTCCAAACTGCGCTCCGACTACCTGATGCAGTCGGCCATCGGCGTGGAGCGCCAGTTGCCGCGCAATACCACCGTGGCCGTCACCTACACCAACTCGCACGCCCTGCACCTGCAGCAGACCGTGCCCATCAACACCCCGCTTCCCGGCACCTACATTCCCGGCCAGGCCGGCAGCGGCGCGCGCCCCTACGGCCTCGCCGCCGGCAATCTCTTCGAGTACGAATCCGGCGGCGTCATGAAGCAGAACATCCTGATGGCCAACTTCAACACGCGCTTCAGCAAGAATGTCTCGCTGTTCGGCAACTACCAGTACAACCACTCCCACGACCTGCCCGGCACACCGACCAATCCCTATGACTTCATGCAGGATTGGGGACGCTCTTCCCTGGAGCGCCGCCATCGCTTCCAGTTGGTAGGCTCGGTAGTCGTGCCGCTCAACATCCGGCTGAGCCCGTTCATCACGCTGCAATCCGGCGCCCCCTACGACGTCGTGCTGGGCCGCGACATCTATGGCAATACCTTGACCAACGCCCGGCCCATCTTCGCCACCGCGTCCTGCGCCAATCCGGATCTGACGCCAGTCGGCGATTTCTGCCTCACTCCGGCGCCTGGGGTCACCCAGGGTCTGGTGCCGCGCGACTACCTCACCGGCGCCGGTCTGTTCTCCTTCAACGTGCGCGTCGCCCGTACCTTCGGCTTCGGCCCCAAGCGCGGCGCCACGAATAATGCCCTGGCCACCGGTGGCGACGCGGGCGGCGGCCGTGGCGGTGGTGGCGGCGGCGGACGCGGCGGCGGGGGCGGCGGCGGGGGCCG
>Ga0182030_10003608_pt1 | contig 33064 bp, 23 predicted proteins | sample 812S3MmetaG_FD_121299 | JGI IMG/M metagenome (GOLD analysis project Ga0182030, IMG submission 121299) | Permafrost microbial communities from Stordalen Mire, Sweden - 812S3M metaG (Illumina Assembly) | ecosystem: Environmental > Terrestrial > Soil > Wetlands > Permafrost | place: Sweden... | reverse complement strand
TTTCCCAAACCATGCGTTGCGCATTGCGAAACTAAAGTTTTTTTTGAGCGCAAAGAATTTGTTTCGCACAACATAGATCAAGAATCACCGGATTTCCACGCTGAAGGTCTACTCGAAAAGAATTACTGGAATCCATCTTGTTTTTCTCGGCGTGAAACTTTTATCGAACATCCGTATGCACCATCTGACCTGCGAAACGGCGTCGGTTATGAAGACTGGTACTGGAATTTAGAAATTATGGCGGGTGGAAAACTGCATAAAGTGGTGCCTCAGACAATCCACGCCATTCGCATGAAGACCTGGAAGACATCGCAGCTTGCCACAAGTACTACAAACGAATGTGTGATGATGGCCAGTAACTTTTTCAATTTGCCTTTTCCAAGAAACGGGGGCAAAAAATGACTGTGCAAGAGCAAACAGCTGTTGATACCATCTTAAAAAGCGGCATTTTCAATAGCGAATATTATGCGCTGCAGGCTAAACAAAATTTTGTCTCAATTGAAAAAGCAATCGAGCATTATCTTGCAGTCGGCTGCGCCAGTAATTTCAATCCGCATCCTCTATTCAACACCAAATTTTATTTAGAGACAAATAAAGACGTCGCTAGAGCTGGCGTCAATCCACTGCTGCATTACATTTTGCAAGGTGGTTTTGAAAATCGAAAGCCCTGCCTACAATTTGACAGCACCTTTTATTTGAGTTCAAATCTTGACGTTAAAGAGCTAAAAAGCAATCCCTTATCCCACTTTATTTTGCTTGGTGCCAGAGAAGGAAGAAGACCTAATGCGATTTTCGATAGCGCGTTTTATTTAAAGCAATATGCAGACGTTAAAGAGTCTGGCTTAAATCCTCTCGTCCACTACATCACCACCGGCGAAAAAGAAGGTCGACGCCCTAATTCGCGACCGCTTTATCCACGCGATATTTATTTACAGATGCGGCAATTCGAGCCACTCTTGCCGCAATATGAGGCGCTACAATCGTTGCGCGAATCCAAAGAGTCATACATAAGCAATGCCGGTTTTGTTTATGACAGACTCAAAACAGAAATCACTGAGTCCTTCACGCATTTGTATGTTTGTGCAAACAATCCACAAAGCCTGAAAACGGCAACATATTTCGTCAAGGCTCTGAAGCAATCAGGCGAGCAGAATAAAGCACTGATCGTCATTACCGGTCGCTCTCAAGGTAATGCCGAAAAGATTTTAGAGCAATTGAAATCGTCGGTAATAATTATTAGTCTTCAAAATTTTGGCCAAAAACTGGAGGGCGAAGAGGAGCTGCAGATAATCTGTCGTCTGGCTATTCAAGCGCAACCGCACGTTATCCATGCGATTGATTCTTTGCCTTGCCTGAACTTATTTAGACGGATGCACAAACCGCTGTCACTGAAAAGCAAACTTTTTGCCTCCGCTCATGCTTTTGCTATTGATGACGACGGCATTTTGTCTGGTCCCAATTTGTTTTTGAGTCCCTGCGCTGACGCATTGTCATCCATTTTTACGGCAAATGACGAAGTGGCTGCCCAGCTAATCAATCAAATCGGTTTCGAGCACAAAACGGCTGAGCGCATCGTTGTAATAGACGATACGACGCCAAATTCTATGTCAGACCAGCTGCAACACTTTGATTATTTTGCGAATTAAAGTTTGAATAAATTTAGGTTGAACAAAAGCTATTTTGAATGGTATATCAAGGCGAGGCAAGAGCATCAGACAGTCAAGAAACCTCGAAGATAAATGCTTTTGCCAGCGAAGCGCAATCCATCGAAAGAAACAGCAACCATATGATAAAAATTCGAATCGGCATTGTCACTTTCAACAATTCGCGAGAGCAGATTAAGCGATTATTGGAATCAATTTCCACAAGTGCTGCATTACTGAGAAAAAATGTTGCTCTGGATTTGTCTGTAGCAGGCATCGACAATGGTGAATCATGCTTCGAACAATCAGCTAAAAGTGCCAGCTTGGTTTCGCCAATCAATGTTATAACCATGCCAACTTCAGGAAACATTGGCTTTGGCCGAGCAATGAATCTGTTGATGTCGCAAGCCTTTGCACCGACAGATGATAGCGCTATGACAGTAGAAACGGCTATAGAACTATTTATAGCCGTCAATCCTGATGGACTCTTTCATCATCACTGCCTGAGCGAATTAATAGCTGCCGCTATGACGTCAAACGAAGCATTACTTGAAGCAAGACAATTTCCCGAAGAGCATCCCAAGCCCTACTCAATTGCAACTGGTGATACTCCATGGGCGACAGGAGCTTGTCTGGCCATTCCGAGAAAGCTGTACGAAACAATTGGTGGCTTTGACGAAAATCTGTTTCTTTATGGCGAAGACGTCGATTTCTCCTGGCGGGCAAAAGCCGCAGGCTTTGCGATCAAGCTTGTGCATGACGCCATTTTTGTGCACCCTACGCTTGGCCGCGTCTGGTCCAGGGAAGCAAAAAAGCATTTCTTCCTATCGTCCGTTTATCTTGCTGCCAAATGGCATGCTGAAGACTTCCAACGGATCTATGAAGAACAATTTCGCAGTCGATTCGCTCAAAGCGAGGATATTGATCTGCTTAACACGGCCATAAAGGCAGCGAAGAAAGCCTCTAGCAATATCGTTAACACCACTGGTTTCAAGCCTTTTTTCGACGAAGGCAAATCATTTAGTGTCGCACGCTGGACATACTAAAATAGCCGAGCTTAGGCGTGTTGCGCATTCAGATGAGCCTGACTCCATGTCACTCTTCTCTATCAATGGGATAATAATCCCCGCGTATGAAAAATCCGTTCAGGGTTCAATCAACAATTGTTCTGGCAATATTCTTTGCCACTGTCACATACCTCGGTGTCGAAAAGCCAGTTAACCAGCTCAGATACAAACTTGCCACCAAATAAATTGCAATGACTTTTCTGGCGCCTTCGCTGTACATCTTAAAACACGTGGGCATCCTAGTGCTGCTGACAGTCTCAAGCTGCGGCTTTGGTCTTTGGGGTGCAAAATTTCTTAAGATCAACAGCGACCAGGAAGACTCATCAGGCTTAGAAGGAATCTTCTTTCTGTTCTGCTTAGGGCTGGGCATCTGGTCTTATGCCATCTTTTGTTTAGGCACGCTCCACCTCATTTACAAATCGGCTCTGGCACTCATCTTTGTTTTATCACTGCTGCCGTACATTTCGCTGTTCAAACAGCGCCGCCAGTTTGAACTAAAGATTAGCAAGTCATCGCTCTGGCGCTTCTGTATCCTTCTATCGATCATCACCGTTCCTGTGTTTGTACGCAGTTTATATTGCGCGAGCGGATGGGACGATACGATGTATCATCTCCCAGTCGCACGAGCTTTTTTAGATGCGCACTACCTTGTTCCAACACCATTTTTACGCTATGTAGTCTTCAACAATTTTACTAATTTGTTGTTTGTACCCTTATTCGCTATAGGCGGGGATACTGCTGCCCAGCAACTTTCAGTGGCTTCATTCATTTTTTGTGGCGCAGGCATCTATGCATGTCTTAAAAGATTCAACTCCGAAAATGCAGGTCTGATTGGATTGCTGGCCTGGAGCTCCTCGGCCCTCTTTTGGGACCTGGGAAGCACCGCGCTGGTCGACATGAATCTTGCATTAATGGGACTCGCCGGAGTTTTTGCCGCACTAAAAGTTTTTGAATCCAGCGATAGTCACGAGCGTAATCGCTATGCGACTCTTGCAGGGATTTATTTCGGTTGCACCATTGCCAGCAAACTATTAGGTGCACTTCTGGTCGTGAGCTTTACGGCGGCTGTAAACGTAGCTAACCTTGCCACCAATCGATTGCAATTTGACAAAATCAGAACCGACTTCTTGACATGCATCAAGATGATGCTGATAGTTGGGCTTATCACCGCTCCCTGGCTTATTCGCAGCTTTTTAGTGACGGACAATCCCATCTGGCCATTCGGCGAAAAAATATTCGGACTGGGGCATCTATGGTCGGCCTTTGATTACAATTCTCAGGCAGATTCGCTTGCTGCCACCAAGGGACTCGCTCGCAATGCCTCAAACTTTTTTATATTGCCATGGCTAATGTCATTCGGAAACAGTCAATTCGACCAGCTGACATTCACACCATTCTTAGGTTTTGGCATTTACCTGGGCCTTCCTCTGCTTTTTGCTAAAGGGTTTCGTTCCACAAAAGTTGTCTTCGGAACAGTTTTTTGTTTTCTATTACTCTGGTTTGTCTCTACCCAGCAAGTGCGATATTTGATGGCTGCAGCCCCAGTCATCTGCATTCTTGGGGGAGCTGTGTTGGACCGCTACCTGAAAGCTTTGGTGGCCGCACCTAAACTGCGTTTTCGTCTTTTGACAATAATGAGCATTGCCGTCTTGGCTTTTGGCTTCGAACATATTGCTTACGCAGACATGTGGGCGAACTGGGCAAGGTTGCCTTACAACCAGGCTCGCCGCATTGAATATCTGAATTCTCGATTACCAATGTTTGCAACGATGAACACATTCAGCGTGTTGCCTAAAGGCAAAATTTATGGACTCGAAATGGAAAATATGCAGTTCTTCTCCAATGGACAGATGATCGGTGATTGGTTTGGACCTGCCCGCTACGAAGACTTTAGACAGAATAAGACAACAGGCGAAACGCTTTATCAGCACTTACAAGGTTTGGATGTGAAATACCTGGTCGTCAATCTCGGCAATACAGCATACTTTGAGCTGCCGACTGACACGACGTTCAAGCAACATTTCCGAAATATCTTTACTGATGGTAAAGGCGTTATTTATGAACTGCGAAATTAAATGTGAGTTGCAGATCATGAAAAACGAAACCATTGTACGCCCAATAGGCGTACAATGGTTTAAAGAAAATGCCCAGGAGCGTTAACGCGACATCATGACCGCCAATCGTTCACTTCGGGTGTGAGTAAGCTAGATAATTATTTGCGTGACCGTTCGTTAGGAGACATTGAAAAAAAATGTCTCGCGAGTCTTTGCGTTAACTCTCAAAGGCATGCCGGAAACCATCGTCGGCTACTACTCACTATCTTCGTTGCTGGTGCTCATTATTGGGATACCGGAAGCTGTTCGAAAGAAGCTACCGAACTATAATGCGCTAGGAACCACCCTGATGGGTAAACTGGCGATAGCAGAAGATTTTCAACGCGACAAATGCAATTTAAGGCTTGGTGAACACCTGCTGATTGATGCGATGTATCGTGCCTGGTTCGCCTCACAACAAGTTGCGTCATTTGCACTAATCGTCGATGTTCTTGTAGGTGAAAAAGGCGATCCGACTTCCTTCTACACAAAAAAAGGGTTTATGACCTATGAAACCATAAAAGGACGATTATTCTTGCCGATGGCAACAATCGAGCAATCACTACAAATGCAGGGTCTCATCTCCAAAGCTCCCGATTAAGCCTGCATAACACCTAAGGCATTGCTTATCGATATCATAGACGCTCGTTATGATCTTCTCTTATGCAAGCTAAAGACCTCTCTTTCAATCTATTCAAAAATATTTACCAGCCCGGCCGCTCTTCAACGGCCTCAGTGGATGCACCGCAGCACAATACTAATAATTATGACTTCCTGCGCTTGCTTGCCGCTTGCGTGGTCATTTATTATCACGCGTCATGTTTAACGGCACGGTTTCACGACCCTCTTGGTCTGGTCACAGGCGACACGACAGATTTGGGTGCCCTCTCAGTCAGCATTTTCTTTGTTATAAGCGGATGCCTGATCACTCAAAGCTTTGAACGCAGCCGATCAATTTTGCAATACGCAGGAGCGCGCTTTTTACGCATATGGCCCGCCATGTTTGTACTTTGCGTGCTGACTGCCTGCTGCCTGGGTCCGCTTGTTTCAGAAGACAACTGGCATGTGTATTTTTCAGACAATGACTTCTGGAAATACTTCAAAAATTGCTTATTCTTGCAAACATATGTCCATTTGCCGGGCGTATTTATGCATAATCACTACCCCGTTGTGGTCAATGGCAGTATCTGGACATTGCCAGTTGAAGCCTTTATGTATGCGGTCACCTTATTTCTTGGTATCACTCGCCTGCAGAAAAGTAAATTCTGGATGACCTTAATATTTGCCGCGCTGGTCGTTGCCGACATGCAAATCTTCTCGACACCCTCTGGTGGACTAACACCATTTTTGTGGTTGCCACCACTTGGAGCGACCGCCAAATTCGCCATCATGTATTTAGCTGGCACTCTCTATTATCTTTATCGTGACTCAATCAAATTGTCAGGGCAGGCAGCAGCTCTTGTTTTCTTCATTCTGGCCGGTTCTTATCACACCCCTCACAGCCGTTTAGTCGAATACGTTTGCATTCCTTATCTCGTCATGTTCGCCGCATATTTTCCCGCACCTTTTTTGCGCAATGCGGCAAAGTTCGGTGACTTCTCTTATGGCATTTATTTGTACGGATTTGTTGTCCAACAATCAATATTGCATTTTACGCAAGGTCATATTTCGTCCACCAAATTCATCATTTTGTCACTGGCGATCAGCCTATTATGCGCGGTTGGCTCGTGGCATTTAATTGAAAAACCAGCACTAAGCCTCAAAAAATATCTCAAACGGGCTTAAGCACCACGTTTGCGATAACTATGCTTTTTCCAGGGTTCGCCCCACTTCTCTTCGAAAATTTTCTTGTTGCGCTCTAAGTATTGATCGCGTTGCTTTTGTTTGTTCGCATTCCACGAAGCGGACAATTCATGGTGAACGAAGCAATCTTCAGCGATAGCAATTTTGAAACCGGCACCTCTAGCCCGTTTACAATAGTCATCATCTTCGAAAAAGCCAAGCCCGAATCGCTCATCGAGCAAACCAATTTTGGCAATAGCTTCAGCGGAAATGGCAGCGCAAAAGAAAGCGATATTGTCGAGATACAAGCGCTCACGACCGTGCACAGATGTATAAGTGAGTGCTTTCGCAGCAATCTGTTCCTTGGCGTTATAGACAATATCTATTTTTGCTTCATTGCCAATGTTGTTTGTCACAGGACCGACCAGTCCAAGTTCTGGATCGGCCTTAAAATGACGGACCAGGCTCATAATCCAGCCGTCTGTGACATAAGTGTCATTGTTTAACAGGATGATAATATCGCCAGTTGCTTGTTTAATGCCCAAATTATTACCGGCGGAAAAGCCACCATTATCTGGACTCAAAATAATTTTGGCATCAGTGTGGGCGCGACCAAACTCAGTCAAATACTCAGAAGTTCCATCCGTTGAAGCATTATCGACAACAATCAACTCCCAGTTAGCATAATTTGTGTGTTTAAGAAGACTGTCCAAACAAACTTCAGTTAGCTTAAGATTGTTGTAACTGAGAACGACTACGCTTACCCGGGGTAGCGCCGATTGGGATGTTTTGACCGCTTCAAGCAACTGACTGGCACGATTTTTCCAGCTTTGCTCCTGCACGAATTTACGCCGAGCTACTCTTTGTTCTTCACAGTCAGAAGCGAGAATCTGCTCGATCTTCTGCAAAAAATCGTCCTGCGTCCATCCTATCGACACGAAGTCCTCAAGCAATTCTAACTCCGGCATAGCGGTGCAAACAACTGGTTTACCAGCAGCTAAATATTCATAAACTTTGACTGGATTTGTACAACGCGTTAACTCATTAAGCAGAAATGGAATCAAACAAACATCAAAGCCATACAAGTATTCCGGCAATTTGTGATAATCCATTTCGCCCAAAAAACGCACATTGGGAAGCTCTTTAAAACGACTGACGTCACATGTGATTTGACCAATCAAAGTAAAAGTCCATTGCGGCCTGCTCTCTGCTAGATGATAGACAAGGTCCACATCAAACCATCGCGAAATAGCCCCGTAGTAGCCAATGTTGATACCGTCGATTGAATGCACCATTTCTGGTCGTCTACCAAAGAATTCTACGTCAGCGGCATTGCGCACGATAGCGACATTTTGTCTGTTTGCCGCAAAGTTCTCTTGCAATCCCACGGAAGTCACCACCATCAAATCAGCCGACTTAACCAAAGCGCTTTCTTCTTCGACAATAGCCTGACCGACGTTAAAACCAGCGACGTGATCCATACAATCAAAAACAACAAAGTCTGCACTGAATTTTTCTGCTAGCGATTTCCACGATGGATACTGAATGACAGCCAATGCATTCTGTACATCGAATGCCACCTTAACGCGCGCCAGGCTTTCTATAAGAGCTGCTAGTTGCTTTTGATCGGGCAAAGCAAGGTCTAAGTTGACGGTTGGATTGGACACATGCAACTGAATAACACAAATATTTTCATCGACGAATTCAAACGAAAAACCAGGTCCCGGACGCGAGTGTTTGAATTCTCTATCTATGTAAAAGACTCTATGTCCTGACTCTACCCACTCACGAACCAGGTGCTGCGGACGCTGTATGCGAGAGTGCCAGGGCACTATTGAATAGACGAGGATGTCTTGCTTGTCTGTTTTTTTACCAGCAGAGACAAGGCGAGGATGTGTCACGACGTTATCAGTCTGCAAAAGATAGTGCTTCATCAGTGCACCATTCTTTGTATCGACAAGGTCGAATTGCTTTTTATAGAAATTCGAGTCAAACCACTGCGCCGGGTCAAAGTCCCTATCACAGCCATTTGTTAAGTAATGCAGAAAAGGATTTTTAGCGAGATCATCGCCGCAGTCAGCTAAATATGTTCGCGAATAAAAACGAGAATCAAAAAGTTTATTGGGATTTCCTTGAGCATTAAACTGTAAAAAATGCAAAAGAGGGTTTTCATCGCCACACTCAGAATAAGTTTGTCTATAATACTGACTATCAAAAAGTACGCCAGGACTGCGTTTTTCTTTATAACCGTACTGCAAATAATGCAGCAATGCGTCGTTACCTGCTATATCTGGATATTGCTTGCGGTAATATCTGCTGTCAAAAAGAGGATGGGCAAATTCTCGCGAGCCCGGCTCGGCGCTTAAATACTTTTCCAAAATAGTCGTGTCATCATCGACAGTTTGACCGTTTTTATCCAGAAAATAAGCGCCGTCAAACAGCGGGTGAGGAGCCCGTCCAGCTTTGCTGCCAATAGTAATGTAATGAATCAAAGCATTGCCACCACACACCAGTAATTCTTCCGGTGAAGCGAGATTATTTGCATAGAACTTGCTGTCAAATAACGGATGTGGGTCTCGACCTTCGGCATAACCCGCCGTTAAATAGTGCCAGAAAGGACTTATGCCCGCCGCAGCAATATCTAGATAGCGAGCAAAATAAAAAGCAGAATCAAACAGCGGATGGGGATTTCTATTTTCAGCAAGTCCCGTCGCCAAAAAGTGAGGTAGGCCTGCTTGCTGATCATTTAAGCCACAGTTAGCTCGATAATATTGCTCATGAAAAAGGGGATGAGGGCGCCGATTATCGCTGGCGCCCTCAGTCAGATAATGCATCAACGGTTGGAGTCTAGTTTCGCCAATTTGACTTCTGTAATAATTTGCGTCAAAGAGAATTGAATCTTTGACCAGAGCATAATCATCAGAGGTATCGCTGGCGCTGCCAAATTTGCGCTTTAGTTTGTCGATCAAAGACATTTTTGTCTCTCGTTTTGCTCCGCATTACCCATGCCCGGCGATGTTCTTGCCATTATACTGAGCATCAAGCGTTCATCTGCGAATTTGACTACGGATTATACTGAGCATCTGCAAAAACAGACATCAAACAATGAGATTCCCTTCATGACTCCCGACCTGCTCTCAGCAATTGTCCTGCTTGAACCAGCCGAACAGGCTGCTTGCCTGGAAGACGTGTTGCTGTCGCTTGCAGTGCAAGAGTGCGGCACATTGCAAATCATAGTCGCCTGCAACAAGAGTCAGGTAGACGATGTTCGAACGATCGCAAAGCATCAACACATGCCGTTAAGCATGCAATTTGAAGCAATAGCTTTGCCTTCTGAGGCAAAAGATAATAATGCCAATCGCCTGAACGCCGCTCTTAACGCTTGTCGAGGTCAATTTGTTACGGTCCTGCAAACAAATGACATCGTTTATGGTTTCGCCTTCGAAAAGTTAATTGCTGTTTTAAAAAAGGCCGCGGAGCCAGTTGCAGTAGCTGGCACTAGAAACGCTTACAGACAAGCAGACGGATATATGGTGACCAAATCAAATCAGTTTCGCGCCGGAAAAAGAACATTTGATATATGGTTTGACGAAGACTGCGCCCGCAACTTTGTCATCAACAGAAGCAAATTAAAAGGCAATCTAGCCACTGAACCAGTGCTCGATTATTTTGAGACTTATTTTTTATTACTTGCCCTCTCATTGCATAACGAATTCAACTTTTCGCTAGCGACCGAATCTCTGTTTGAAAGAAGAGCACTTCTACCGGAGAAAAAACTGCCGGATGATATCGAAAAAATGAAACTACGCGCGCGCTCAAAAATCATCGACTGGAAAAGCGCGCAGCTGACAGAACTTAAAATGAGACCGGAGCAGGGCTGCCCTTCATAAAGGAAAATAGTCAATGGCAACAGCTGGTGCCGCCGTATGCATCTAATTCTTCAAATTCTCTTTCAGTTTTCGCAAGGGCGCAGTCACCTTCCAGGAAACGCTATTGCCCATCTCTGTAAGCGCGCTGCGCAACTCTTCAAGCTCATCATCTTTGGCAACCAGAGCCCTTTGCAAAGTTTCAATATCATTTTGCATAGCGTCATTCATGGACTGAGCCCGGTTATTTACATCGGTCAATTCATGCCTGTGCGAATGCTTTTTCAAACGCAACTGTCTTTCAAGCAATGCGCAATGCACAAAGGCGATGATTCCGACACCTTCTAATTCTTTGCCGATGCTTCTTGTGCCACCAGGCTCGCAGCTAAAGTAAGTAGAAAAATCGCCGCCAAGCAATTCTTTGAGAACGCCATCGATTTTATCGCCCTCGAGTCGCTTTGACTGATCCAGTTCATACTCAAAATTCTCAGTCAGCTCTTTCAACAATTTCAGACAATACTGCTCATTTGTCATGCCTGTCAGCGGTAGAAATTTTTTGTATTTTGAGGCCAGAAGAAACCAATCGAGATGAGCGGAAAGCTCTAGTGAGCGAGCCTGGCTCCAGCTTTCAGCATGACGGCGAAAATAGCACAAAACGTCCGCTATAAAAAAGTAATCGCCCTTTTGAAGAAGTCGATAACTGTACTCCAGATCACCAATTTGTTTGAAAGAAGTGTCGTAGCCGAAAGAGGCTTGCGAGCGTCGAAACATCTGCGCGCACGGCTCGCCCAACCAATTGGTCTTATCTTTAAGAGTGTCGCCGATGGCTTGATCGGCAGTTATGCGCGTATCGTGCTCGAACGGTTTCATGATTTTCGCTTCCATTTTGGAGCGAGCATTTATATTTTGACCGCTCCCATCGATCCAGCAGCGGGCTGTTGTAACCAGGCTGACATCGGCATATTGATCCAGCACTGTCACCATTTTTTCAAGCATTTGCGGATGCAATAAATCATCGTGAGCGAAGAGTTTGATATATTGCCCTCTAGCCTTTTCAATACAGGCATTGTAATTGCCGAACAGTTTCAAGTTCTTGGCATTGATCCAGTGCTTGATTCGCGCATCACTATTTGCATATTTTTCAATGATTTTCTGGGTATCGTCGTTGGAACAATCGTTGGCAATGAGCAATTCGAAGTCGCAGAAAGTCTGCGCAAGCACACTTTCAATCGCTAGAGCCAGGTAATTGGAGCCATTATAGACGGGCAGGCAAACCGAGACCTTTGGTCCAGAAGATACAGAAGATATATTTTCAGACATTAGGAACGTGACCCGATTTCGGTACTTGAAAAGAACTGCAACGATCTTACGATCCTTTGCCTGGCTCATAAAGGCTGAAATCGTCCACTGAAGCACGATTTATTAGTGTTTTTACTCATAAAAAGTTTGCTACGTGCAGTGGACGCCCTCTGAGCGTGATAAAGTCTTGGGAAATTACCTGCTTTCACGAGGTCGACCAACCGGAATCTATGCGCATTTTCATCTCAGGTATAGCCGGATTTCTCGGAAGCCATTTAGCCGAACATTTTTTAAAAGACGGTCATGAAGTCGTCGGCTGCGACACTCTTTTGGGCGGCGAGCTGATCAATGTGCCCACTGACGCTGAATTTCATCAATACGATATTTGCCGCCACGATTCGATGCTCAAAATCACAAAGGACTGTGACGTGGTCTATCATGCCGCAGCCACCGCTTACGAAGGTTTATCGGTCTTTTCTCCCCATTTGATCGTTGAGAACATCGTCACCGGTTCAACATCACTTTTCAGCGCCGCTATCGCCAATGGCGTCAGAAGAATTATCTTTTGCTCATCAATGGCTCGATACGGCACAAACGAAGTGCCTTTCAAAGAATCGTACCGACCCAAGCCTCAAGACCCTTATGGCATCGCCAAGCTGTCTGCCGAAAACATTTTGCGCAACCTTTGTGAAATTCACAATGTTGAATATGTCATTGCCGTTCCTCATAACATAATTGGACCGCGCCAGAAATATGACGACCCCTACCGCAATGTAGCCTCCATTATGATCAACATGATGCTTCAGGGTCGCCAGCCCATCATTTATGGCAATGGCGGTCAAAAACGCTGTTTCTCTTTTGTCGATGACGACATTTACTGTCTCAAAGAAATGGTTTACCGCGACAATATTCTTGGCGAAATCATTAACATTGGTCCAGACGAAGATTTTATCAGCATCAACACACTGGCTGAAACCTTGGCCGAATTGCTCAATTTCGATTTGAAGCCCGTTTATGTCACAGGGCGGCCCCAGGAAGTGCAATTAGCCACCTGTTCGGCCGACAAAGCCAGACAACTTCTGGGCTATAAAACCAAAACCACTCTCAAAGAGGGTTTGCAGGCGATGATCGATTACATCAAAACCAACGGCACAAGAAAATTCCGATATCATCTCGACCTCGAAATTATCAGCGATAAAACGCCAAAAACCTGGACAAACAAAATGTTTTAAAGAAACGAACAGAGAACCGTGCATTAATCCCTCTCCAAATCGTTTCTCCATTTCTAAAAGTAAAACTCAGGTCATCGATATCCGGGCATCAAAACGCGCCTGATTCAAGCTGACTGTGCTTGCTGAGGATTTAATGCTTCAGCCGAAGACTAAAGTATTCACGTGAATATTTAATGAATTGACAAAATAGAAAGAAAGACCGCCTGGTCTGCCAATAATTGGTTTCGACTGCCGCAATACGGTGGTATAAATTAAGTAGCGTCCGTGACCCTAAAAGTTTCGGTAGACAGACTCTAATACTTCTTCAGGTCAAAATGTCGATCTGGCAGACAGAAAATGATATCAAAGCGCTATCACCCCACGTCCACGCGTGCTCACTTTATTCCGACCAAGAGCAACAGCGGCGACAGTTTGTCCCGTTCATTCAATCGGGCTTGCTGCAAGGCGAACAATGCATTTATTTTCTAGACCACAATACACCTGAATTCGTTCTTGATTCGCTGCAGGCCAACGGCTTTAACGCCATGCCTTATGTAAACAGCCACGCACTTGCGCTAGTCAAAATCGCCGACATTATGTCAGCCGTCGGCAGCTTCAGCGCGTCCAAACTATTAACATACTGGTCAAGCCTATTAGCCAATTGCGAACGCGAAGGTTTTGCAGGCTTTAGAGCCACTGGCGAAATGACATGGGCATTACACTCCGAATTTAATTTCAAGGCCCTCACGGCCTATGAATCGCAATTGAACAAATTTGCCCTCGACCGCAACGTCTCGTTTCTCTGTCAATATCACCGCAAAGACTTCCCGGCAAATAAGCTCAAAGACGTAATTTCGGTTCATCCAGTAATCATAGACAACGACAAAGTGCTGGACAATCCAACTCATATAGGCGATCACGCTTTTGGTGCCAACTCAGCCGAAGCTCATTTACAGGCGACGCTCGACACACTGAGTATGGCTAAGATTCTGCGAAAAACAAACGATGAACTCGTAAGCTCGCTTGCTGAACAAAAACGTCTGCAAAAAGAGTTACAGCGACTGGACAAAGAGCGCCACGACCGCGAAAGCGTTGAAGTGGAGCGTCAACAATACAGACTAATTGCAGAAACAATTCCGCAAGTTGTCTGGACAACCAATGCCGACGGCATAATCGATTACTTCAATCCATTCTGGTATCGCTACACGGGCATGTTACCGGAAAACGCAATGCCTAGGGGTTGGGTTAATTCCATTCATCCTGAGGATGTATCAGGTCTGCTTGACTCCTGGAAGCAGTGCCAGAAAACAGGCGAAAATTATCAAAAAGAATTTCGCTTCAAAGCCGCTGACGGGAGCTACGCCTGGTATCTGGCTAAAGCAGTGCCAATGCGCGATCGTCAGGGCAATATCGTTGAATGGTTTGGTGTCAGTGTGGACATCCATGAGCACAAAACGCTTTCCCAGACGCTCGCCGCTCAGCGCGATAAGGCCGAAGAAGCAACGCGCACCAAATCAATTTTCCTGGCCAACATGAGCCATGAGATACGCACACCCATGAATGCCATCATCGGCATGAGCAATATTTTGCTGAAAACACGCCTGGACGAGTGTCAAAGTGAGTATGCCGGAAACATCCGGGAAGCGGCGATTTCACTTTTGTCTGTGATCAACGACATTCTCGACTTCAGTAAAGTAGAAGCAGGAAAAGTGGCACTAGAAAGTGTCGCTTTCAATCTTGCCGATTTAATCGAGCACACATGCGGATTTTTATCGCCGTCGGCAAGGGCTAAAGCACTGTCCATTGTTTCACACATAGACCCATCGATTCCCAAAAGCATTTTGGGCGACCCAGAAAAAATCAGACAGATTATTGTTAATCTCGCCTCCAACTCCATGAAATTCTCCGACCATGGAGAAATTGTCATCAGAGCTGATTTGCAGTCAAAGCGCAACGATATGGCCAACATTCGCTTTTCTGTAACCGATCAGGGCATTGGCATGAGCGATGAAGTGCAGTCAAGACTGTTTAAGCCCTATGTTCAAGCAGATCCATCGATTGCCGCAAAATTTGGAGGCTCGGGCCTTGGTCTGAGTATTTGCAAAAGTCTGGTGGAGCTGATGAATGGTCAAATCGGCATCGAGAGTGCACCGGCAAAGGGAGCCTCTATCTGGTTTTTCCTACCATTACAATGCTCCAGCGACCTGCAGGTGACTGCCAGTCAAAAGAACAAAGCCTCATATACAAACAGTGCCAGCAATCCTTTGCGAAAAGAATTGATCTTAATCGTTGAAGATTATCCTATTAATCAACAAGTGGCGAAGTTGTACCTCTTTGATCTCGGTTTTCCATCACGCATCACAAATAACGGCAAAGAAGCGCTCAAAGCACTCAAAAAAACTCGCTATGACCTGATTTTGATGGATTGTCAAATGCCAGAGATGGACGGATTTGCGGCCACCTCAATCATTCGTGAAAGCGAAACTTCAAGCGGTCGACACATTCCTATAGTAGCGATGACGGCTCATGCTATGAGAGGGGATCGCGAACGATGCATTGCTTCTGGATACGACGACTATATTAGTAAACCGGTCGACCCAGAGGAATTACGCTCAACATTGGAAAAGTTTCTGCCGACACCAGCGCATCGTCACACCGACGTCCCCGTGGCGTTAGATAGAGTGCAATTGCGTTATGGCGAAATCAGCGAACACTTGCTGAAAATGTTTTTCGCAAACGCTCCAGCAGACGTGAAAAATCTTAGGTTAGCCTTCGATGAGGCCGATCGCAAAAGTTTTATCAGTACAGTCCACGGTTTTAAAGGAGTTTGCAGTACTGTTTTTGCTAGCCAAATGAAGGATACTTGTGTCACCATTGAATCAGCTGCGCGCCAGTCCAACTGGGATGCGATCCCGGATTTGCTGCAGCAACTGGAAGTGGAAACAACCGAAATGCAGGAATTTTTAGAGCAAAACTTAAGCGGAATCAGCACCTAATGCCAAATTCAAAAGTCTCTGTTATGATCGTCGAAGATCAAATGCTCGCAAGAATTGGGCTGCGGGCAGTCGTTGAGAGTTTTTCTGATCTAGAAGTTGTTGCCGAAGCAGAAAACGGCCAAATTGCCGTTGAACTGGCTCAAAGGCTTAAACCAAACGCTGTCGTCATGGATGTGGAAATGCCAGTCATGGACGGCATCGAAGCGACCAAGCAAATCAAGCAACTGGTGCCTGAATCAAACGTATTAATTCTCACCAGCCATGACCTGGACGACGACGTTTTTGCGGCCCTAGCAGCTGGCGCTGATGGCTATTGCCTCAAAGATACAAGCGCCGACTCACTGGCTGGCGCAATTAGAGCTGTAAGCAGTGGAGCCACCTGGCTAGACCAGGCGATTGCCAAAAGAGTGCTTAAAGCAAGCCTGGGCATGCAATTGAAAGCACCGATCAAAACTGAAAAAAAGAACGACAAATTCGCTCTCTCGGCTCGCCAAACCGAAATTCTCGAATTGCTGGTGGACGGTCTAAGCAATCAGCAAATGGCTGACCGTCTTTTTGTCAGCAACGAAACAATCAAAACGCATATGCGCCATATTATGGAAAAGCTAGCCGTGGCTGATCGCACACAGGCTGCAGTAAAAGCTCTGCGTGAAGGCCTACTGTCAAGTCAGGAGAACTGCTAATTAAAAACTAGTTAGAATCTAGTTAGCTACCGCGTTTCAGCAAATGTGCAGGTTTGGTCAAAATACGGCCCACCTTCCATGTCGTTGATTGGTAAACAGCGTGCTTATCTTTTTCAAGACTTTCAACGCGCTGTTTGTAATCAACCTCAACTTGCGCCGCCGTCTTAGAAAAATCGTCAATCTGGGCATCCTTTGCTTGCAACTGCTTTTTCAATTCTTCTATTTTTTCTTGCAGATTTTCGCAAGAAGCATTGAGATGCCGATTTTTCTTATCGAGCACCACTAATTGATCATTGACCTTGTTGTGATCGTTCACAAGCGCCTGCAAACTGGCCGAATGTCCCTGCGCTTCTTTCACTTTCGGCTTGGGCACTGAATCTTCAACTAGGGCATACTGCCTGAAATGAGCGAGCGACTGACGCAAATAACCTTTTTCGAGATGATCATCGAATTCTGCGGCAGTCACCCAACCAGTCTGTAATGCCTCTTTCAGCGCCGCTTCCCAAATTGGTCCCAGTGGATTGTGTGCACAGGTCCAGGGCTGAGTTTGAATCATTGTGTAGTGTAAAAGCTTGGTCTTGCCTTCTTCATACGTTTCCAGCTGATTCCAGGCGGGCGGAATTCGATCTTCAATTTCTTCTGGCTTGACCAGACAGCATTCAAACAAAAGGTTTTCATAGGTGAACGTTCCGTCATCGAGACCTTTGATGATTTCTTCGATTTTCCATGGCAGACGCGGTGTATCAAGCAGCATTACCGAATACTGGCGTCCCGGGTGAAAACCTGGATTATTGCGCCATTGTTCGAGCACTGGCTGATTAGTGCACAGCACTTTTTGATCGCCAAATTCTATGTCCCACAATTCAGATATGTCGGCAAAAACTTGCATGTCAGAGTCGACATACAAAGCGCGAGCACTGTAATTAGCCAGCTCAGGAATGACAAAACGGGTAAAGGAGAAAGGAGTCCTTGCACGATTTTTCGCATCTTTCGGCATGGGAATTTTCAAATTGTGCATTGGCACCACGCGCACAGGACGTGTGGCAAACTTATGAATCGTGTAAGCAAGAACGTTTGTCGCAAGCATTTGTGAGCAGTCTGTGCCGACGAAAACAAGCATCGGCTCGACAACAGCTTTGTAGTCAATGCCATATTTTCTGGCGATAGCGCTTAAACGCCTGAACTGCAAATCGAAAGTTGGCTGTCCATTAGATAGCAATGCTTTCTTTGCAATATCTTGAAATTTATCACTATAAGAGCGCCCACCATCAACACCAAGTGAACGCACTTTCTTTACGCCAAGCTTGCCGAGAATGCCTAGTGCAGCCTCTGAACTGAAATAAATCAAAGGAATATCTTGAGCATGATCTTCTTCGCCCAATGCCAGATCATAAGTAATCAACCGTCCCTCATTCTCCAATTGAGCAAGCACCGGAATAGCTTTAATCCAGTCGCTTAGAGAAAGTTGTGGACAGGGTCTTGCACTGACATGCGGATGGCGAGGCATGACTAAAAATTTGCAGTTCTTCACTAGAACGTCGCCAAGATCTTCAACTACATCAATATCGATAATATGCGCTAAATCGACAGAAACCTCGCGGACTGCGTGATTGAGCGATATCGTGTTGTATTGAGTGAGGTCGGTTTGGGCCACCTGAGAAAAAGTTGGTCCCTTGCCTAGAATCATCCAGGGCTTGTCTGAGACAGGAGCTACCTTTACCCAATCATTCAATTCAATAATAGCGGTCATATTCGCAAACTCTCTTTTTTCCGTTACCCTGTGTAAGTTAAAAATAGCAGTACAAGCCAGTTTAACCGGTCTTGACTAGCCTCGTAATGACAAATATTTCATTCTCCAGTCAGCAGTCTTAAACTCTGTCGAAAATTCATAATAGTCCAATAAGATGTCGTCATAACGCGAAGTGATCAGTTCAAGGAGTGGTTCGCGTTTTGCACTGAGAAAGGTATCATTAATCGAATGGGCGTTCGTCATCCATTCGGCCGATATTAATGTCCCCCAGCTAAGGCTTCTTATTCTCTGCGCAATAGCGCCTAGATCAAAGGCAAATGGGTATAAATTTGCCGCCATTGCGTTACTAAACGTGTACGAATAAGTTTCAGGCCAGATTGAGGCAAAGAAGGAAGCGTGGCAGGCTTGTTTGGCAATCACAGCGCCTACATTCTCATCCTTATAAGGACCTGTAATAGTGACATTAGGCAGACGACTCAAAACTGATTCGTCGAATGAATAACCAACAATGACAAAATGCAGTGGCAGTCCGCGCTCCAGGGCATCTTGAGCGCAAGCCTGGACGATCTGGTGCCCCTTGTGTGGATTGAGCGAACCAATCACAGCGATACGCAAATCAGCATCAGCTTTCCTGTCTGCAAAAGGAGCAAGCACTGGTGACACATTTTCGAAATGGGGTTTACAGAGCAAATTAAGTCCGTTGAAACGTTTTTGATAGCGTCGCATAACGTCTGCATTGGGCACGATTACGCATCGCATCAGGCTCAATAATTGCTGCGATTGTTGACGCCACTCGGCGATATCCGCACGACCGAAGTTACTACCATTTTCATCTACGCAAGCCTGGCAGGCAGATTCAGCCGGCTCACCACAATAGATGCCACTGCCGTCTACAAAGGTGGTGCGAGGACAAATTGAGGTGTAATCATGCGCTGTAAAATCGCACAGAATTTGCGTGTGTTCTTTGACCTGCCGCACGAAAGACAACAGAGCGCCACCATAGGCTGCGGCATGATGAATGTGAATGTGGCTGACTTTCAAAGCTGCAAATTGCTTTTCCAGAACCGGCCAGCTGCTGTTTAAATCCAGCGTTATATTAGGAAGAAGACCTGTATCTAACGTTAGCACCTCACACACAGAGGCCTTTACTGAGCCCGGACGAATGATGATGGCGCGGATACCTTCAGCTTCTAGCCGTTTAGCCAGCTCTTGAATATGGCGCTCGACGCCACCACCTTCTTTGTGCCCAAACAGTAAAAATGCCAGTTTGAAGCGCTCAGGCAAAGCCCTTGCAAGATCTACATCTTCTCGCAATGGTTTTAATGGATCGTTTTTGCAAAATTCGGCGACTTGCCTTTCATAAAGAGGATAACGAGCCTTAAGAACACTTTCGCCTTGCTCAAGATGTTTGGCTTTATCTGCTCCAAAAGAGGCACTGCCCAGGTGTCTGACGAAAGTGTCACCAGCAATGACATGGTGCCAACCGAGTTTGGCTGCACGCAAGCAAAAATCATTTTCCTCACCGTAGCCTTTACCAAAGGCAGCTTCGTCAAAACGTCCGACTTGCTCTAGGCAGGCACGCTTGATTAACATACAAAAGCCGACAGCGGTAGGAATTTGAACCGTCTTGGAGGCATTGCGGTCGCAGAATAATTGGTCTAATTCAGCGAAATCTATCTCCAATTTCTGATTATTATCTTGAGCAAAAAACGGATAACTACAAATGGTGGCATTATTGCTGAATGGTGTGACAGTACCAATTTTAGAATCGGCATCATCCGTTTGCGACGCTTTTACCAGCCGATCAAGCCAATGATCGTAGACAATGGCATCCGAATTTAAAAGAACAATATCGCCTTCGGCACACTCTGCAAAAGCGCGATTAACACTGGCGACAAAGCCAAGATTAACGTCATTGATTAGCAGTTTGAAAAATCCATCTTCAGACAGTTTCTTTAGCTCTTCGGTCAGGAGCGGCTCTGGCGACGCGTCATCCAAAACAAGCAACTGCAATTTAACTGCGGTCTTGGCCGTCAGAACCGAGTAAAGGCAGGCCATTGTCAGATCAAAATTACGATAAACAGGCACCACGACAGTGTGAGTAAAATCTGTTTTAGCCGAAAGTCTGTCGGCTGCATTGTTTTTTTCAAGCAAACGTTGCCAGTCGTCAGTCGATGGTACAGCTGGCGGCAAGACTGTTTCGTAAACTTTCTTGGTTTCATAAGGGTCACTGGTAACAGTGCCAGGAGGATAACAAATCCGACCTTCTCTGGCGCCAGATTGACAGTAATGCGAAAAAGGACCAAATCTATAAGATTCAACATCTGGGTTGCGTGACAAATAAAAACTACGGTCAAACCAGCGGTTTGGCTTTCTTGACGCTGTCGTCTCATGCCAAGCAAAGTCTGCAAGTGCCGTTTCAAACTGCCCAAATGGTCCGTGCCTCTGCTCATAAAACTGAACGTCAAAAAATTCATTGGCGCAACGTTTTTCTTTTTCGCCGCGTCGCAAATAATGTCCAAGAGGCTCGACACCGGCCATCGCTACATCTTTAGAATGAGCAAGATAATATTTCGAGTCGAATAAAGGATGTGGTTTGATTGCTTCTTTGGCACCCACACTTAAATAATGCACCAGGCAAGGAATATGTTCTGACAATTCGACAATCTCGCTTCGATAAAAACACTCACTAAATAAAGGGTGTGGTGAAAGCCTGTTTTTAAAACCAGTAGTTAAATAGTGCTCGAGCAGTGAAGTTTCGACGCTTTGGTCACCCAGCTGCTTTTTATAGAAAACAGGATCAAATAAAATATGCGGACGCAAACCGAGTTCTTCGCCATGTTCCAGGTAGTGCTTAAGCGGATAGTCTTGAGCTCCCGAACTGCCCAATTGACTCGCTTGTTCAAGATATAAAACAGGATCGAAAAGAACTGCCGCCTCAAAATTATCACCGAATTTTCGCTCATTAAAGAAATTCAGAGAATCCTCAATTTTATTTTGAATAATGACTGTCTGCGCGGGTTTGCGAAATTTACTCAAGATGCGGCGCAGAGGAGCAGTCAGTCGCCAGCTCGAACTCGTTTGCAAGCTGATTAAATCTTTTGTCGCCTCATCGAGCGCTATCGCTTTAATATGACTTTCGCGAAGCTGTTGCTCGTACCACTCTTTTTCAGCCAGCCAGTTGGTTTTCTCTGCAGCATATGCCACTCGTTCAGATTCACTTGCAAGCAGACGCACGCTGGTTGCAGCTAAAGTTTGCAAAGACATTTGCAGCATGTCGCGAATTAAATCGTCGTCTTCAATCCAGGACAGTGACTTTCGCGCAGCCTGCTCTGTAGTTTTGAAAACGGTCGGGGCAATTTCGTAAGTGAAGTCCAGTGACCATTTTTGCTTGGCTAGAAAAGCCCAGGTTTTGATCCGCTCGAGCAAATACTCTGTTTCCAACTTGCTGTTTGCTAAATGATTGTCTGGGATATATTGACGATAGCGCACGCATAGAATGAGAACATCAGAAATGAATGAAAGATCTTCAAGAGTGCGAAAACTTTCTGAGCGCTTATGACGACGAAACGATGAAAGAGTCTCGCAGCAGTAGTGGAAGCGACCACCATTTACCAGCCTGAACCAGTACTCGAGATCACCATATAACTTAAAGGAAGAGTCGAATCCACTCTCTCGGTTTGCCCTTCTAAAAAGCACAGTGCAGGGCTCACCCACTTTATTCTTGCAGTCGGCCATGCAAGCACAGATAAGTTCAGAAGCACTAAGAGTAGTGTCATTAGGAAACTCACAGACGGTGCCAATTTCATCTCCCATTTGATCAATGATACGCCTGGCACTCGTCACTATCTGCAAACTGGAGTCTTGCTCCAGCAAAAAAGAAAGCTTCTCCAGGCAGTGAGCGCTGAGCAAGTCATCTTGAGCGAAAGGCTTGATATATTTTCCACAAGCCTGCTCCATGCAGAAATTGTAATTTCTAAACAAACCTAAATTGTCTTTATTTTTCCAGGCTCTTATACGTTGATCAAGCGATGCTGCTTTTTCAATAATCGACCAGGAACTATCGGTTGAGCCATCGTCTGCTATGAGCAATTCAAAATCGCCCAAAGATTGCTTCAGACAGCTGTCAATTGCTGACTGAAGATATTCTTGTCCGTTATAAACGGGCAGTACAATCGATATCAACGGAGCTGTCTTCACTGATTCAATCATTCTGTCAGGCTAAGGAGCTCCGGAAAGACTTCGACTAACCTTTCGCAAAGGTGCTGTCAGTCGCCAGGAGCTGCTACTTTTCATGGCGTTTATATGGGCACTGAGTGCCTCTTTCGCTTGCTTGATTTCAGCCAGCTCATCACAATATTTCTGCTTCTCGGCTTCGAGATCAGCAATTCTTCCAATCAACTGTTTATTGTGAGCGAGAACAGCTTGTTGAGCTCGCTGTGACTCGCCTAGGTTCTGCTCCAGTTCTTCAAAAACAAAGTGCCTGTCGGTAACGTATTTTATAAGATGACAAGCCAATCTCCTGAAGGTTTGAGGTTCATCGTTTTCAAAATCATCGAGGACATTTTTTTCGCCCCAGTGTGCAGGCGTGGGGAAATCATCATATTTGATACCACGCACCAGCATCGCATTAGCCATTTTATTGACCAATCCTTTAATAGCCGACGTCCAGAGAACCTCTTTATCGACACCTTCAGCCAGTAGATAAGAGCCAAAGCGATCGACCAGACGTACATGGTCGGGAGCAAAGGACATATCTTCAAGCGTTGTAATAGTCGTCGTTTCTTTATGCACTCTGTAGCGCAAGAGCGGCTCGGCAATGTAGTAGTAATCGCCAGCCTCCAACAAACGCAAGCCAAAATCAGTATCGGCCGAGTGATAGTAGGCGGCGTTAAAACTATAGACCCGCTCCTGTCGGCGAAAAAACATTTGAGACGGATTGCCAGTTCTATTGAGAAATTCTTTGAGATAGAGCTTGATTACGTCCTTGCCCGGATAAACGCCTGTAGCATCGAATTTATGCTGAATATGATCGCCGACTCCATTCTCATCGACATGGCGCCTTGATACACAGGCGAGCTGTATCGCTGGTTGGCTTTCGAGCATAGCGAGCAGACGCTCAAAGCAACCAGGCTCAAAAGCATCATCTTGAGCGAAGGTCTTAATGTATTGCCCTGTGCAACGTTTCAAGATTGCATTTGTGTTACGTAAGTAACCAATATTGCGTGGATTAAAAACATAATTGATTCTGGAATCACGACTGGCGTATCCCTCGATCAATTGCCTTGTTTGATCACTAGATCCGTCATCGCCGATAACCAGTTCAAGGTCTTGCACCGATTGGCTAAGAACACTGTCGATAGCCTCTGCCAGATACTTCGATCCATTAAAAGTCGGTAAGCATACAGAGATTTTTGGCATATTCTCAAATAAAAACGACCATCGCTAACTACTATTTTCAGTGGGGGCGGCTGCTTCAGCCAATTTTTTGCCCCTGAAAGACTGCGATTGTACAACAGACTGGTCAGCCGACGCTGCCCCCGCCGCTTAAACAGTCCATTTTGATACAGTGCCAGTCTGACCAAAAACTCATAAAATCCTGGTTTCAGGCTAACGAGCACTCACTTTGCAATCTGACAGTCGTGATAGCATTCTCAAATTCGACTGTTAGCGTGGGACAAAATAGCAATGACCGAACAAAAAGTGTTGATTACTGGGATTACCGGAATGGCCGGCTCCCATCTGGCAGAGCTTCTGGTAAACGAACATCCAGACCACAAAGTCTTTGGAGTGAAACGCTGGCGCAGTCCCATGGGCAATATTGCTTCAATCGTTGACTATGTCAATTTGATCGATTGCGATTTAACAGATCCAAGCGGCGTTCAAGAAATGATCGAACAAATCAAACCGACTATTATTTTTCACCTGGCAGCGCAAAGCTTTGTCCCGACATCATGGACGAATCCAGCCTCCACATTGACAGACAACATCCTTATGCAGCTCAATATTTTTGAAGCTGTTCGTCACTTGAAATTAGATCCAACCATTCAAATTGCTTTGAGTTCTGAAGAATATGGCATGGTTTATCCAGACGAAGTGCCTATTAGAGAAGGAAATCCACTGCGTCCTTTGAGTCCTTACGCAGTCAGCAAAGTCGCTCAAGACATGCTCGGCTACCAGTATCACCAGAGCCACGGCTTAAAAGTGATTCGCACCCGCGCTTTCAATCATGAAGGTCCACGTCGTGGTGAAGTATTTGTCACCAGCAATTTCGCCAAACAAGTTGCCGAGATTGAATTGGGCTTGAGACTGCCTGTGATAAATCACGGCAATCTCGACGCCAAGAGAGACTGGACCGATGTCAGAGACATGGTGCGCGGTTATTTATTGAGCGTGAAAAAGTGCACTCCTGGAGAAGATTATGTTCTGGCCAGCGGCGTTACTCGCACCGTCAAAGAGATGCTCGATTATTTATTGAGCCTGTCTAAAGTCAAAATCGAATGCAAACTCGACCCCACTCGCCTGCGTCCAAGCGACGTTCAAGTTTTGCTCGGCGATCCAAGCAAATTCAAAAAAGCCACAGGTTGGGAGCCGCGCTTTACTTTCGAGCAGATGATGACCGATCTGTTGAACTACTGGCGCGAAGAATTGGCCACCAAAAAGGTCAAAGATTCAGTAGGCTCTGCTGCTTCCTAGGCACAATTTTTTCAAGAATTTTTCGAAATTTTTTGAATTTCAAGCGACGTAACCAGGCCCGCCAGAGGCTCATGTAAGTACAATGTCCACGACAACAATTTGCAAGTCACCAAAAAAGACGAAGGAGGCACTCGTGCCGACAAAAGCTCCAGCAAAATCTGTCCAGACATCGCGCAAAGGCGAATTATTCGAATTCGACAATGCCCAATTTACTTATGAACCATTCCCCATTGCTCTAATCAAACCGGCAATGGATGCCGCCTTTTATGCCGAACTGGTCGATACATTTCCGGACATTTCTTTGTTCAAAGAAATGACTTCGCTCGGCAATATGTCATCGCGCAAATGGTCTCTGGCTGAATGCAATAACGGTGATAACTACCACGAGTTTTTGGCTAAAACACCGGCCTGGAAAAAATTTCACGACTGGGTGAAAGGCCCAGAATTTCTTGTGCAGACAATTGAATTTCTCAATCGAAACAATGTTGAACTGGGATATTTGCGCCCAGACGCCAACAAAACTGACAGCCTTTTGCAAAAGCTTGATCTGGCTTTGCGCAAGGCTAAAAATGGACATGCTCTACCACTGTCAGCTCGCTTTGAATTTTCAGTCCTGCCAGCTGATGGCGGACAATTGCACCCTCACACTGATTCTCCCTGGAAAGTGATTACTTACGTAGTTTCGATGTTGAAACCAGGTGAATGGGATCCAGCGTTTGGTGGTGGCACCGATATGTTGCGACCGAAGAAAACGAAAGACAATTTCAACTGGTTAAACGGCTATCGCGAATTCAATCAATGCGAAAAACTTGGCACATACGAATTCGAACCGAATCAAGCGTTGATCTTCGTTAAAACATTCAATTCGTGGCACTCTGTTGGCCCCATCCAGGGACCACCTGGCGTGCTGCGCAAAACGCTGACAATTAATATTGAAAAACTGGACAAGTCAATTCTGCCTTAAGCGAGGCAAGCTCTGTCTTCTGTAGAGGTTTCAGCTTTTGACTAGACCACTAATATCTGTATGCCTGCCAACATACAATGGCGAAGATTATCTGCGTCCAGCCATTGAAAGCATTCTCAATCAGACAGAGCGAGATCTAGAGCTGGTTATTGGTGACGATAATTCAAACAAAGAAACCAGAGCAATTCTTGAAGAATTTGCCCACAAAGATGCTCGCGTCAAATTGACAATCAATGAAGTCAATTTAGGATACGTGCCTAATTGCGCCTCGATCATGCAACGGTGCCAAGGACAGTTCATCAAGAACTTTGCCCAGGACGACATTCTGGAACTTGACTGCTGCGAACGTATGCTGAAAGTGATACGAGAACATCCAACCGTTTCGCTTGTCACATGCGCGAGAACTTTGATCGACGAAAACGATAATGTCACTGGCGTGCATCGACACTTCGACCGAACTCAACTGATTGATGGCAAAGAGATGATCAGATTGTATTTGAGCGAATTTGTTAATCGAACGGGCAATCCGACCCAGATTTTCTTCCGCACGAAACACGTCGAAAATGGCTTCAATCCGGCATATCATCATGGCGAAGATCTGGAATTCGGCTTGCGCCTACTGGAAAAAGGCGATTATTATTACATCAACGAGCCATTAGTTCGCTATCGCATCCACAGTGAAACAACAACAGTTTCCACTCTCGCCGATATGTCCTTTGCTCCGGATCATGTTCGCTCCGTTGATCGCTTTGGGCACTATTCAGAAAAAGCTGGCGTTTCCAAAAACGAGATCTGGCACGCAGCAATTAAGGGCTTGATCATCAAAATGTCTCATGCCCTGTACGTTCGTGGCATGAAATACGAAGACTTCCCAACGCCGAAATATTTTGGACATCCAGAAGCGGACGACAAAAATGTCAAAGACGAACCTGAAATTTTTCGGCGACTGGCCTGTCATTTGCTCAAATATATCAGTGAAAAAAGCCGCGTTTGGACGGAAGTCGAACAATATGTGCAAGCGCGCGCACAGCCAGAAAAACAATCAGAAAAGCCAGTTTTGGATTACATCATCAGTCTCGAACAGCGCCTGCAGAATTATGAGGCCCAAGCTGTCAGTCTCAATGCGGAGCTTGAAACCAGAAAGCAGGACCTTATCAACTTAAAAAGCAGCAGTTCCTGGAAGTTGACTCAGCCATTAAGGAACATCAGCAGCAAACTCAATGCTGATCGCCAGATCTAAGCCTGTGTCTCAGGATAAAATTTTGTCCTGACAGTTTGCGATATCACTCTTAAGAGTGAACTTTATTGACCACACAGGTGAATCTGTTCTTCTCAGAATCATCTTCTAGGTTCTTACACAAAATGTTCTCGAGATGCATGATGGAAATGTAGACATCAGAACGGCTACCCCACCATTTTCACCAATACATACATGGCGATTTGCTATCTTTCTCGAAAAACATATTACCTGAGCTGGCATCCTTTTCCGGACAGCTTCGCCTAGATTCACAGCAATTGAATAAACGACAACGTGGTCTGGCTCCTGTTGATATGAGCTTGCACTGTGTTATGGCTGCCGCACAAGAGTGCGTCGGTTGGGCTTCTCCACGACACGGTCTGGTATAAAGGTAAATATCATGTTCAATAGAATTCTCCTCATTCTCGCTTGCGCCACATCCGCACAGGCAACTGTTCTCAACGGTGCCGTCTGCGAAAAGCAAGAGTTGAATAACACCCGACAGAGCCCATTCTATGCAGTCAATTTTGGCGGCACCACAGTACCTCTGGGTCAGGAACTTCATCCGTCATTCAGCGATTGCTCTTTCTTTTATATTGGTAATTTGATTTATATCTTTCGCGGCGAGACGCTCATGGGCTCTTTCTCAGATCGCGATTATTGCTTCTGCAGCGCAGAGAGCATGGTGGTAAGCCAAATCATGCCTCGTCCCGATGCGGAATTCGAAGCAAATCAAAAGGAAGTGTCACAGATTCTTTTGCTCGCCGACAGAACGACCGGCAAGCAAACAGAAAGCTTACGATAGAGGTAACAGCAAGTCTCTGTAGCGTTTCACCATCAGCGATTGATCGAATTTCTCGCGCACTGAATTGAATGCGTTATGGCCAATCGACTGGAGCAAGTCGCGATTTTCATATAATGCAGTTATTTTTTCAGCAAAAGCATCAATGTCTTTGGCTTCGACCAAAACTCCACTGCACCCATCTTCAATCATCAAAGGAATTGAGCCGACTCGGGACGCCACAACTGGCTTGCCATGCAGTTGCGAATGCAAAACAACCAGTGGCTGACCATCGTTAACCGAAGGCACAACCACAACATCGCTAGCTGCAACCAGAGGATCGATTCGATCAATAAAACCAAAAAATCGAATCGTTTCCCTAAGACCGAGACTGTCAATTAAATCAACCACGCTTTCACGGTCGGGACCATCGCCCACCATGCAAAAAGCCGTGTTCGGCAAACTCTTTAATTTTGCCACCAGATGAACGAACAAATGCGGGTCTTTCTCTATTGCCAGTCGGCCGAAAAAAGAAACCACAAATTTGTCAGCAAAGTCTTGAGGCAGTAGACTCTCTCCCAGCTTTCTATCGGTTTCTAACTCTGCTGCTGTGGGAATTTCGATGCCATGCGGAATGATATGAATGCGCTCGAGGTCTTGCAACTTTTCGTGCAAAATAGCCGATGGGACAATGGTGGCATCAATGTATTGATGGAGAGAACGGGTGCTTGCGAGATGCTTGCCATCATTGAATTGCTGGTCGATAACATTTAAACCAGGCAGGCTTTTTTTAATTTCCGGTAACAACTCATAAGCCATGGTGCTGCCAACGAGAAACACATTGCCAAAATGCCCATCTTTGAGAAGACTAATAAGCGCCAGCTTGCGCTCTTGATCAGATGCAATGACATTAGGTAGATGCGTAACAGTACAACCAAGTTTTTCAAACGACTCAGTACGATCGCCCATATTGGCGAGCTTTTCTCTGGTTGTGACAACGTCAAAATGATAATTCGGACAATGTCGAACCAGACCGGTGAAAAGCGTTTCCACCCCGCCAACCGGCAGCCATGGCAGAACCAGCAATACCTTTTGCGGGTCTAATACACAAGCGTCAGCATCTTTTGCGACGCGAGTAGAAAATAATCTGGTCAAAAAATTCATACCCGTTAAAGCTAACATATTAGGCGCAGGTCAGACAAAATTTCTCCTTAATAGTGGTCCTTAAGGTGCTAAAATCTGCCGGTTGTAGCAGCCAAGCTGTCTGCAGTCCTGATTCTAAGCTGGTTTTAAGATGACTGATCTTGTTTCTCCTAGCCTGCGCAAGCAAAACGTACCGCTCGCCATTCCTTTCACCAAAGCCTATTTGACTGGCAACGAATTGCGTTACATAACGGAGGCCCTTGCTGGCAACCATCTCTGCGGAAACGGTCCTTTCACCGAACATTGTCATGATTGGTTCAACAAAAATACAGGTGCTGCTGGCACTTTCTTAACTCACTCAGGCACTTCAGCTTTAGAGATGGCAGCACTTCTGGGAGATATCCAGCCGGGCGACGAAGTGATCATGCCCTCCTTCACTTTTGTCACAACTGCATCCGCCTTTGTCATGCGAGGAGCGGTGCCCGTCTTCATCGACATTCGAGAAGACAATCTCAACTTAGATGAAACTCTCATCACTAGAGCCATAACCAAAAAAACGAAAGCAATAGTGCCTGTGCATTATGCCGGCGTCGCCTGTGAGATGGACACTATTAATGCAATTGCCAGAGAAAACGATTTGCTGGTTATAGAAGACGCGGCTCACTCGCTTTTGTCCAATTACAAAGGCAAGGCGCTGGGTGGGCTGGGGACGATGTCTGCCGTGAGCTTCCACGAAACCAAAAATATAGTCTCCGGCGAGGGTGGAGCACTTCTGGTCAATGATGAAAAACTTTTAGACAGAGCCTTCACTATTTGGGAGAAAGGCACAAATCGACGCGAATTCTTCCTGGGCAAAGTAGACAAATACACCTGGCACGAACTGGGCTCTTCTTATCTTCCTTCAGAGATGACGGCCGCTTTTCTCTGGGCGCAGCTCCAGCAAGCCGAATACATTACACAAAAACGGGTCGAAGTCTGGCATCGCTATCACGACTTGTTACAGCCTTTGGAAGAAGCCAGCCTGCTCAGAAGACCTCAGTGGTCGCAAGACACGTCAATTAATGGTCACATCTACTACATTTTGTTGCCCAAACCAGAGATTAGAGACGCTTTGCTGACTCATCTGTCCAAAGCCGGAGTGGAAGCAGTTTTCCACTATTTGCCCTTACATTCTTCAACTGCCGGACAAAAATTCGGTCGCGCCGGTAGTCGATTAAGTAACACAGACCACCTCAGCGCCTGCCTGTTGCGCTTTCCTATCTGGGTTGGCTTAGGTCCTGCCGAAATCGAACATATAGTCTCTCTGGTAAAAGAATTTTTTGGTCGGCAATGACAGCCCACCGGTCACATGAATTCTTTACAAGGCACTAATCAAGAAGCAATGAAATAATGCTTGTGCTCAGAATCTTCATAAATTAGGCGTGGCATAAAAAATGAGTCCTGTCGCCGAAATCAGCGGCTTGAATTTGAATCGAGAAGCGGGCGCACACCAGGACCCGCAATTTCCCGACAAACGGTCTGCTGCCTTTAAATACCAACCGGCTCTCGATGGTTTGCGCGCGGTCGCTGTTCTTTTTGTGATGGGCTTTCACAGCAGTGGTCCCATCGGCAATCTCGCTGCTCGCGGCGGCGGCTGGGTTGGCGTTGATGTCTTTTTCGTGATCAGCGGCTTTCTAATTACAAGCATTTTGCTGCACGAGAAAGAAAACAACGGTTTCATCAATCTCAAAAATTTCTACCTGCGCCGTATGCTGCGCCTGATGCCGGCTTATTATGCCTTTCTGACGTGCACGGCGATTTTCAATCCAACGCACTGCCAACACATGGGCGCAGCTGTGGGAATCGCCCTGGTCTATTTATCCAACTACGATCTGGTGCTTGGATGGAATCACATCGAAGGTTCAGGAACAGACATCACCTGGTCGCTTGCTCTCGAGGAACAATTTTATTTGCTCTGGCCAACGGTGCTAAATCTACTAAGCAAGCATCTTTTCAAAATCACCATCGGCAGTATCATTATCTGTCAGTTGTGGAAGGTGTTTCTTCTCACCCACGGCGCCTCATGGCCCTATCTAGAAGCCGCTTTCGATACCAAGATCGATACTTTGATGTTTGGAGCCCTTGGAGCGATGGCCTATTTTCAGCCTCAAAGTCGAGCGTGGCTAAACAAATTTTTGAGCAGCAAATTTGTGCCGCTGGCTATTTTTGCGCTCCTACTGATATATGTTCGCGCTATCGGACATCCGTCTGGCACGATGAGCCTCTTCAATCAAATTATTTACTGGGATGTACGCCTACCTGCGTTTGCCGCACTGACAACAGCTTTAATTCTCAGCATATGCGTGCAACCGAATTCACTTGTGGCAACAATGCTCTCTTGCGGCATTTTCACCTGGCTGGGCAAACTTTCATACAGCATTTACTTATGGCATGGTCTCTCATTTCTGGTGCTCATGAGTGTTCTCAAATTTCCTCTCGAAAAGTGGCAGATTGAAATTGTCGGTTATTTAACGGCAATTGGATTTGCCGCCGTGTCCTATTACCTGGTGGAGAAGCCATTCTTAGATATTAAAAAAAAGATGAGCAAGACCGCTCAAGCTCCGAGTGAAAAATAAAGTGAGCACAGAAACACTGGCACCACAAAATAACAGTTCTGCGATATTACTGAAAGAGGTGAGAGAAATCCGGCCGGCAAAACTCGACGCCCTCACTTCGCTGCGTTTTTTTGCTGCCATGCTCGTATTATTCAGCCACGCACTGCCTACTTTTTTTGTAAGCAGTACCGAAACCTTGGAAACAATTCCGCTTGCTCAAGGAGTTTCCTTCTTCTTCGTTTTGTCTGGCTTTATTTTGACCTACATTCACCCACGCCTGGATACCGTCTCCACCAGTTTACTTTTTTTGCGAGCGAGAGTGGCCAGGGTTTTTCCGGCGCACATCTTCACTGCCTTCCTGAGTCTGGGAGTAGCTGCATTTTCGTTGCAACACTTGAATAGGACGACATGGTGCATTCTCATATCAAATATTTTGATGCTTCAGGCCTGGATTCCCCAGTCGCGTTTCTACTTCTCTCTCAATCCACCATCATGGAGCATTTCAACCGAATTCTTTTTCTATCTTGCTTTTCCATTTCTCATTCAAAAAATACAATCGAGGCACCTGAAAAACTTGATTTTGGCCTCACTCTGCTTGATTGGATGCTTCGCGTCAGGCGCCTATTTGAATTTACCCAAACTTGCTACCCCAGACTCAATATCAATGCACGCCCTCATTTATATACATCCGCTGGCAAGATTATTTGAATTTTGTCTGGGAATGTCATGCGCAGTCGTGTTCAAAAACTTATCGCAAAGCAATCTTATAAGCAAAATAGATAAGGGCACAGCAAGCCTCTTAGAAGTGGGCGTAATCGCTGCCATCATCATTTATTTACTGAATATTTTCGATGCTACAAAATGCTTGCAGCCAGATTCGTACGGGCTGGCATTGCAAGAATGGTTGATCTATGACGGCAATTGTTTTGCCTTCGCGGCCTTAATTTTGTTATGTGCCATACAAAAGGGTGCAGTCTCGCAATTATTAAGCGGCAAGACTTTGGTCTGGCTGGGTGAAATCAGCTATTCACTTTACTTATTGCACTTCGTTATTTTGATGTACTATCTTAAAAATCTGGCGAGTTTCGCTCAATTTAATCCAGTATTATTGTTTGCAGCATATCTTGCTCTTACAATTATTGCAGCACATATAATGCACACATTCCTCGAAACGCCAATGCGAAAATGGATGGTTGGTTCACTAAAAAAGAGCGAAATCCTAAGGTGAGTGGCGCTCACGTTGAGTCTTTTTCCAGGTC
>Ga0182030_10003607_pt1 | contig 33066 bp, 27 predicted proteins | sample 812S3MmetaG_FD_121299 | JGI IMG/M metagenome (GOLD analysis project Ga0182030, IMG submission 121299) | Permafrost microbial communities from Stordalen Mire, Sweden - 812S3M metaG (Illumina Assembly) | ecosystem: Environmental > Terrestrial > Soil > Wetlands > Permafrost | place: Sweden... | reverse complement strand
ATCTGCAACGCTCGATCCGCAATGCGGCCGGCGGCCTCCGAGGCGAATAGCTTCGCCATCGAGGACTCTAGCGAATGGCGTGTGTGCGCCTCGCGCTTGCGCGCGGCATCCTCGGTGAGCAGGCGCGCGGCGCGCAGCTCGGTCGCCATGTCGGCGAGCATCCACTGAATACCCTGATAATCCGCCAGCGGCTGGCCGCCCACCTGGCGCTGCTCGGCCCAGCGCACGCTGGCATCGAGCGCCGCCTGCGCGATCCCGAGGCACATGGCGGCGACCTCGATGCGCCCGTTATCGAGCACGCGCATCGCGGTTCGAAAACCGCTCCCCGCGGCTCCCAGGCGCTGCGACACCCCGATCCAGCAATCGAACGAGAGCTCGAACACGTGGCCGCCGCGAAGCCCCATGGTGCGCTCGGGAGCACCGGCGGTGAGTCCCTGCGTGCCCCGATCGACCACGAAGGCGCTGATGCCCTTGTGGCCCGCGTCGGGATCGGAGACGGCGAAGACCACGACGAAGTCGGCGACGCCGCCGTTCGAGATGAACTGCTTGACGCCGCGCAGCTCGTATCCGCCGCCGCTCGAAATCGCGCGGCTGCGCATATCGGCCGGATTCGACCCGGCGCTCGGCTCGGTGAGCGCGAAAGCGCCGAGGCGCGTTCCGTTCGCGGAATCGGGGAGGTAGCGAGCGCGCAGGGCGTCGTCACCGCCCAAGAGCACGGCGTCCGTCGCAAGGAAGTGCGCCGTGACGGCTGACGCTGTCGAGCCGCAAGCCCCCGCGATCGCCTCGACGCATGCGGCGAAGGCGGGCGCGGAGATTCCGGGCCCTCCCCACTGCGGCGGCAGATTCATGCCGAGCACCCCGACCTCAGCCAGTGCCTCGATCTGCCGTTGCGGGAACTCGGCGAGGGCATCGGTTTGCTTCGCCAAGGGCTCTATCTTCTCCCGTACCACCCGCTGCACAGCTTCGATCGCCGCGAGATCGGTATCGCTGAAACTTTCCTCGCTCATTCCGACTCTCCGTGAATCGCACGATCGGCGGCCAACCGGTCGATCTCGGCGGCGGACAGACCGAGCCAGCGTGCGAGCACCGCTCGATTATGCTCGCCCAGCGCCGGGGCGGCACGCTGCCGCGCGCGCGGTAGACCGCCAAAATGCACCGGCTGCTCCATTGCGGGAATCGCGCCGAGCCGCGGATGCAGGACGGTCGACAAGAGTTGGCGCTCGGCTACGTGCGCGCCCTCGAAGACGCGTGCCGGTTCCTCGATCGTCGAGGCGGGCACCCCTGCGGCCTGCAGCCGTCTCACCGCCTCGAGCGCGCCGAGCGGAGCGAGCCACTCGCCCAAGATTGCGGCGAGCTCGGGCTCGTGCCGGGTACGCAGCTCATCGCTCGCAAAGCGCGGATCGGCGGCGAGTTCGGGGCGCTCCAGACACTGCGCGAGACGTGCGAACTGGGCCTCGTTCAGCACGCAGATCACCACGTGGCCGTCGCGCGCCGCGAAGGCTCCGAAGGGGGTCGACAGCGGATGGCGGTTGCCCGTGCGGGTGGGAGGCGATTGGCCGAACATCCATTGAGCGATCGACGTGGGCGAGAGCGCCACGAGGGCATCGACCATGCCCACGTCGATCTGCCGACCCCGGCCCGAGCGCGTGCGCTCGTAGAGCGCGGCAAGAATCGCCCACGAGCAAAAGAGTCCCGCTGCGAGATCGCCGAACGACTCGCCGACTTTGGTGGGCGGTCCGCGGGGCTCTCCGGTGACCGCCATGAGGCCGGACATCGCCTGCGCGATAAGGTCGAATGCCGGCAGATCCTTGTTCTTGCCTGCCTGGCCGAATCCGGAAATGCTCGCGTATATGAGACGTGGGTTCGCGCGCGCGCAGTCCGCATAGCCGATCCCGAGCCGCGCCGCGACCCCCGGTCGGAAATTCTCGACAAGCACGTCGGCGGTCTGCACGAGGCGCTGCACGAGGGCGCGGCCGTCCGGTTGCTTGAGGTCGATGCAAAGACCGAGCTTGTTGCGGTTCACGAGCTCGTACAAGGCGCTCTCACCGGCCCGAAACGGGCCGATTTGACGGTATTCATCGCCCTGAGGCGCTTCGATCTTGACGACCTCCGCGCCCAAATCCGCAAGCAGCGCCGTGCAATACGGGCCCGAGAGCACGCGCGTGAAATCGAGTACCTTGACTCCGGCAAGCGGGCCCTCGGATTGCAGCGGCCCGCTCTGCGGCGGCGCGATGTTGGGTTCCAATGCCATGTCCGCCAGTTTCCTCCAACGGAGATGGTTCGGAAAATACTTATTCACACCGGGGCAGACAGACGCGGTGGAGTGGAGCAGAATTTGGACGAGGATTGAATTCCCGGTCGTCGGCACGAAGCGAACGATTCGCTTGCAGCGGCCGCCGCAATGTTCGGGCACAAACCGGCTAGACGAGGGGGGTCTTATGCAAAAACTAGAAGGGCGCAAAGCGCTGGTCACGGGCGGCGCGCGCGGAATCGGCAGGGCGATCGTGCGGGCGCTCGCGAGCGAAGGAGCCGATGTCGCGATCAACTTTCAGTCGAGCGGCGCCGATGCCGAATCCTTGGCGAAGGAGCTCGGACAGTCCGGGCGGAAAACCTTGCTCTTCAAGGGCAACGTGGGCGAGCGGCCGACCTGGAACGAGATGATCGAGAAGATCAAACAGTCGTGGGGACGGCTCGACATCCTCGTGAACAATGCCGGCATCACCCGCGACAAGACGCTGCGCAAGATGACGGACGAGGACTGGCTCGCCGTGCTCAACACCAACCTGAACGCCTGCTACTTCGGCGTCTCGGCGGCCATGCCGATGATGGTCGAGCAGAAGTATGGCCGCATCATCAACATCAGCTCCTTCGTCGGGCAGGCCGGCAACTTCGGTCAAGCCAATTACTCCGCGAGCAAGGGCGGCATCATCGCCTTCACCAAGACCGCCGCGTTGGAGCTCGCCAAGTACAACGTTACTTGCAACGCGCTTGCACCCGGATTTACCGAGACAGGGATGCTGGCCAAAGTGCCGGAGAACGTGCAGGCGCAGATTCTCGCGCGCATTCCGATGGGACGCTTCGCGACGCCGGAAGAGATCGCCAAGGCGGTACTGTTTCTCGCGGCCGACGGGGACTACATCACCGGTCAGCAGATCAACGTCAATGGCGGCGTGTACATGTAGGGCGGCCCGCGTAGGGCGGCCCGCGTAGGGCGCCCCGCGTAGGGCGCCCCGCGCCGCTAGCGCGCGGCGAGCCATTGGGCGATCGCGGGCGGCACCTCGCGCTGCGCGCGGGCGCTCACATACATGCCGATGTGACCGAGGTCGAACTCGAGCGTGGTGAAGTCGCGGCTCCCCGCCAGGCGCTTCAGGGCCTCGGAGGAGGCCGGGGGCACCAGGTGATCCTTCTTGCCGATGAGATTGAGAATCGGCAGCTCGAGCGATCTGAGGTCGACGGTGCGGCTCGCGATTTCGAGGCGGTTTCGCGCGAGACGATTCTCCTGGTACATCCACACCACGAAATCGCGAAACGCGGCGCCGGCCTGATCCGGGCTGTCGAAGATCCACTGCTCGACCCGCATGAAGTTCTCGATCCGCGCGCTGTCGGCCTCGCCGCGCAACAGTGCCACATACTTCTGATGCATCAACCGAAAGGGCATCAGCGATAAAAATAACTGGTTGAGCACTTCGCCCGAGACGTTGCCGTCGCCTACCCAGGCATCGACGTCGATTTTCTGCACCCATTTGCTTAGCAAATCCGCCGGCGTATGAAAATCGACGGGCGTCACCATGGTGATGAGATTGCGCACGCGCTCCGGGTGAAGGGCCGCGAAACACAAGCTGAGCACGCCGCCCTGACAGACGCCGAGCAGGTTCAAGGCGTCGAGTCCGTGACTCTCGAGTATCTGCTCGACGCACCCCTTGAGCTGATCCTCGATGTAATCCGTGAGCGTCGTGAAGCGATCAGCCCCGTCCGGGTAACCCCAGTCGATCAAATACACATCGAGTCCCTGGGCGAGCAGACCCCGGATCAGCGAGCGGTCCTCCTGCAAATCCATCATGTAGGGCCGATTGACGAGCGCGTAGACGATGAGCAGGGGTGCCGCGCTCGCGGGCTTCGCGATCGATCGATAACGATAGAGTCTGAGCTTGCCGTTGCGCCAGACCTCCTCCTTGACGGAGCACCCAGCGACGCAATGGCGTGCCGCCGCGAGAGCCGCGTACAGATTCGGGCTCGTCACGGCTTGGCCTTAGGCGCGCGGCGGCGTTCTCGCGCGGGGTTAGGGCGCTTGCGTGCGGCGCCCGGGGGCTTGCGTGCGGCGCTGGCCTCTTTGCGTACCTCGGCTTGTGCCCGTACCTGTTCCTCGAGCGCTCGCAGCCGCTGCGCGAGGGTGTTGACCTCGTGACGCGTCGGCAGATCGAGGAGCTTCGCCCAGAGTTCGGCTCCGGCATTGGATTCGCGTCGCCACTGGCTGCTCGCATTCACGTAGTCCGCGATGGCGCTGCAAAACGGCTCGCTGTGCGCCGTGCGCGCGTACGCTTCCTCGGCGCAGTCGATCCAGGTGTCGTAGAGCCGGTTGAGCGCATCGGGCGTGAGCGCGGTCGATTGCGGCGCCTCGAGCCGCGCCACGAAGGCGGCGGCCGCCTCGCGCAATGTATCCGCCCACAAGCGCTGCAGGCGGCGCTGCGCGTCCTCCATGTCGCGCCAAGCTTGCGCTGCACGTTGTGCCCGCTGTTGATGCTCGCGGGTCAACCCAAGCGCGGGCAACTCGACCGCGGGCGCCAGATCCGCGCCCGCTAGGGGCGCCGCGCTCCAGGGCATTTTGAAGACATCGGCGTACTGGTCGCGCAGGAAATCACTGAAGGTCTGTGCGGCCGCCGCAACGGCGGTCGCCGAGCCGCCCACGCTACTGTCACGAAAGCTGCGCGTGGCGGCGGCGAAACGCTCGGCGGCGTCGACGAAGGGGGCAAACCCGAAGCCGCCGGGCGGGGCAGATCCTGGGCCCGCGGCTGCACTCGGTGTCGCGAGCGCGGCGAACGCCTGCCACTGGCGCCAGAGGTCATGCTCCATGGCGAGCCTGTGCGCTGCAAAAGGCAACGAAGCGTGCGTCAAGTCCGACGATCGATTGCGAGAGTGAGGCGTAACACATTGTTTTTAAATGCCGTTGAAAGGCATCATCATTAATCCTACATAAAGTAGGCAGCTGGCTGGTTGTGCACCGCGAGAGCTTGGCCTAGGATGCGGGCGGGGGGTTGGAAAATGCACCAAGAGCGCCTCATACGGAAATATTCGAATCGCCGGCTCTACGACACTAGCGCCAGCCGTCACGTTACGCTCGACGATCTGAGGCAACTCATCGTTGCCGGAGAACGGATCAAGGTGATCGACGACAAGTCGGGGGATGACCTCACGCGCTCGGTACTACTGCAAATCATCGCCGAGCAAGAGCAGTTTGGCATGCCGGTTCTGGGTTCTGAGCTACTCGAAATGATCATCCGCTTCTACGGCGGTCCGATGCAAGGGCTGCTCAGCCGCTATCTCGAGCAAGCGTTCACCGCGATGCTGCGCCAGCAGGAAGCGGTGCAGTCGGAAATGGCCAAGGCGCTGCAGTCGCCGTTCGGACCGCTCACCGAGCTCGCGCGCAAGAACATGGAACTGTGGGAACAAATGCAGGCCGCCACCCGCAGCGCCTTCGGCGCACCGGCCGCAGCCGAGACCAAGAGCGCGAACCGCAAATCTGAGCCCGATTCCAAGGCCGATTCCAAGGCCGATTCCAAGGCCGATTCCAAGGCCGATTCCAAGACCGACTCCAAGAAAGGTAAGTGAATTCTCATGGACATGCAAAACAAGACAGTGGTGGTGACAGGGGCCGGACGGGGCATCGGCCGGGCGATCGCCTCGCAGTTCGCCGATCTGGGCGCGGATCTGGCGCTGTTCGATACGAACACGGACGACCTGAAGCAGACCGCCGAGTCGTGCCGCGCGAAGTCGGTGAAGGCGCGGGAATACCGCGTCAACGTGGCTGACGAGGCTGAGGTGACCGCCGCCATGGCGAGCGTGGCCGCCGACTTCGGCCGCCTCGATGGTCTCGTGAACAACGCCGGCATCGTGCGCGACGGGCTTTTGGTCAAGGTCAAGGACGGCGCCGTCGTAGGCGGCATGTCGACGGAACAGTGGAACGCGGTCATCGGTGTGAATCTGACAGGTGTGTTCCTGTGCGCGCGCGAGGGCGCGAAGCACATGATCGAGCGCGGCAACGGCGGCGTGATCGTCAATATCTCGAGCATTTCCCGGGTAGGCAACGCCGGGCAAAGCAACTACAGCGCCGCCAAAGCGGGTGTCGAATCGATGGCGGTGGTATGGGCGAAAGAGCTCGCGCGCTACGGTATCCGCGCAGCCTCGGTCGCTCCTGGCTTCACCCACACCGAGATATTGTCCTCGATGCGGCCCGAGGTTCTCGACAAGATGACGGCGCCGGTGCCGCTCAAACGTTTAGGGCTCCCGGAGGAAATTGCGCAAGCTGTGCTGTTTATTTTCGAGAACGACTTCTTCACGGGCCGATGTCTCGAGATTGACGGAGGCCTGCGGCTCTAGCTCGAGCGGCGCGTTACGCGCATTGCTCGAGGCCGAGGGCCTGACAGATCCGCTGCGTCGCCGAGATCACGCGCCCGACCGAGGAGGACAGCAATCCGTCGGTGGGTCCGTCCCCATCGGCGCGGCCTGGACCGGGCACCGGAACTTCGAGTCCCAATCGCTCCATGACCAGGGCCTCGACCGCCTCGGCCTCGTACTCATAGATGGTGCAGCACGCGAGCGGGGGGCGCGGACCTTCTTCTCGGTGCGCAAGCCAATGCGTCAACTCGTGCACGAGTGCGAGCAGGTGCTGCTCGGGACTCAGATCGAAACGCAAGGTGATGCGGTCACGCGAGAGACGGCCGTGGACCGGATCAGGCAGCGCGCCGCGTACCAGCGTTGCGCCGTTGCGCTCAGCATAGGACTCCAGTGACTGAATATGGTCGAGGATCGCGGACATGCTCTACCCCCGATTTGACAGAAGCGGCCATCATGCGCCGGAGCAGCGCGGCCGTCGACCTGTCGCAAAGGGCAGGCAGCCTTCTGGTTGCGGCCGGGTGGGAATCCAGGTTTTATTCTTGCGTCGCGTTATATAGATTATTGCTCCTCTCGACGTTTACAATAAAATACTTATAAAACATACAGTTTCTGTGTATCTAACTTTTTCATCGATTTTACAATTCCTCTTGCGCTGCATACAAACTATGCTAAAATAGCTTTGAAGTTTGAAAAACCGCATTAGGAGATGAACATGAGCGACACCACCTTTGATCCGAAGAGCATTTTCGAAACTTACAAGAGCGCTTTCGCCCCCGCGTTGAAAGCTCAGCAGGAAGGCGTCAAGGCGTTGGACCGCGTCGGCCGGTATCAGTACGCCGTTGCCGGCGACTATCTCGAGTGGAGCTTGGCGCAGGCCAAGGCGGCCATTGGAGCGCAAACTCCGGCTGAATTCGTCTCCAAGCAAGTCGAGCTCACCACGGCTCTCAGCGAGAAGCTGCGCGCCCGTGCGCAAGAGTTTGTCAAACTGGCCACCGACGCGCAGACTGGCTTCGGCGAAGTGGTGAGCGACAGCGTCACCAAGGTCGCGGCCGAGGCGAAGAAAAAGGCGAGCTAATAGAAGGCCAGAAGCGCCTTAAGGAACGGGGCGCCGCAGGGCGCCCCGTTGATTTTTGGGGGTTGAACGCGCAGTGCGAGCGCACGCGCGCTGTGGTGGGCGACGTGGTCGAAACATCTCGAAGCGAGGCCTTTTCTAAGGCCGCGGATAAATCCGGGCAGAGCGAGCCGTTCGCGCAGACGCTGCGTGAGCAACTCGCGGCCGTCACGGGGGGTATGGCGCCCGACGTATACGTCAACGCCTGGTGGGATTGGTTTCTGAACGTCGCCAAGGCACCTCCCAAACAACTCGAGATCGTGCAAGACGGCCTCGCCAAGGCCATGGATGTCTGGTCGTTCGCATTGCGTGCGGCCGCAGGGGAGAAGGTGGCGCCGGCCGAAGGTGATGCTCGTTTCAGCGGCGAGGCCTGGTCCCAGTGGCCGTTCAATCTCTACGCACACAGCTACCGCAATTACGTCGATTGGTGGCAAAAGGCTTGGTCGAACGTCCCTGGCGTTGCGCCGGAGAGCACGCGGCAACTCGATTTCGTCGCGCGAAACGCCGCCGAGACCCTGTCTCCCGCCAACTATCTTGCCACCAATCCGGTGCTGCTCGGCACGACCCGCGCCGAGGCGGGCGAGAACCTGGTGCGAGGGTTCAGCAACTGGCTCGAGGATATTCAGCGCACGCTCGAGGGTAAGGGGCCGAGCGGCACCGAGAAGTTCGTGGTCGGGCGCGACGTGGCCGCAACGCCCGGAAGAGTCGTGCTGCGCAACGAGCTCGCGGAATTGATCCAATACACTCCGGCCACACCGAGCGTCTATGCCGAGCCCATTCTGATCATCCCGGCTTGGATCATGAAGTATTACGTGCTCGATCTCTCGCCGAGCAATTCGCTGGTCAATTACCTGGTTGCGCAGGGGCACACCGTGTTCATGGTGTCCTGGAAGAATCCGACCGCGGCCGACCGCTCTCTCGGCATGGACGATTACTTGAAGCTCGGCGTGCGCGCGACGCTCGAGGCGGTTGCGGGCATCGTGCCCAATCGGAAGATTCACTCCGTCGGCTATTGCATCGGCGGCACGCTCCTGTCGATCGCGGCGGCGATCCTCGCCGCCGAAGGGGACCAGCGGATCGCGAGCGTGACGCTGCTCGCGGCTCAACAGGATTTCAGCGAGCCGGGCGAACTGTCCTTGTTCATCAGCCCGAGCCAGCTCGATATGCTGGAAGCGGCGATGAGCCGCACCGGCGTGCTGAAAAGCGAGCAGATGGGAGCGGCGTTCGCGCTGCTGCGGTCGCGCGATCTCCTGTGGACCCCGGCGGTCAACACGTATCTGCTGGGTAAGCGCGACTCGCCGAACGACCTCATGGCATGGAACGCGGACGGAACGCGGATGCCGTGCCGCATGCACGCCGAATATCTGCGTCGGCTGTATCTCGACAACGCGCTAGCGCGCGGCGAGTTCGATTCCGGCGGGAGGCGCGTCGATCTCGCGGCCATCCGCGTGCCAATGTTCGTGGTCGGCACCGAGACCGATCACGTTGCACCCTGGCAGTCGGTGTACAAGGCGCGCGGCCTCACGCGCTCCCCGGACTATACCTTCCTGCTCACCTCCGGCGGTCACAACGCCGGTATCGTGAGCGGACCCGTGCATCCACGCCGCCGCCACCGCGTCCGCACCTGGTCGAACGCCACCGAGACGCTCACACCGCAGGCATGGCTCGACACGACGCCACCGGAGGCCGGGTCGTGGTGGCCGGTGTGGGAGCGTTGGCTCGCACAGCATTCCACCGCGACGCGCGTGGCCCCACCCGCGACGGGCGCCCGAAGCTACCCGCCGATCGGCGCTGCGCCCGGTGAGTACGTGCTGCAAAAATGATGTCGCACTTCGAAGCTCGTCGAAGGTCCAATTGGTTTGATCGAACGGAGGCTTTCCCATGAACGATGTCGTCATCACCGCGGCGCTGCGTTCCGGCGTCGGGAAATTCAATGGAACCATCGGTAAAATACCGGCCGCCGAGCTGGGGGCTCAGATCATCAAGGCGCTGCTCGCGCGTACCAAGGTCGATCCGCAGCAGATCTCCGAGGTCATCCTGGGGCAAGTGTTGACCGCGGGCGTCGGACAGAATCCGGCGCGTCAGGCGCTCATCCGCGCCGGGCTCCCCGACCGTATCCCGGGCATGACCATCAACAAGGTCTGCGGCAGCGGTTTGAAGGCGACGCATCTCGCGGCACAGGCAATCAAGTGCGGTGACGCGGACATTATCATCGCCGGCGGTCAGGAGAGCATGAGCTCGGCGCCGCACGTGCTGCAGGGTTCGCGCGACGGATTTCGCATGGGCGATGCCAAGCTCATCGACAGCATGATCCACGACGGCCTCTGGGACATCTATAACGACTACCACATGGGCGTGACGGCGGAGAACGTCGCGAGGAAATTCGAGATTTCGCGCCGCGATCAAGACGAGTTTGCGGCCGCGTCCCAGCAAAAAGCCGAGGCGGCGCAGAAGGCGGGCCGTTTCAAGAGTGAGATCGCGCCGATCGAGATCGTGACGCGCAAGGGCACGACTTATTTCGATACCGACGAATACGTACGCCCGGGCACCACCGTGGTGGCGCTCGGCGAACTCAAACCTGCATTCAACAAGGACGGAACGGTAACGGCAGGCAACGCCTCCGGCATCAACGACGGGGCCGCCGCCGTCATGATGATGTCGGCGCGCAAAGCCGACGAGCTCGGCTTGCAGCCCCTCGCCACGATCCGCGCATATTCGTCCGCCGGCGTTGATCCGAAGCTCATGGGCATGGGTCCCGTGCCGGCCAGCCGGCTGTGCCTGCAGAAGGCTGGGTGGATGCATCAGGATCTCGACCTGATGGAAATCAACGAGGCGTTCGCCGCTCAGGCGATCGCGGTGAACCGCCAGATGGGCTGGGACACCTCCAAGATCAACGTCAACGGGGGCGCGATCGCAATCGGCCATCCGATCGGCGCTTCGGGCTGCCGCATCCTCGTGACGCTCCTGCACGAGATGATTCGGCGCGATGCCCGGAAGGGACTCGCGAGTTTGTGCATCGGAGGCGGAATGGGTGTTGCGCTCGCGATCGAGCGCTGACCGGGCGTCGCTGGCCGCGCGTCGCTGGCCGCGCGTCGCTGGCCGCGCGCGCTCGGCGTCGCCTACTTCGACGCCGTCGAGCGTTCGTGCTCCTCGATCAGCTGCTTGACGACGCCCGGATCCGCGAGCGTCGAGATGTCGCCCAACTGATCCGACTCATTCGCGGCGATCTTGCGCAGAATGCGGCGCATGATCTTGCCCGAGCGGGTCTTCGGGAGGGCGGGCGCCCATTGAATGACGTCCGGCGTTGCGATCGGGCTGATCTCTGTGCGCACCCAGTCGCGAAGCTCGCGGCGCAGCGGCTCACTCGGCTCCGCGCCGGCAATCAGCGTAACGTACACATAGATGCCCTGGCCCTTGATGTCGTGCGGGTAGCCGACCACGGCGGCTTCGGCGACCTGGTTATGAGCGACGAGGGCGCTCTCGATCTCGGCCGTACCGAGCCGGTGTCCGGCCACGTTGATCACATCATCCACGCGACCGGTGATCCAGTAGTAGCCGTCGGTATCGCGGCGCGCGCCGTCGCCGGTGAAATATTTGCCAGGGAAGGTTCTGAAATAGGTTTCGATGAAGCGCTGGTGATCGCCGTAGACGGTGCGCATTTGACCCGGCCAGCTGTCGGTGAGCACCAGATTGCCCTCGCACGCTCCTTCAAGGGTCTTGCCCTCATTGTCGACGATGGCGGGCCGCACGCCGAAGAACGGGAGGGTCGCCGAGCCGGGCTTGAGATCGATCGCGCCCGGAAGCGGAGAGATCAGGATCCCGCCGGTCTCGGTCTGCCACCAGGTGTCGACCACGGGACAGCGGCCGTCGCCGACCACCCGGTGATACCACTCCCACGCCTCCGGGTTAATCGGCTCTCCGACCGAGCCCAATAGCCGCAGCGACTTGCGCGACGTGGCCTTTACGGGCGCTTCGCCCTCGCGCATGAGCGATCGAATGGCGGTCGGGGAGGAGTACAGAATCGAGACGCGGTGCTTGTCGACCACTTGCCAGAAGCGGCTGAAGTCGGGGTAGTTCGGTACGCCCTCGAACATGAGCGTGGTCGCGCCGTTGGCGAGCGGGCCGTAGACGACATAGCTGTGCCCCGTTACCCAGCCGATATCCGCAGTCGCCCAGTAGATGTCCTCCTCGTGCAGGTCGAAGACGGTCTGATGAGTGAAGGCCGCGTAGACCAGGTATCCGCCGGTCGTATGCAAAACCCCCTTCGGCTTGCCCGTGGATCCCGAGGTATAGAGGATGAAGAGCGGATCCTCTGCATCCATGACCGCGGGATCGCATGTGCGCGGCTGGTCCGAGACCAACTCTTCGTACCAGCGGTCGCGCGGCCTGTACATCGGCACCTCGGTGCCGGTGCGGCGCACTACGAGCACGTGCTTCACGCATTCTGTGCCCCGAATGCTGAGCGCGCCGTCCACAAATTGCTTGAGCGGAATACGCTTGCCGCCGCGCAGTCCCTCGTCCGCGGTGATGACCACCGAGGATGCGCAGTCCGCGATCCTGCCGCCGAGTGCCTCGGCGGAGAATCCGGCGAAAACGATGGAATGGATGGCTCCGATACGCGCGCAGGCGAGCATCGCCACGGCAATCTCGGGAATCATCGGTAGATAGATGGTGACCCGATCGCCTTTCTGGACGCCGAGCGACCGTAGGGCGTTGGCACACTGACACACACGTTCGTAGAGCTGACGGTAGGTGATTTGCTCCGAGCGCTTCGGGTCGTCGCCCTCCCAGATGATCGCGATCTTATCGCCGCGTCTGGCGAGATGGCGGTCGAGGCAATTGCTCGAGACATTGAGCAGTCCGTCGTAGAACCAGCGGATGCGGAAGTTGTCGGCTGCGAAGCTTACGTCCTTGACGCGGGAGAAATCCTTGATCCAATCGATCTGGCGGCCGATGCCTCCCCAGAACCGCTCCGGGTCTTTGATCGACTCGGCGTACATGCGCTCGTAGTCGGCGCGTCTCACCAGCGCGTCGCGTGCGAAATCTTCCGGAACAGGGTATACGGCTCTGCTCATGATTTTCCCCTTCGTTCGAACCAGCCGACCTTAGTCTAGCGCAGATCTTGGGCTGCTCGCGCTCCGGGGTTCCGCGGACGCCGGTGCGCTTTTCCGCTAAAATAACCGCGTAGGTTTTATCAATTAAAACAATGCGATGCGTATTATTCTAGATAAAGGATAGAGAAATCATCGGGTTCGCGTCGCTAAGGCTCCCAATGGGCCCGCGGCGAGGTTCTCCAGCTCATCGAGCGATCGCGCCATCTAATCGAGCGATCGTTCAATAAAGCATTGTACGACGCGCGCCGTCGAGGCATAGTGCGCCTCGCGGCGTGGACCGGCGCCGCTCGGGAGCCACGAGGCTGTCTGGAGGATATCGTGAATCAAACCTCAACCGCGCCGCGACGCGGGCGGGAAAATCGCCTGGCTCGCGCCCGTTCTCAGGCCGCGAAGTATCCCTACATTCAGCGCAAGCTCCCCGTGGTCGAGCTCCTGTCGAGCGAGGCGGTGGAGATCATCGAGGCGAACGCGGAGACTATCCTCGAGGAGATCGGCATCGAGTTCCGGCGCGATCCGGAATCCCTGCAGCTGTGGCGCAGCGCGGGCGCCGACGTCGACGGCGAACGCGTCCACATTCCGCGCGGCCTCGCGCGGCAGCTCCTAAAAACGGCGCCGCGCGAGTTCATGCTGTACGCGCGCAATCCCGAGCGCAACGTGCGCTTTGGGGGAAATGCCACGGTCTTCTCGCCGGTCGGCGGCCCCCCGTTCGTCTATGACCTCGACAAGGGCCGGCGCTACGGCACGCTCGAGGACCTTCAAAATTTCATCAAGCTCGCGCACATGGCGCCCGCGATTCACTTTTCCGGCGGCTCCATGTGCGAGCCGATGGAGATCCCGCCGAACAAGCGTCACCTTGACGTGCAGTATTCGTTTTTCCGATACAGCGACCAGGGCTGTGAGGCGACCCCGGAGACCCCGGGCCACGCCCGCGATGCGGTGGCGCTCGCCCGGGTGCTGTTCGGAGCGGAGTATTTAGAGACCCACCCGGTGGTGCTCGGCAACATCAACTCCAACTCGCCACTGGTGTTCGACGGCCGCATGCTGGGAGCGCTGCGCGAGTTCGCGGGCGCGAACCAAGGCACCATCGTGGTGCCCGCGGTTCTCGCCGGCGCCATGGGGCCGGTGACTGCGGCGGGGTGCCTCGCCGAGATTCTGGCGGAGACCTTGGCGGGCATGGCGCTCACCCAGATCGTACGGCCGGGTTCTCCGGTAATCCTCGGCTCGTTCGTCGGCGCGATCTCGATGCGAACCGGTGCGCCGACTTTCGGGACGCCCGAGGCGACGCAGATGATCTTCGCCACCGCGCAACTCGCTCGGCGTATCGGCGTCCCGTGCCGCAGCGGCGGGTCGCTCTGCTCCTCGAAGATCGCCGATGCGCAGGCCGGCTACGAGAGCGCGCACACGCTGCTGCCCACATTGCTCGCGGGGGTGAACCTCGTGACCCATGCCGCGGGCTGGCTCGAAAGCGGGCTGGTGGCGGGCTACGAGAAATTCGTCATGGACGCCGATCAGCTCGCCATGATGCAGGCGCTTGCGCAAGGCATGGACCTCTCGGCGCGCGGCCAAGCGCTCGATGCGTTGCGCGAGGTCGGTCCCGGCAGCCACTTCCTCGGTTGCGCGCACACGCAGGCTAATTTCGAGACGGCGTTCTATCAGTCGACGATTGCCGACTACTCATCATACGAGCAATGGTCGATGGAAGGGAGCCAGTCGGCCGAGCGGCGTGCGAACGGGGTATGGAAGAAAATGTTGGCCGAGTATCAGGATCCCGGGATCGATGCGGCGGCCGATGAGGCCATGCTCGAGTTCATCGCCAAACGCAAGGCCGTACTCACGGACGCGGTCGAGGAAGAATAGGGCGGTCGACGCGGCGCTCAAGGATCTGTAGTGTGGCGCGGAATCGAGGCTCGATGAAGTTGAGCGAGGTGCCGTGGATCCATCCGCGATCGCCGGCCGGGAGGCCGGCCTTCACAAAGACCTGAGCCGCCGACAGCTCGTGATGATCGGGCTCGGCGGAGCGATCGGCACCGGCCTGTTCATGGGGAGCGGCGTCGCGATCGGCTACGCGGGTCCGGCCGTGATCCTGAGCTATGCCATCGCAGCCATCGCCGCCGTGGCCATGGTGTTCAGCCTGTCGGAGATGGCCGTCGTGCACCCGACCGCGGGCTCGTTCGGAACTTACGCGGAGATCTACTTGAATCCCTGGGCGGGATGGATCGCACGCTATTCATACTGGATGGCGCAAGTGATCGCGGTAGGCGGGGAGGCGGTGGCCGCCGGTGTTTACATGACGTTTTATTTCCCGGGGACGCCGGTGTGGCTCTGGTCCCTGGGATTCGCCTTCGTGCTGCTTTATTTCAATTCACGCTCAGTCCACAATTTCGGCTCGATCGAATACTGGTTTGCGCTGATCAAGGTCGTCGCGATCGTGATGTTCATCGTGCTCGGCGCTGCGAGCATTTTCGGCCTGGGGACGGCACCGATCGGCTTTCACAATCTCCTGGGCCTTCCCGGCGGATTCATGCCGCACGGCTTCGGCGGCGTGTGGATGGCCGTGATCCTCGGAATCCTGTCGTTCAATGGCATCGAGGTCATCGCGGTCACCTCGGGTGAAGCGAAGGATCCCGTGAGGTCGATTCCGGCGGCGCTGCGTACCATGGCGCTGCGGCTGTTCCTGTTCTACATCCTCGCGCTCACCATCGTCGTCACGTTCGTGCCCTGGACCGAGACTGGTGCCACCGTCGTGACGCAAAGCCCCTTCGTCAGGATCTTCGCGCACTCCGGGATTCGCAATGCGGCAGGCATCATGAACTTCGTGGTGCTGAGCGCCGCGCTCTCCAGCATGAACACCAACGTGTACCTTTGCTCGCGCATGCTCTTCTCGCTGTCGCGCGGCGGCTACGCACCGCGCTTGCTCGGGCGGCTGAGCGCGAACGGCACGCCGATCATGGCGATCCTCGTGTCGGGTGCGTGTATCTTGGTGGCCGCCGGTCTGTCGAAGTTGACCCCGCTCGCCTACAACTATCTGTTTGGTGTCGCCCTGTTCGATGCGATCATCGTGTGGATCATCATCCTCTTGAGCCACTTGAGCTTCAGACGCCGGTTGGGCGCTGCGAGCCTGCCGGTGCGCATGCCGGGCTTTCCCGCGGTGCAAGTGGCGGGGCTGCTGCTGCTGTGCGCGATCCTGGTGACGATGGCACTCGACAAAGAGACCTGGCGCATCTCCTGGATCGTCGGTGTGCCGTGGATCGCTCTGCTCTCGGTCGGCTACGCAGTGGTGAAAGCGCGCCGCCGCCGCGCGGCGCCGATCGAAGCGGCGCCGATCGAAGCCGCGGCCACCGCGGCCAAGCTCGACGCTTAGTTTGCGCACGCCCCGTCACGCGCGCCCCGCCTAGCTGCCGACGCAGCCCTCCTCGTAAATTGCGCGATTATATGACATTGCATACAATATGGTTGGTACGAAGTCCCCGCAGGAGCTCTCGAGACATGGAACCAAACTTCGAAGCGCTGCGTAAGGAATTTCCGGTGCTCGAGCGCAAGACCTACCTGAACAGCGGCTCGTACTGTGCGCTCGCCAACGAGGTGAAGTCCGCCTTCGAGGCCTACATGGAAGACCGCCTGCAGGTGGGCGCGAACTGGGACGTGTGGGTCACCAAGAACGAGTCGGTGCGCTCGCTGGTCGCCAGATTGCTGAATGCGATGCCCGATGAGGTCGCGGTCACCGCCTCGGTGTCGGCTGGTCTCAATGCGCTTGCGAGTGCGCTCGATTTTTCGGGTCGGCGCGACAAGGTCGTGGTAAGCGATTTCGAATTTCCGACCAACGCGCAGATCTGGCACGCTCAAGAGCCGCGCGGCGCCAAGGTAGTGCACGTGCCCCGGGCCGCCGACGGCTATATACCGCTCGAGCAGTTCGAGCGCGCCATCGACGAGCAGACTCAACTGGTGGCCATTACCCACGTCTGCTTTCGCAACGGCGCTAAGCTCGACATTCCGGGCATCGTGCGCTTGGCGCGTGCCAAGGGTGCGCGGGTGCTCCTCGACTGTTACCAGTCCGTCGGATCGCTCGACATCGACGTGAAGGCTCTCGACGTCGACTTCGCGGCCGGGGGAATGCTCAAGTACCTCCTGGGCACGGCGGGAATCGGATTCCTCTACGCGCGCGATTCGCTCGTGCGTGACCTCGTGCCGGCGAGCAGCGGCTGGTTCGCCCAAGCCGATATCACGGCGATGGACATCACGGCCAACCGCCCGGCGCCGAACGCGCGTCGCTTCGAGGCGGGGACGCCGCCGGTGGTCAATTGCTACGCGGCCGAAGCCGGCCTCAAGATGCTGCTTCGCGTGGGTACGCCCGCCGTCGAGAAGCGCGTATTCGCACTGACGCGCCGCTGCATGGAGGGCCTCGAGGAGATCGGCTGGCGGAGCGTGACGCCGCGCGCGGACGCAAGGCGCGGGGCGACGGTTGCGGTACCGTCACGGGACAGCGCGCGCCTCACCAAGGAGCTCATGAAGCGCGACATCGTTGCCTCGTACCGCGACGACAACGTGCGGGCGAGCTTTCACTTCTACAACAACGGCGATGACGTGAACACCTTCGTCGCGGCGCTGAAGGAACTGCGCCGCGAACTCGGCCCCGGCTAGCCGCGCGCAGAGAGACGGCCATGGAAATCAGAGTTCTGCGCGGCGCCGAGGTGCGGGATCTTCTCCCGATGCCGGAATGCATCGAGCTCATGCATGGGACCATGATCGCCGTATCGGAGGGACGGGTCGTGCTGCCGCTGCGCTCGGTGATGCCGATGCCCGGCGACCGTGGAATGCTCGGCAACATGCCGGGATACCTCGCGGAACCGGAATGTTTCGGCGTCAAGCTCGTGAGCTTGATGCCGCGCAACAAGCCCCCGCAGCATTCCTCGCATCTCGGCCTGGTGCTGCTGTTCGAGGCGGAACACGGCTGTCCGGTGGCACTGGTCGACGCCGCCGAGATCACTGCGATCCGCACGGCGGCGGCGAGCGGCTTGGCGACGCGCCTCTTGGCGCGAGAGGACGCTTCGGACCTCGCGATCCTTGGCGCGGGCGAGCAAGCGCGAAGTCACCTCGAAGCGATGCTTTGCGTGCGTCGGTTGCGGCGCATCCGCGTATGGGCGCGCGACCCGGACAAGGCGCGCAGTTTCGCGGCGACAGAGGGCGCGAAGCGCGCCGTTACCATCGAGACCGCGGCCACGGTGCGCGATGCGGTAAAAAACGCCGATCTCATCTGCACGCTCACCAAGTCGCGCGAGCCGATTCTCGCGGGCGAATGGATCGCACCGGGCGCTCACTTGAACGTGGTCGGGTCGAGCATTGCGACCGCCGCGGAGATCGATACTCCGGCTGTTGTGCGGGCCCGGTTCTTCGTCGATTGCCGCAATTCCACCATTCACGAGGGCGGGGAGTATTTGCGGGCGCTCGAAGCCGGCGCGATCACGCCGGAACACATCCGCGGTGAGATCGGCGAGGTGGCGAACGGCTCGAAGGCGGGTCGCCTCTCGGCCGCCGACGTGACGCTGTATAAATCGCTCGGCGTCGCGCCCCAGGATCTCGCCTCGACCCACTACGTGCTCTCGCGCGCACGCGCCGCCGGCGTTGGGCAGGTCATTGATTTCTAGCGGGGCCGTCGGGCCGGCTCGCGCAGCGCTCAGCCTGCCGACCAGCGCGCAAGTGGCTGCTGCGCGCGAGCACATCCGCGGCAGTGCAATCCGCTCGCCGCTCATCGAGCTCGATGCGGAGGTTTCCGGCACGCGCATCTTCTTGAAGCTCGAGAACCTGCAGCCCCTCGGTTCGTTCAAGATCCGGCCGGCGGTCAACGTGCTCGCCGGCTTGGACGCCGAGAGCCTGCGGTACGGGGTGTTGACCGCGAGCGCGGGAAATTTCGGTCAGGGCCTCGCGTTCGCGGCGCGCGCGCGCGGCATTCCGGCCACCGCGGTGGTTCCGGATGCCGCCGCTGCGACCAAGGCGGCAGCTCTCGAGCGGCTTGGCGCCAAAGTCATCCGGGTGCCCTTCGACACGTGGTGGCAGGCGCTCACCTCGCGCAGCTTCGCGGGCGAGCAAGGCTTGTTCGTCCATCCGGTGGCTGAAGCGGGGGTGCTCGCGGGCAATGCGACCATCGGCGAGGAGATCCTCGAGGATCTGCCGGATTGCGACGCGGTAGTCGTGCCCTTTGGCGGTGGCGGACTTCTCTGCGGCATCGGCTCGGTGATGCGCCGGCTAAGGCCGGCGGTTCGCATGATCGTGGTCGAATCGGAGGCTGCGGAGCCCGCGGCGGCGGCTCTGCGGGCCGGCCGGCCGGTCACCGTCGGCCATCGGCAGAGCTTCGTCGACGGGATGGGCAGCACGACCGTGCTCGGGGAGATGTGGCCGATGGTGCGGGAGGTGGCCGATGGGGCAGCGTGCGCATCGTTGCGCGCGATCGCTGAAGCCATTCGCCTGCTGGCGCTTCGCCACCGGATCATCGCCGAACCCGCGGGCGCGGCCTCGGTGGCGGCGGCTGTCGCCGGAGCCGCAGGGCGCGGCAACATCGTCTGTATAGTCTCGGGCGGCAACATCGACGCTGCCAAGCTGGGCGCGATCCTCGACGGCCGGAATCCATTCTAGAAAGACCATGACTTCTAAATCCACTGCGAGATCGGCGCGCGCACCGGCGAGCGCAAAGGATCAGTCCTTGTTCGCCGACTTCCTTCCGCATCTGATCGCGCGTCTCGCCTATCAGCTGAACGTGGATCTCACCGAGAAGCTTCGGCGGGAGGGCATCAACGTCACCCGCTGGCGGATTCTTGCGGTACTCGCGATGGGCGACGGCATCACCATCACCGAGATTATTGAACGCGCCATGATGCAGCAATCGGCGCTCAGCCGGGCGCTGCTGAACATGGTCCGCGAAGGCTACGTCCGCCGGGTAACCCACCGGGACGATGCACGCTGCGCCGAGGTCTATCTCACCAGTAAGGGTCGCGCGCTGTTCGACTCACTGAACGTGGTCGTGCGGCGCCGGGAAAAGCGGCTCCTCAGCGGTTTCTCGCCGCGGGAAGTTGCCGGGGCGTTCGCATTGATTCGCCGCCTCGGCCGCAACATGACACCGGGCGACGGCCCGCAGCGCGGCGCGGCGCATCCGCGGGTGGAATGACCAGCGAGCCTCAAGGTCGATGGTTCATCAGGCCTTCGATGGCATTCGCGTCTTCGCGAGTTTCACGAGCACCGTGTACTGGGGATCGACCAGCTGGATGATCGATGCCTCGGCGTTCTGGGACACGAATTGATAGGCATCGAGCTCCGCCAGTCCGGAAGCGTCGCGGACCCAGCCGATCATCGCCTTGTAGGCGACGCGCGCCGCGTCTTCAAGGGGTCGGCCGCAGCCCACGAACATCACTTCGTGTTCGTTTTCGATGCGTGGAATCGGCGTCTTGACTCCCTTGATGAGATCGATGACGAGATCGACGTTCATCGCGCCCTCGATGGCGCCACCCATGATTTCCCCATCCCCCATCGCGTAGTGGCCATCGCCGAACGAGATCAACGCCCCAGGCACATTCACGTTCAAATAGATCGAATTTCCCGCGCGCACCTCGGGACAATCCATATTGCCGCCAAAATTGCCGGGCACGATGGTCGAGCGCACCTCGCCGTCCGGCGGCGCGACGCCCAGGCAACCTAAGAAGGGAGCCAAAGGGACTTCCCATGCGAGCTTGCCGTCGCCGCTCGTGCTACGGGCGATTTTGCGCGCGGCGTCCACGTCGTAGCGCCAGGTCGCCTCCTTCAAATCCGGGCCGAGCATTGCCGTTTGATCATTGCCGACCAGCGCGCCGAATCCCGGACTGAACGCCGAGATCGCGTAACTGCGCGCAGGCTCGAGACTGAGTATACGAACCGCAAGCGTATCCCCGGGCTCGGCACCTTCGACAAAGAAAGGCCCGGTCTGAGGGTTGTCATGTCCCGGCACGGTGACCTTCGACATGAGGTCGGCGGCGGTCTTCAGCGTACCGTCGAAGCAGTCCTCCGTCCAAGTAATCACCCGCGTGCCCGGTTGGATTCGCCGCCGCGGCGCGGCGCCACCGAACGTGTACACGAGTTCGTCGTGCTTGGGCACCCAGCGCAGTACGGGCCGACCCGCCGCAAGGTCCGCGGTGGATGCGGATCCAGCCCCGCCTCCGGTCGCTGAAGGCGCAATTGGGCCCGCCGTCGCGCGGTGCGACCACGCGCTGCCCGCAGCGAGCGCGCCAACGATTCCGAGGGGAGATTGAACGATGAACTGGCGGCGATTTTTTGTCACGAGCGTTTCTCCCGATGATACTGGTAGAGCATCTGTCTTGCGCCACGCCTCATTGGTCGACGCGGTTCGATCCGATTCCATTGAATGTCGATGGTCGGTGCTTCAGCAGCCAGAGAGCTTGACCGATGCCGATGAGTGCGATCGCTACCAGCCCCACTGGAAGATTGTTGATGGCTTTCGATGCGACGCCGGTGATCGCGGAGTAATTTTGCACCGCGAGCAGGGTGGCAATCGCGATGATCAGTCCCCCTATGGCGGGAGCCAGCGTTGCGCGAATGTCCCAAATGCCGCGCCGAGCGAAAAATACCGGAATCCCCAGGGCGGTTGTGGCAAGAAGCGCCATCAATCCTACGGACCCGACTCCCGCGAGGGCGGTCGAGACGTTGAGTAAGGGATCGAGTCGGGCGATGGAAGACATCACGAAAACTGCCAGTAATATCAAGCTCAGTAAAGCGCAGGCCACGTGAGGAGATTGGTGGCGCGGATGAGTTCGAGCCAACGGCCGCGGCAATACGCCGTCACGCGCCAACGCATACAGATAGCGTGCCGCATTGTTGAATAGCGCCAGGGCGGACGCGAACGCACTGGTCACCACCAGAAAGCTCAAGATAAAGGCCGCCGACGTTCCCAGGTAGTGGGTGATTTGCCCGACGATGAAGCGGCCGGGGTCGCTTCGCGCGATCGTCGAGATATCGTTCCCCGCGCCGACACCGACTACGAGGCACCAGCCGGTGATCACATAGAAACTGCCGATCGCCACGACCGACAGATAGGTGGCCCGTGGAATGGTCCGCTCTCGGTCGCGGGCCTCCTCTTGGTAAATCGCAGTGCCTTCGACGCCGATCAGTCCGTTGAAACCATAGATGGCGGCGATTCCAAGACCCGGGCTCAAGACGATCGAGGGGGCGAAGGGCTTCAAGGTGAACATCCCCCATCCCTGACTGTGGACAATAGCCAAGTCCAAAGCCGATAACAAAGCGACCTCCGCTACCAACGCGACGGAGAGTACCTTGGCGGCGACGGTGATGCGGCGATACGACAGGTAGGCAATCGCCCCTATTGCGAGCGCCGCCCATAATTCCCAACGTACGGCGACGCCCGTGGCGCGTTCGAATAGCTCGCCTTCGAAAAAAGCCAGCGCACCGACGGTGGACGCGCATAGTAAGAAATAGGATATCGCGGCAATATATGCCGCCGCCAGGCCGCAGGTCTTTCCAAAACTTGCCGAGATATAGGCATAAAAAGCCCCGGCATTGCGCACGTAAGGAATGATTCGAACATAACCGATGGCAAATAGAAGGATCGCGATCGCGGCGCCCAGGTAGACGGCCGGAACACCCGTGCCGTTTCCGAATGCGAAGGCCATGGGCATCAAAGCGACTACCACGGCCATCGGCGCAGCGGCCGCCATCACCATGAACATGAGGTCCGAAGTGGTCAAAACTCCGCTACAGAGTTGTCCATCTTTCGAAGCAGACGCCTGCAAATTCGGGTTCCCGGTCACGGCGTTAAATTCCATCGATTGCTTAATACTTGAAATATATTATTGTACACTGTATACGAACTGTGAAGCGGCGATGCGGCGCCTTCGCCCGGCGGGTCACTCCTCATGCCGAACTCTATCGTGCCCATTCGGGGACCCTGCGGAAAATGGCTGGCACGGCACCTCGCTTTTTGATTGTTGGCGGCACCGGCTTGGTCGGCGCAGCCATTCGTGCCGGCTTGTCGAAGCGAGGTGCCGGGGTGCGCGCCACCACCCGACATTGCAGTACGTCCAAAGTCCCGAACATCGAGTGGGTGCGATGCGACGTATGCGGCGGCACACTGCCGGCAAATTTGTTTGCCGGCATCCAGCGCGCCTTTTTGATGGCACCGAGCGGACATGTCGATCAATATTCGATTCTGTCGCCGCTGATTCTCGCAGCGAAGCGGGCCGGAGTCGAGCGGATCGTTTTGATGACGGCGCAAGGCGTTGATGTGAGCGACGAGATTCCGTTTCGCAAGGCGGAACTCGAATTGCGTGATGCCGGCGTCAACTTCGCAATCCTCAGGCCTGCCTGGTTTATGCAGAACTTTCACACGTTTTGGGGTGAAGCTATTCGTCGCGACGGCTGCATTGAGGTGCCCGCCGGCAAGGGCAAGGTCGTATTCGTAGACACGCGCGATGTGGCGGCCGTTGCGGAAGAGTTGCTGATGGCCGGTTCCGTCGAGAGCTGTGAAATCGAGGTAACCGGCCGAGAAGTGCTGGATCACACGCAAGCGGCATCAATACTCTCCGACGCTACGGGCCACGAAATTAGATATGAAGACATCGAGCCGGGCCGCTTCCTTCTGAAGCTGATCGCGGACGGCGTCTCGGCCGATTATGCGGCATTGATTGCCGCCATGTTCGAGGAAGTGCGAACCGGCGGTCCGATTCACACGACGGACCACGTGCAACGGTTGACCGGACAGGCGCCGCGCAGCCTTTTCTCTTATGGAAGAGATCATTCAGAGCAACTCCGGCCGCGATGAAACATCGGCTCGGATCGCAGCGACAGGACATTTAGGAGCACAAAAAGTGATCGCACAACTTCCATGGTCTTGGTGCGCGAGCGTCATCGTTGCGGTTCCCGCGCAGGTAGCGTTCCGGTTCATGGCGGACGGCCGGAAACAATCTAACTGGGCGATGTTCAGCTGGAACCGCCGTCATGTCGCGGGCGACCTTTTTGTGGGCACTTCACTGTTCGATGAGAAGGAGTTGTACGTCAAGTTGGTGGCGCGCGAGGAGTTGTCGCTCGTCGACTATTATTGCGGAGCCTCCGCGGATTCTTTGTCGTGGCAAGTTGAGGCTCGGGTGATTCCGGGGGATGCTATTGGCCTTGGCCGGGACAAGTCGCTCATCAATATGACGACGTGGCGAACCGCAACGACGGACGCGGTAGGGTGGGAATTAATGGGCCACGTGTGGCAGACCGAAATTCACCTCATCAAGGGGTTGATTGAAAGAGAAGACCGGGCTTGATCACGCGCTTCAAAGAGGCAAAGGGGGACGGCCGGGGCGCGCAAACTCTCGAGCCGCTGTGGAATCCCCTGACGATCGGCGGCGCCGTGATTCCCAACCGGGTCATGGTCAGTGCGTTGACGCTGCAGTACGGTGATGAGGGCGGTATCTCCAACCGGCATCTCGCCTTTTATCGCGAGCGCGCCCGCGGTGGTGTTGGTCTCATCTTCAGTGAGCAATTGGCGGCGTCGCCGCTCAGTAACAGCCCTTTTAGCCACGCTTTGCGGGCCTACGACCGTTCGCTGATCCGAGGACTCGAGCAGATCGCGGCCGAACTTAAACCATACGGCACCTGTTTTTTTGCACAACTGTTCGCCGGCGGCGCCGCGAGTTCGAGCACGGTGGGACTGGATGGGTGGTCGCCCGTTCGGGGTCCGTCGCGAATAGGTGCTCCCGACGGCGAAATGCCGTTGCCGCTCACCCTGGATGATATCGACAGAATAGCCAGGGATTTCGCACGATCGGCGAGAAATGTGAGGGAAGGGGGGGTGCACGGGGTCGAGATTCACGGGTCTCACGGGTGGTTGGTTGGGCAATTCCTGAGCCCGTTCTACAACCGGCGCACTGACGATTACGGGGGTTCCATCGAGAACCGCTGCCGCTTCCCGATCGAGCTCGGCGCCGCGGTACGTTCGGCTGTCGGGCGAGATTTTCCCTGCGGCATCAGCCTCACCTACGATGAGCTCATGGGCGACTCGGGAATCACCCCCGAGGATGCGCTGCTGCAGTTGCGTATCTTGAATGACACTGGATTGTTTGATTTTTTTGATCTGTCGGTTGGTTCGACCCACAACCAACATCACACGATAGCCTCAATGGCGGTGCCGGAAGGTTTTGCGTTGCCGTTCGCTGCCCGCGCCAAAGCGCAGGTCGGTCGCTCCGCGGCGATTCTCGTTGCAGGCCGTGTCGTCGATCCCTATATGGCGGCGCACGCGATCGAGGCAGGCATGGCCGATATGGTCGGTATGACGCGAGCACATCTTGCCGATCCGCATTTGTTGCGAAAGATGCGTCTCGGGGAAACCGAGCCCGTTACTCGTTGCGTTGGCATCAATGCCTGCGTCAGACGGGCCTTGCAAGATCAACCTGTCATATGTGCGCTCAACCCTGTAACAGGCCGCGAGTCGAGGTGGACTGCGCTGGTACCTAGCCGACCGCGCCGCACATTGGCCGTCATCGGTGCGGGTCCGGCCGGTATGAGATTCTCGCTTATTGCAGCCCGAGCCGGGCATTCGGTTGCGCTTTATGAGCGCGGGCGGCGGTTAGGGGGCCATCTGGCGACACTCGCGGGGCTTCCGGGCCGAGGCGGTTGGGCCACCGCGATTCACGATCTGGAGCACGGTCTAGCCGTGGCGGGAGCTCAGCTGATCCAGGGGCGCGAGCCCATGCTGAACGAGTTGATGCATAGTGATGCCGTCGTGGTCGCGACCGGATGCGCATGGGATGTCAGCGGCGAGTGTTTCGACCGCTTTGACCGCGGCGAAATGCCGGGTCGCGCATCCGCGCGCGTTCTCGCTTTGGATGAAGCGATTCGAGCGGCGACGGCTTTCCCGCCATCCGAGCTGGGACGACACGTCATGATTGTGGACGGGACCGGCACTTTCGCACCGCTGGGTCTCGCGGCGCTGCTTTCGAGCCGGGGTGTCGACCTGACGCTGGTGACCCCCCACGATAGTTTGGGCAGAGTTGCCCGGTCGGAGCTCGACTTGCCCCACATCATGCCGATCTTGCAGGCGAACGGAGTGCGAGTGATCGTTTCGCACGATATCCGGCATATCGCGGAGACTTCGGTCACATTGCAGAACGTATGGGGCGGCGTCGCCCAATTGATCGAGGGGATCGATGCCGTGGTACTCGCCCTGTCGAGACGGCCCGACGATGCTTTGTACCAAAAGCTACGCGCCCTGCGACCGGAGGTTTACTGCATTGGAGACGCCGTGTCTCCACGGCCTCTCGAAGCCATCATCTACGAGGCGGAGGAGCTCGCGCGCTCGCTTTGATCCAGTCCGCAAATGAGGGAAGCTGATAATGGATGTGCGAATGAAACGTATCAAGATGATATTGCCGGTGCCGCTGCCTCAGCAAGCGTTGCATCATTTCGCCGAGCAGATTCCGAGCGGCCTGCGACGACACGACGTGGCGATCGATTTCGTTGGTTGTCGTGCCGGCGCTACCTGGCTGGACAGCGATTACGAGGCGACGCTCGCGGACGCTTTCGTCCTTGACGCAGGAGCCCGCGCGGAGGAAGAAGGTTACGACGTCGTCTGCAGCTTTTCCACCAGCGACAGCGGGGTCGCCGCCCTGCGCTCGCGCCTTAAAATCCCGGTGGTCGGGGCCGCGATGTCTGCGTTCTCCCTCGCCGCGCAGCTGGGCCATCGTTTTTCGGTTTTGACAATGTATGAGCCATGGCGGCGCGACCTCGTCGAGGTCGTGAGGAAATGCGGTCTATCCGCGAGCCTCGCCTCCGTCAGATCGATCGGCGTGCGCCCTGATACGCATGAGTTGTTGTCGGGCAGGGAGGAGATCGTGTTTAAGGCCCTACAGCGGTCGGCGCTTTCGGCCATCAACGAGGACGGCGCCGATGTCATCGTAATCGGCTCGACTACCATGTACCAGTCGCACGCCTATCTCGCCTCCGTTTTGCCCTGCCCAGTGATCAATCCCGGGTTGGTCGCGTACAAGGTTTGCGAGAATTTGCTTGACCTCAATCTTGCGCACAGCAAGATTGCCTATCCCTCACCCGAGGTGGTCTGCGACAGTCTATTCGAGCAGATCCCACCGATCTTCCGGAATGGCTGAAACATCATGGGAAAGATTGCCAAGGTGCAGCGCGCGCCCTCGCTGCGCGACCAAGTGGTCTTGGGCGTATTACAGGAGTTGCAGGACGGGCGATTTTCACCCGGCGAGCGGCTGACCGAGGAACATATCGCGACAACCCTCGGAGTGTCGAGGACACCCGTCAGAGAGGCCTTGGGGATACTCGCGCAAAGAGGAATTTTATCGCGCCGGCATGGGAGCGGGTTCGCCGTATCGAAGCCGAGTCTGAAGAGCCTCGAGGATACGTTCGAGCTACGGCGCTTGCTGGAACCCTACGCGGCGCGCCGTGCCGCGTCGGAAATTGACACCGCGGAATTGGCCGAACTTCGCAAAGCCATTGCCAGGCTTCGCAAGCTGGTGCCGTCGGGCAAGGCTTCATCGGTCGCGAAAACGAACCGCGACATTCGCCGTTTGCTCTTCGGCGTATCGCGCAATGCGAGTCTTGCCCAGGCCATCGACCAATTGAGCGATCACGTGTACCTGCTCGGTATATTGACCTTGAAGGACAAATCGGTTCGGGCACTTCTCTTGGCGCGCCACGAAAGCATATTCAAAGCCTTGTCTGCCCGCGACAAGCACGCCGTCGAAAAAGCCGTTATGGACTATCTCTCTGCCGCGCATCGCTCGGTCACAGCCGCACTCGGCGCGGTCGATTCACGCGGTTGAGGCCGCAAGCTCGGCGGCCGGCGGAACGGAGAATTGCTGGGCGAGTCGCTTGATCGTGCGGTACGACTGCACAGTGATCTCGAGCGGATCGACACAGATGTACGGACGCAGGACCTCCAAGATCTCGCCGTAACCGTCGACCATGGCGACGATGGACTCCTGTCGGTCCTGATAGCTCACATAATTGAGCCAGTTCTCGCTGATGATCCAGGTCACGTCGATTATCGATCGCAGGCGCTCGGGCTCCGCCGGCAGACGCATCAGGCCGCTTCTTTGCAGCTCGAGCATGAAGAGCTCGATCTCCCGCAGGCGCCGCTCCTTGTTATCGGCGTAACGCTTGCGCAAGAGCGGATCCTGTCCCAGCAGATGGGCCATCTCCCGGTAAAAGAACCGATATTTCTGGATGAGCCGGAGCTGGCGCACGAACATCTCAGCCATGTGATCGAGCGTCGAGGCCAAGTGGTCTTGATACCATCCGGCGTCCATCTCTGCGATTATCTGTTCGAATACCGCGCGGACGATCTCTTGCCGGTTGCGAAAGTGGTATTGGAGATTGCCCTTGCTGATGCCGCATCGATCGGAGATGCGGCTTGCCGGGATCGCCGCGGTTCCGTACTCGTTGAAGAGCTCGAGGGCCGCCTGCAGGATTCGGAGCTGTGTCGCGCGAGATGCCATATCCAATAGTGCAGCGGCGATGCCGCGCCGATCAAGCCCGTATTGCGCACTTTCCCCAGGAACCCTCGGGGTGCCCGATGGCGGTGCAATGCACCCGCCGCGCTGCACCGAAAGTGAGTCCGGAACGCGGCTGGAAACCCGAATCGTGTCGGGCAGGCGGTTGCTCGGGAGCGGCGCTTCCTGCATGAGCCGGGCAAAATCGCTTGACACATGAAATATCTCATTGTGTACTGTATACGATCTGCAGCACTAATTCACGGAAATGCCGGCGCACGGGAGCGGCGACGATTCGGCGCAACGCTTTGAAGTCGCTGACGAGAAACCGGTATACACGATGAATGTCATCAAGATCTGGTACCAGAGCTACGTCGACTACGCCAACGGCAAAATCTATTGGGACCGGCTGCGCGCTCATCTCGCGCAGATCGCCGACCCCGGTACGGTGATCGATGTCAAGGGAATCACCCCTCATGATTCCTACGCTCATCCGATCGTCGAGTTTCGCTGCGCGCGGGAGGTGATCTGCAACGCCGTCGCGGCTCAAGAGCAAGGGTATGACGCCTTCGTGATCGGTCATTTCCAGGATGCCGGGCTCTACGAGGCGCGCTCGGTAGTAGATATCCCGGTCCTGGCGCTCGGTGAGGCGTCGATGCTCTATGGCTGCACGCTCGGCCAACACAGCGGAATCGTGACGATCAATCGCCGTTACATACCCTGGTTTGGGCATCAAATTAGAAAGTATGGTTTGGAGCAGCGAGTGACCGGTGTTCATGCGATGACGTTCGAGCCAGGGCAGATATTGAAGGCCTATGAACGGGACGATCTGGCGGCGGAGGTCAAGACGCTGTTTGACGAGAAGGCCCGGCCGCTGGTTGAGCAGGGCGTCGATGTCATCATTCCGGGGGGCGGCATACCGATGCTGTTGTTCTCGAATTTGCGTGGTCACGCCGTGGATGGCGCGCCCGTGATCAACGGAATTCCGATCGTGATCAAGCTCGCGGAAGCTGCTGTCAGACTGCGCCGTCTCACCGGCCTTGGTGTCAGCCGCGCGGGGGATTACGTGAAGGCGCCGCCTGACCTCATCGAGGAGTTTCGCACCCACCCCAAAGGGCTATGAGTTCCCTTCCTGACGCGTCCACTGTCTACGAGGCATTTGAGGACACTCGTCGGCGCAGCGGCGCGCGGCCATTTCTGCACATCCCGGCGCATTGCGCCGGCGGGCTCGTGGATCTGACCTATGAACAAGCGGGCTGCGCCATCGACCGAACCATTCTGGGGTATCGGCAAGCCGGCTATGGACCGGGCTTCCATGTGGCGTTGCTGCTCGATAACCGCGCCGAATTCTACATACACTGGCTCGCGTTGAATGCCATCGGCGCCGGGGTCGTCCCGATCGGCGTGAGTCTCACGGCCCAAGAGGCGAGTTATCTGTTACAGCATGGGGATGTCGATCTGGTCGTGCATCTACCCGAGTTCCAGGCGGCAGCGGAGCGCGCGACGCATCCGATCGGCGGTTTGGCCGTTGCGACGCCGCAGGCGGTCGACGCGCAGGCAGCCCCTAGAGCCGCTCCGAGGAGATTCGCCGGTCCGCCCGCCGGGGCCGCGATAGTTTTCACGTCCGGAAGCACCGGGCGTCCGAAAGGCTGCGTATTGTCTAACCAGTACTTTTTGGCCTTTGGCAACTGGTACCGGAATCTCGGCGGACGCTGCAGCCTGCACCCTGACGCAGAGAGGTTGATCACGCCTTTGCCGCTGAACCATGTGAATGCATTGGCCTTTTCCAGCATGGGAATGATTCTGACCGGCGGCTGCATCATCCAGCTCGACCGATTCAGGTCGAGCGAATGGTGGCCGACGGTGAGCGAATCGCGCGCAACCCTCATGCATTATCTCGGTGTGATGCCGGCCATGCTGCTGCAGATGCCGCCTCATCCGCTCGAGCGGTCTCATTCGTTGCGGTTCGGCTTCGGCGGAGGAGTGCGCGGCGTGCTTCACGCCTCGTTCGAGGAGCGCTTCGGCTTTCCGCTGATCGAAGCTTGGGCCATGACCGAAACCGGCGGCGCCGGCACGATTTCGACGCACTCCGGCGAGCGTCATGTCGGTAGCGGCTGCATCGGTCAACCATCGGCGCGCTACGCCGAGGCTGAAGTAGTCGATGAGGACGGCAAGCCGTGCTCCCTCGACGCGGTCGGTGAGCTGGTCGTGCGCGCAACCGGCAGCGATCCCCGCAGGGGTTTCTTCTCCGGCTACTACAAAGATCCGGCTGCGACCGAAAACGCCTGGCGGGGCGGCTGGCTACACACCGGCGACCTCGCGCGCCGCGGGGAGGATGGCGCGCTATTCTTCGTCGGAAGACGCAAACAGATGATTCGAAGAAGCGGCGAGAACATTTCTGCCGCCGAGGTGGAAGCGGCGCTCGCCGTGGACCCGCGCGTCAAGGAAGCCGCGGTCGTGCCGGTACCCGATGAGATACGAGAAGAAGAGGTGTTCGCCTTTATCGTCGTCCCAGCCGGTGTGACGCCGACAGACGCGTTGGTGCATGCTATTTTGCACGCCGCGGCAGAACGGCTGGCCTATTACAAGCTGCCGGGATATTTCGCCTTCGTGGACTCGCTGCCCGTGACCGCAACCCAGAAACCTCGATACGGCGAGCTCGCGGAAATGGCAAGAACCCTCGTCGACGGGTGCAGTCCGTGCCTGCACGATGTCCGCCAAGCGAAGCGCATCCATGGACCCGCGCGTCTCGGATAGGGAGGCGGCGCATCTTTCGCGCAGAAATTAGCGGGTGTTCTGCTGCGTGGCACTATTCATCGCGCTAAATCCGGCGTCGCGCCGAAAACCAGTGGTTTGCCGGTTCCATGTCAAACCCCGCTCGGCGCACGGTCCGAGCCCTGTTTTTCACGCCCGGTAACGTATCTGACGTTCAGGGCCTCCCTGCAGCTGCACGCCGAGCTAGCGCGTGCCGCTCTAAGGAAGATCTGTAACGATTTTCCTTTGGCATCACTATTTACCAATGGTAAGCAATGCATCGCTCCGGAATGGACCAACAAGCCTCGATCGCTAGTCCGACCAAGGATTGAAAAATGAACGGGCTACAACGTGCTTTGACTGCTTTCTTTTTCGGGGCTTCGTTAATGGTATCCGGCGGGGCGCCCGCGCGAGCGAGTGATTCGTCTGGTAGACCCCATCATGGATTGGAAGTACCCGCAGTTCCGGCTGATCCCGCTTCTGCAGTGCGGGGTTCGCTCGGCGTTTCCTTTGAAAATCTTAGTCTTGGTAGCAAGGCGGGGAAGCTCGTGTTTTTGCTGAACGGTGGATTTGCGTTGCTGTGCTGCGCTTTTGCGTGCTTCGCAGTCTTCAGGCAGCATCGCAAACGGATCCCCGACGATGACTCCCTTGAGTCCGCGCTATCTTCGAGCCAAACACAAGGCTGGCCCTATCGTGCTTCTTCTAACGGCCATACCTCGACAACGCCGTGAGCTACAAGCCGCATACCGGCAGCGAGGAGGTCATGAAAAATGCGAGCGAACGGCTCAACTCCGGGCGAGCACTTTCATCAAGCGGTAGGTGAACTCGACATCCTGATCAAAGGCCCGCACCCCGATCCGCTCGTCACGTCCGTGGGCGCGGCCGTCGTCCAGGTCATCGAACATGGCGTCTATCCCGTAGCTGGGCATGCCCAGAGCTCGCGTGTAGCGGCTGTCGCTCGCGCCCGGGGACATCTCCGGTAGAACGATCACCTCGGGCCAGAAGCCGTGCACCACGTTCTCGACCTCGCGCACCAGAGACGGGGTCAAGGGTGATTCGGGGCTGGGTGTCGCGGGCGTGATGGTACTGAATGTGACGAGGGGGTCCGCCAGTACGGTCTGCAGTGCCGCTTGGACCGACTCTGGCGATTCGCCTGGTATGACTCGGCACTGCAACGTGGCGCGGGCACGCTGCGGCAGAGCGTTCTCGGCGTGGCCGCCTTCGATCTGGGTCGCTGTGCACGTAGTGCGCAGCATGATATTCGTCTCTACGGCGGCGGACAAACGCTCGATCGCCGCCTGATCGGCGCTCCCCAGACCCACGGCGCGCATGTCTGCTTGTATCTGCCCGGTTTCAAGCTCGGCGCGGCGCCCGAAGTACTGCTTGGTGGTCTCGGTCAAATGCACCGGAAAGCGATATTGCGACAGTCGCGTCAGTGCGGCGGCCAGCCGGTAGATCGGGTTGCCGGCGGTCGGCCGTGAACTGTGCCCGCCCTTGTCGGTAGTCTCGACGCCAAAAGTCAGGAAATTCTTCTCGCTGGTCTGGACGGCCACATAGAGCTTGCGACCTTGCTTCATGCCGGCTTCGCCGCCATCAGGGTTGATCACGAGCTGCGCATCGATGAGATCGTGATGCGTCGCCAACAGCCAACTAACGCCATTGGCTTCGCCGCCCGCCTCCTCATCAGCAGTAAAGGCCACGATCAGGTCGTGCGCTGGTTGGAAACCCTCTTGCTTCAGGCGCATCAAAGCGACCGCCATGGCCACGTCCTGGCCCTTCATGTCGATGACACCGCGGCCGTACAGCCAGTCGTCCTGCTCCGTCAACTTGAACGGGTCGTAGTTCCAGTCCTCCCGCTTGGCCTCGACGACGTCGAGATGACCGATATATAGAACAGCACGCCCCTGCCCGCGACCGCGGAGACGCACGACGAGATTACCCTGGGTTGGATGATCGGCGGGCACCAGGAACGTGACGTCCT